>Ga0066644_10002203_pt1 | contig 10257 bp, 16 predicted proteins | sample CryGeyCG2114_020_FD_62735 | JGI IMG/M metagenome (GOLD analysis project Ga0066644, IMG submission 62735) | Groundwater microbial communities from aquifer - Crystal Geyser CG15_big_fil_post_rev_8/21/14_0.20 | ecosystem: Environmental > Aquatic > Deep subsurface > Groundwater | place: USA: Utah...
TCGGAGAGCTGCTGCACCGTACAGCGGCAACGCCAGCCGTTCGGCGGATAATGGGTATCCCAGAAATCATGATCCGCCGGCAATACGGTGCCGTGCCAGGCGCGGTGCGTTTGCCGGGTTCGTTCATCAAGCACGGCGATATAGCGCAGATAAGGCCGACGTGATTTCAGGCGCTCGATGTTTTCCCAGCGACCGGCGGCATGCGCCATCCGCATGTTGGTATCATAGATCGTGCGCAGGCGGCGATTGGATCCCAGCGTTGCCGGCTTCAGCTTGCCGTCCTGGGGATCGACGATCTCCTTTCTGCCCCACCAGCCCTTGGCCTGCAGGACCGGTGCCAGCTGTTTCTTGAATTCTCCGAAGGCGATGCCCTTGGAGAGAGCAAGATCGGTGGCGGCGCGGATATCTTCGAGAATGTCGATGCGCATGGCCTTGGCAACGGTGAAGGCGGCCGCGTGTTCTTCCTTCCAGACGTCGCGCCAGTTGAAGCCGATCGCATAGCCTTTTTTGCGAAAGAATTCGACGGCCTCTTTCGGCGGCAGTGATTTAAGGACCGGTGCTGGCATCGGGGTTATTCTTCGTTGCCGATATCGGCGCCGACCTCACCGGCAAGGCGACCGGCGAAGCGTGCCTTGGCTATCGCCTCGGCGGCGACGGTCGGGTCCATATCCCGAAGCAACGCGGCCAAGCCTTCGGTAAACTCCTGATAGCTTGTGGCGCGGGCGGCGAGCTCGTCGATCGGACCGATGATCGGATACATAACTTCGGCGAATTCATCACTTGCAGCGAGTTCTGTCAGAAGATCCTGTATGGCGTCGGTGCCCTGTTGGTCGCTGGCCCTGGCCAGCGCCGGGGCAGCGGCCGGTGTATCGGTCGGTACCGTTGCAGCAGAGGCCGGAACGCTGAGCGTGTCCTCAACGCCTTCCGGTGCCTTCAGGCTCATCTTGTCGCGAACGTCGGAGATCGAGATCGGCATGCCGACCTTGGCCAGTCGCTCGATGTTCTCGGCGTACTGTTTCTGATCAAGCTGCTCGGCGCGGCCGATGGTGATTGATGGATAGGCGCGGCGCGGGCCATGGTTGAGATCGACCAGCGGCTTGGCGACGTCGCGCTTGAGGATCGCGCCCAGCTGATTGGCGTCGGCCTGCTCGATGTCGCCGCGGACTTCGTTGTGTTCCTTGGCAACAGCATGCCCGTCGGAGATCGCGTCGGTGGTCGTGGTTTGACCGAGGACTGCCTTGGAGACCTGGCGTTCCATAAACTCGGCGAGCTGCAGATACATATCGGCCGACGCCTTCTGATCGGCCTTGACGAATTCGAGCAGCATGCTTTCCGGGATGATCGCAGCAGCATCGGTGCCGATGTTGGAGACGGCGCGTAGCAGCTTGCGACGGTCTTCGTCGGTGGCGTCCGGACCGTATTTGCCGACGCGCAGCGGCTGGCCGTAGATCTCGGCGAACTGCACCCAGGCCTTGATATCGAAATTCTTGAACAGATATGCCCAGGCGACGCCTCTGGCGATGCCGCCGCGGATCGGCAAGCCGGACTTTGCTTTCATTTCGGCGCGAATAAACTTGAACGGCGCCAGTGGTATCGGTCCGCCGGCCGATTTCAGAAGCGGCGTGCGCCGATCGGTGCGATCGAAATCAATGTGCCGGGGATCGACCCAGCGCAGCTCCAGCGGCATCCACTGCTTTTCGCTGGTCTCCCACAAGATCTCGGTGATCGAGAAACCTTTGCCGATAGCGTCGAGAATATCGAACAGCTCATCTTGCAGCACTTCACGGCGCACAAAACTGCGGACCAGGTCGGCGTCCTTTTCCGCCTCGGCGCTATCGTCTGCCGGCTCGACGGTGATTTGCAACTGCGAGACGGCCCGCTTGCGGGTACCGAGCACGGCCTGATAATGCAGATCCTTTTCTTCCATATCTTCGGCCAGCGCCAGATAGTTGGCCGGGTCACCGTTTTCGGATTCACGGAGCAACTCAGCCAGGCGCACCGGTGTCAGGCCTTCAGACGGGTGGGTTGACCAGGCGCTGCGCACGCCCATCATTTCCGGACCCGCCTGCTCATCTTTGAGCTTGTTCATATCGATCGGGCGGTTGAACTGATCATACAGCATCAGAAGGCTCCTTTGTTCCATGCGACGTCTTTATAGTCGCCGTCATCATCAGTCATTCGCATCCGCCAATTTTCCGCCGGCGCGGTGCGGCCGGGGATCTTCGCCGGTGTGTAGTCGTATTCGCGAGGCGGACCATCCATAGCGGCATCGAGATTGATTAATGCGATGCCGGAATCGGCATGACGGTTTTTGCCGTCAGATCCGGTGGTCCTCACATTGCTTGGAATTTTCCAAACACCGGTCGGCGACATCTGAAACTGTTTGAGATCAGATGTTACGTCGGGATGCTTTGGGATGAGAAAAGTTTTGCTCTCAAAGCGTTCGCGAAATTTAGGCGAGAATTCACGATACCAGGCATCCGTTGCCATCAGTTCGTCAACCCGGTTTGCGCCGAACTCCTGACGCATTTCCTGAGCAAGGACCATACCGTTGCCGCCCGCATCGAGCACCATGCGGCTTAGCCTGGGTAAGTTTTTGCCGATGAATACAAGAGCCTGTTTTTGCTGGTCATACGGGCATGCCCGAAATTCCACAATAAACGGCACGTTCAAAATCATGCCGGGGCCTACGTAGCCTACAGCGTAATCGGCTCGGTCAACCCGGAGAGCGAAATCGCCTCCGATGCCGTAAGAGGCGGCTGGCAGCTTTTCAATCAGAGGCAAGATATTGTCACGAAGCCACAGCTCCATTTCCGCCTGACGAGCCGGCTTCGGCCAATCGACGAAATCTTCGGCCGGATTCTCCCATTGGATCAGCTTGTAGTCCGAGGTCATACAGGCCTCGATCCAGGCTATCGGAAGCATGGTGCCGCCGCCCTCAAGCGGGATTGCATCCAGCTCCTGACGCATGACATCAAGACGCGTGCCATAGGTGGCGCGAATTTTATTATACCATTTTTGTTTGGCCTCTGGCGTCGGCTTCCATCCCTTGACCAGACAAACCCGTTCATAAAGTCCGTTTGCTACGGCGTCATCGAAGGTGACACGGTGAAGCGAATATTCCCACTTCCCTTCGCGGATCTCTTTGACCAGCTCGTTGAAGGCATTCAAAACGCCATTATGCGTCGAGATGATGCGGATGCGGCCGCCCCAGATCAGCAGCGCGTTACAAGCATCGATCACCGCCTTAACGTTGTTGTGGTACGCGGCCTCGTCTATTACGACGACACCCTGCAGACCACGGATCACAGCGGGGCGTGATGCCAGTGCCGATATCCTGTAACCGGACGCAAATCGTATTGTGTAACTGGCCAGGCGTTCGACGACACGTTGTCCATTCTCTACGTATTCGACCTCGGTTTCGCCTTCCCATATATCGGCAATATTGCCTTCAATGAACTTTGCGAAGTGCGCGCAGTAGCCTATGAACTCAAGGCCCTTTTCCTTGGTGTCGCCGATATAGAAGACATTATCGCCGCCCGCACCGCGAGACGCGGCAGCGATCAGCGTATCGTCTTGTGCCTCGGCCCAGGTGATCCCCGTACGCCGACCTTTTTCATTGAGCTTTAAAGGTGCATCGTCTGCTACCCAGGCGCTTTGGTGCGCCATGAATATCCCCTCAGCGAGGGGATTGAGGTCTTCTGGAATTGATAGGACGGTCTCCGGTAGTTCAAATCGATCAACCTTCCGGAAAGGCGTGCTGACTGTCCGCAGAACGCGGTCTTCGCTCATCCCGATTTATCCTCATCCTTCGACTTGCGGACACCGAGAAACTCTTCTCGCCAGAATTTTACCTGGTCAGCACTTAGGCCGGCTTCTGTCATGCGCTCGCCGGCAGCGTCGGCGGCCTTCTCGCGTTCCTCTTTGGCGATGGTTTCGCGGATTTCTTTTTCAAATTCTTGGCTCAGGCGGAGCGTGCGGCTCAGATCCGCGAGGCCTTTGCCGAGCAGTGCTATATCCTTGCTGTCGGCTCCTTCTCCGGTCTCCAATTTATCGACAAGATCAAACAACAGACCCTGAACCAAGTCGACCAGCATCCGGGTCTGCTTGCTCTGTTTGATGGCGTCGCTCATTTCGGGTGCCAGGACTTCGCTATACTCACGCAACCGGCGCATGCGCTCACCCATGCGGTCAACCTGCTGCTTGTAGCGGCCGAGCGAAGAGCGGGAGATATCGTGACCGAAGCCGTCGACGATAGCCTTCAGATCATCGATTGTCGCCTTGCCGGTTTCGATGAGCTTTTTCACTTCGCGCAGCTGCGTTGCCGTGAGCAGCAATTTGACCTTGGACTGCTGTACCATGATCAATCCTCTAAAGGCGGTTCGTCGACACCCTCGACTTTGATGTTGCCCATGGCGGCGTCTAAACCGCGCTGAATCAGCTTGGCGAACACTTCTTCGTCCGCGATAACGATCTCGACCAGCAGCTGCGAATCGAGCCAGCGCAGATCCTTGCGTATCTGCTCAAGGCTGACTTTCGCATGTGCACGGTTGAGAGCGCCGAGATGCTTCTGGATGATGCGCGCGGAAAATTCATGGCCACCAGCGCCTGCCAGCAGCCGCAGTATCGTCCAGCGGCGGTTCTCGAGCATAATGTCCGTCATGATTTTTTGCCTCTGTTGATCAGGAATTCAGATTTGTTGAGCAGTGTCAGGTTGCCTTCGATGCCCTTGATCGACGATGCGATGCCGGCGACGTATTCGCCGATGACTTTGACATCGGCTCTCACTGTGTCGATCTGAACACCCAGCTCTTTTCGCCCTTGTGACACCCGGTCATGCACTTCACCTACATCTTCGTGGCTGGCGACGCGGTGTGGCAGATGGGTCAGCTGCGCCTCAACCTTGACGATCCTGTCATGGTGCGCCGCGATGATTTCGTTCAATCGATTACCATTGACCTGGCGATAGATGAAGATCGACCAGAAGACCGTCCAGCCGAGCGTAATGGCGGACAGAGTAATCATGCTGTTCTCAGGCGTCATTGCCCGGCCTCCCATTGGCTTTGGCAAAACTCGCAGCGCTCGGCTGCCGGATGTGCAGCGCGGCGCGCCGGTGGAATCTTTTCATCGCAGTCCAGGCAATCGTCGCGCCCAGGACCGGTCGCCTGACGCCGGCGTGCGTTTAATGCCTGATCGCGGCGCATCTGTTCAAAGCCCTGTGCCTGATCCATGGTGTCCGTCATTTCCATGAAGTCCTTGCCATCGCGGCGCCGTATTCGCCGATCCTATGATCGGTGAACATGCGTGCCGGAACCGGGCATACGGTCCAGCCGGCGCGCCATTTGACGGTCAACAGGGCGCGGGCGCGGCCGAGGCTTTCACGCCACAACGGGCAATCACGGATGGCGCGGCCGGCGCGGGTCAGATAGATCGGCGGGCAATCGTGGCGGTAGTTCATGGTCATCAGCGGCACGATCGGCACGATGTCGGCGGCGTAGACATAGCGCCGGTGACGAACGCCGAGTTCCCGCATCGCCTGGCCGATACCCGGCTCTGCGACCCTGGGCGCACCGAAGGTGATGCAGGTATTGATCAGACGCCATTCGAGGCACGCGAGCACGGCCAGTGCGCCGCCCAGCGAATGGCCGGTTGCCTTTATGCTGCGCCTGCCGGCTGCGGCGGCATTGATAACCATGAAGACGCGCTTGCGGATTGCCGACCACTGCTCGTCAAAGCCGCGGTGTACCAGCAGTTCCTTGCCAGTGCCCGAATTCATGAAGTTTGTTTTTTTGAATTTCAGATCGGTGATGATGTCGGCATAGTTTTTCTGCGTGCCGCGGAAGGCGACCACGACTTCGAAGTCACTGCAGACGACAATGGCGTCGGCGCCGGTGGTCTCGTCGTGAATATGCTCAATGAATTTGTAGCCGAGCTCGGCGACCCTGTAGCGGGCTATCTGCTCATGCTCGTAGGCGAGGGCGGATAACCGCTGATAGACGATGTCGGCAGCAACCGGCGGGCACTCAGCGCGCCCGCCAGTCATTGCATCCGGGTCTTGAACAAAACTCATGCCGGCAGCCCTATTTGGGCACCTTGGCGCAGGCGATCTGCACCCTGGCCTCGATCTCGTTGATGTCGGCGATCAGTTCCGGCAACACCTTGAGGCGTTCGACGCTTTCCTTGTAGCCGCCGAGTGCGACATTGATGCCGCGCTTGGCCAACAGGGCGCCGGCAAAGACAACGAACTGGGCGCGGTAACTGTCACCGGCGGCGTCGACACCGGCACCGGCAGCGACGGCCTGAAGCATCAATGCGTTTTTGGCGCGTAGCTGTCCGATCAGTGCCGGGAACTCCTCGCCATAATGCTTGGCGAGCATATCGGTCAGCAGTGAGTCGCGGACGTATCGGATCTGGTCGGTGCAGGCGACGCCGAGCTCCTTGTCGGCGGCTTTGCCGAGCATTGAACAGGCGGAAAGCAGAACCACACCGATAACCGCGGTGATGGCAAAGAGAGAGAGTTTACGGTTCTTCATCGTCAGGCTCCTTATGGCCATTGGTAGGCTCTGGTGAGCCAACCGGTTTCAAAATCAGAGGACTTGAGGGAACGGAAATAACCGGCGGCCTCGGAACAGATCGACGCCATCAGGGCGGCGGCATTCCATTCGGCGGCCTCATTGAGAACGCGTCTTGAATTAGGCCCGACAAAGCCGTCTTCGATCACGTCATAGCGGCAGGCGCGCAATGCTCGCTGCACGACACGGCTGGCACCGCCGTAACCCATCGGATACGAGAGGTCGACAAACTTGATGGCGATCTGCGGATGCGTGACGGCGTCGAATTTGTAGGTCTGCCAGTGATGAATGAAGACCCGCTTGCCGTCCTCTTTCGTCATCAGGCGGATATCATCGGCATCGATGTCGCCGTCGTCGTCGAGGTCGAGATCGAGCAGATCGCCGTTCACGACCGAACCGATGGCGCGGGCATGGCGCAGCGAGACGCCGAAATTGGTGGGGCCGCCCGGATCGGCCGGATTATCCGAGAAGCCTTTTTCGTGCAGGTAAACCCACTCGAAGGCCATGTCGAGAACGGCAGAAACGCCGGCGCTTTGCAGGCTGCCGGCGGTACCATCGGGACCGTGGGTCTGGTTCGGTTTCATTGCGCGATCGTGCGCGATAGGTCAGGGAAATATCAGGGCGCAAGGTTGCGCCCGCAGGCTTGGGCGGGGATCAGGCGGACTTGTCGAAAAGGTCGGTCTGGAGGGACGGAACGTTGCCGGAATCCCAATACTGGACCGTGCGGCGTGACGTCCTCAGCTTCATGGCCCGGCGCTCCTGCGACCAGCCCTTGTCGCGCAACCAGTCTGACAACAGGCGTTTGCCGGACGGGATCTCGATGCGCTCACCGGACAAGTCATTGACGATCTTGCGCGCCGCGTCAATACCGACGAGGTCGACAAGGATCGATCCCTCGGCTTTCTGCGGAATCGTCAGGCGAGATCCGCCACGCGCCAAAGCGATCTCCAGCGCGACCTCGACTCCGGCCGCCTCGGCGATCACCTGCAGTCCGTGTGGCAGCGGTGTGGTCATCCGGCTGCCTTCTGAGCAGATTTTACGGGTCGGACTAAAAGCTGAGCCAGGCACGACGCTGTGCTGATCCCGGATATCTTCCCTTCCGATCTGGCGCGCTCAATCCATGAGACCGCATCACTTGTTGCCAGCGCTCCGGATATATCTTCTGAAGCATCAGGACGATCGCCCAGGGCGATAGCGACGGCCTGGAATATCTGCGCCCTGAGATCGCCGGTCGTATCGCCGTATGCATTCATAATTGTTTGCAGGGTCGCCTTGAGACGATCCGGACCGAAGGTTTCATAAATATTGATCAGTGATTTAATAGACAGGGTTTGGCCCGGCTTGATCTCGGCGGAGGATATGTTGTTCGCCGGGATCTCGACGCCGCAGGACGTTGCGATCTTGTCGATCTCGACGGCAGACGGATCTCCGGCCCGCACGGCAGCGCGATGTATCTGCAACGCGTTGAGGCGCACGCGGTTCTGGTTGATCTCGACGAAAGCCCTGGCCTGTTCCGCGAGGGTCATTTCATCAATCACCATGACCGGCACCGAATGCACGTCCGGATGTTGTCTCGCCGCTTCGGCCCGGTGCTGCCCGTCGATCACGCAATAGGTGCCATCACCGTTGTCCGTTGCAACGATCACGCCGAAGAACGGCCAGTAAAAATCACTGACGATGCGCTTGATCAGACGCTTTCCCGTCCCCTGCGTGATGGATCGCTGATACCGGGGATCAATGACCAGATTGGACGGCGGATGAAACTTAAGCCGTGGCTTCGGCCCGAGTGCGTTCTTGGCCACATTTTTCTCAACCATGAGCGTTTTCCCTTTCCGGAGAATACGAGGTTTTCGCCATCACCGTAACGACGGTGGCGAGGGCGGTGTCGTAGATGACGCGGATGCGCTGGCCATTGCCGCGGTGGACGTTGACGCGGAAGCGGGTGCGGCCGTCGATCTCGAAGGCCGGGCGGGCGCGCTCGATCCAGGCATTCAGGCGCTCGATCTCCTGATAGGAAATCGGGATGCCCTGCTCGGCGGCGCGGTTGAAGGCGTGCAGGCCGCAATTACAGCGCCACAGGGTGAAGGTGCGGGCGGACATGCTGCTCATGACTTTGCCTTTCGCCATGCCTGGACGGAATCGAAGCCGAGATCCGCGAGGCGGTCGCGGATCTGTTCACCGAGTTTGGCGATCACCATATCCTGCTGTTCTTCGCTCAGCTGGTCGTGCCCCATGTGCGCACCCTCACCGGCGAGGCGGCAGGCGTAGGCAGCCAGGCCGGCCACGTTGGCGACCTTGGCCAACCGGAGTTCTGTCATCAGGCGCCACTGCGCCTCGAGCACGCGGACGCGCGGCCGGTAAATGAGAACAATGCCGGCCGTGGTGGCGATGCGGTGCGCTTCCCAGCAGACCCCGGCCTCACGTTCGGCCATCTTCTTCAGGGCCTCAATCAGCTGGTACGCTGCCTTTCCGTTGAGCCAGGCGAGCGCGGCGATGCCCCGATCCTTGCCGCCACTGACCCGTTTTGCCATCGCCGTCAAAGCGGTCTCTGAGGGATCTCTGAGAACGCCCAAATGATAGAGCGAGATCCACAATGCGCGGATCTTGCCGAGCAGCCGTTCACGGTCTGCATCGCGGCTGCCGTCAGGTGCGACGGTGGCGGGTCTGGCTTTACGCGGGCGGTCCTTGAAACCCTGTTTCTTGAGGTGCTCGACCAGGTCGGTCAGCTGCGACGGCGAGAGGTTGGCCGACGAATTTTTCTGATAGAGGCTATCGAGCATCGCACGCCAGTCGTCGTCCTCAAGCCCTAGCTGCTTGCGGGCGATCTGGACCTTGGCGATCAGGGCGCGTCGAACCGGGCTGACCGATTTCTTCGCTTTAGCTGCGGCGGGCATGGGCGGTCTCCTCACGGGTGAGCGGTGGCATGAAGTCGGCCTGAGAAGGCGTGCACGGCCAGCCCCAAAGGCCCTGCGTTTCGCGAACCGGGCACGGCATGGCGGCGGGTGCCTGATCGGTGGCGAGGCGCAGCGCCTTCGGGCAAACGGCGCAATGCAGAAACGGAAATGTTTTCATGATGCGGGCCCCATTGGCGTGAAGTGGTCAACCTGGTTGCGGCGTTCGGCGTCGGCCTGCTCGGCCAGGGTGCGCAGATCCGCGACGGCGTCGCGGGCGCAGGGCTGGTATTTGAGCGCCTCGGCCGCGTTGTGAATCGAGGCGCGCAGATGCTCGCGCGGCCTGGACATGCCATGACCCTCAGCAAACACGGCCGAGCTGATCGTCAGATCGATCAGCGCCTTCTCCAGTTTCTGTTCTCGGGTCATGGCTTGTCGGGACATCGATCATGCCTCCGCTTTTTTGATCCGGCCCTGGCATAATTGCGCCAACTCGAGAGCGATGCGCAGGCCCTCGACCAGATCCGGAAATGTCAGAAACTCAACATGGGCCCCACCACCTCGGCCGGGATCTCCGCGCATGACCTCGGTGCGGATCGCCGCGGCGCCCTGGTAATCGACGACGCTGGTGGCGGGCTGTTCGATCAGGTCAGGGGCACTCATGCCGCTTGCTCCGCTGCAGCCGGCGCCGGCGAGGTGGCGCTGGCTAGATCGATGGTGATGGCCGACCATTTGTCGGTCGGCCGGGCGCGGCGGTAGAAGCGGATATATTCCTTCGATCCCTGGACGCGGAT
>Ga0066644_10002209_pt1 | contig 10237 bp, 7 predicted proteins | sample CryGeyCG2114_020_FD_62735 | JGI IMG/M metagenome (GOLD analysis project Ga0066644, IMG submission 62735) | Groundwater microbial communities from aquifer - Crystal Geyser CG15_big_fil_post_rev_8/21/14_0.20 | ecosystem: Environmental > Aquatic > Deep subsurface > Groundwater | place: USA: Utah...
GCTTCAGCCGCTTTCTGGCGGTACGACGCGCGTTTCAATCGCGATTCATCACGGGAATTACTGAGAAAACCGAGCTCTACCAGCACATTCGGCATGCTCGCACCAATTAAAACGATGAAACCAGCCTGCTTCACACCCCGGTTAACACCCTGCAATTCCTTGTCGAACTCTTCCTGAATTTGCGCTGCTAATGTCTCTGAATTACGCATGAACGCACTCTGGGCCATCGTCGCTAAAATGAGTTGTTGACTGGATAAATCACCGTAACGCGTCTGATCTTCTTCTAACCGAACCGCTGAATTTTCCAACTCCGCCACCTCAATCGCTTCCTGGGATTTCCCTGGCCGCAGTAAAAAGGTTTCAAATCCAGAGGCTGAACGATTTTTTGACGCATTCACGTGAACGCTGACAAACAGTTTACCACCCGCTTCGTTGGCGATTTTCGTACGCTCCCACAAGGGAATAAACACATCACTGTTGCGGGTATAGACGACCTGCACATCCGTGCGTTCCTGGATCAATTTTCCCAGTCGTTGAACCACATCCAGGGCAACATCCTTCTCCTGCAAACCACCCGGGGAGATCGTCCCGGAATCCTTCCCGCCATGACCCGCATCCAAAACAATTTTATCAATGCGCCATTTTTCCCGCTCTTTATTGAGTAAATGACGACTATCGATCGTGTATGGTTTTCGCAGATTTACAATGACCTCAGCCGGATAATCACCGTATAAAACATCGACACTTTCCACATCGCCCGCGATACGGAACGACAGTTGAACGACATCGTCCAGCTGATTGACAACCATTTTTCGAAGCGTTCCGTCATTCGGGAAGGGTGGTTCCTTGAAGTTCACAACATCTATCTGACCCCCGGGGATTGTGATATACAACCATTCCTTGCGATTTAGCCAGGCTTTGACACTCGCTTCACGAAATGATTTGGCTGTTTGAATGCGAATCATAACGCCATTGGCGCGTTCCACGATTTGTACATTATTGATATTATAAATACTTGCGGCCGGTTGTTGGATTTCCGGGATGGTTTGGGGGACGCCCCGGATCAGGTGAAAATTCCGAACGATTTTTTCGTGTTTGAGGATTTCTGAAAACGCAGCCAGTGGCAGATAAATATCTTCATTTTGGTAGATTGCAGGGTGAGGCATCTGAATTACGCGCTCATCAATCATCACATAGTGTGTATAAGCGCTGAGTTTGATTTTGAGATTATTTAGTCGAAATACTTTTTTCCGAACCTGAGCATTTTCGAACACATTCACCTCAAAGGCACCAGCCAGATCCATCACAGCGATATAATTGAGCTGAGCAACCTGGTAAACGGGAATGGGCTTGAGGTAGGTGCCAGAGCTATATCGCTCAAAAACAACCTCAGTTTGTTGCGTTTCACCTAAGCTTAATATCGGAATCAGGAACAGGAGTGCTAGAGACAGGGTCGTATTTTGGCGAATCATAGAGACCGCTAATTTATTGGGCGGTCCCTCATAAGACAATTGACAACTGAAGCGTTCCGTCGAATTTGTTCGAAGTCCCATCGGTACGGTATTGACGCCATTGGCCGACCTTGAACTCCATTGACCAGAATGGACCCTTGAAACGTTCCAGCAGATACATTCGCGCACCATTGCCATAGTACAGGGGAACGCTAAATGCATTGGTTACGTCAGATTCATAAGCATACTGGCGAACAGTGAAATCTTCGGCAACAAACCGGGCCACCCCCAATACCGTCTGCCATTTTTCCAATTTGTGCTGCCATCTCAATCCGGCCATACCACCGATTTGGTCACCCGTTCTTGTAATCTTAAATACTTCATTCAAAACGAAAGATTTCTCGTGATGCTGGGTAAACTGAACACTGATTTTGTGACTCTCAGTGACAGTTTCTGACTTCTGGAGCCGCCAAAACACATTGCCTTGCCGCCAGGTCAACCGAAGTGAGAAACCTTGTTTCCACCCATTCTCCGCCAAACCCACAAGCACCACCGGCTTATGGAACCAGGACGAAATATCCAGATACATTCCGGGCTGTACTTGAATACGGAACCCCATTGATGCCCCTTGAGTATTCTCCCTTTCCATGGCGGAATTCGGTGCCGATAAACGATAAACAGACTTCCCGATCCACCCCAGGTGCCAAAAGCTTAAAGCAGTCCTAACCGTTTTTCCATCAAGCTGTAGACCCGCAATCTGGACCAGTGTATCACCACCGGACCACCCGCTCCCATAGGTTAGCATTAAATGTCCAATCGTTTGGGTCAGGTCAATTTCGATCGGGAATCGCCACGCCGAAGCCAATTGATCCGCCAGTATCCCAGCCTGAACGACAGTATTTTTCTCGTTTCGATAAATCAGACTGGTTCCAAAAGTGGTTTCGGTCCGAAACAGTAAATCCTCCGACTGGGACGCTGGATAAGGACGAAAAGTACTCCCCTCCATTTTTCCTCGAATTGGCATCTGGCTGAAAAATGCCAGAACCTGGAAAGTGTCGTGCTGATATTTTTTTTGATAGGCAATACCTCTGAAATACCCATAATTCTGGGCTGATTGATGAAGCTTTACCCGTTGTTTGATGCTGGGAAGAATCTGACTCAAACTGTTGCCCGATACAAATGCGCTTTGACGAATCGCCAACCCCAGTCCAAAATCGAGTCGATAATTGCCCAGATAGATGCGCCTCGTTGCATCTGGGGATTCGTGTAATAGCCCTCCCGAAAGTGTCTGTAAAAACGAATCATCTCCCGCTTGACGTTGCACCAGCCCCAGGATCTGGAATTGGTTTACCCGGGCACTCAGTGTTTGCCGATACTGTTGGTCGTTTTTCCCAGCACCATTTATAATTCTGAGTCGGTAATGTTGCCGTGGAGCGATTTTGTTATCCGTTACGACTGCTGACAAAACTGCATAATCCCAACTGGCTGAGTCCAGTGATTTTAGGACATCCTGGAGGGTGAGATTTGGCTCGCTCTTGATCATCGTCCAAATTCGATCTCGGCTGGTTGCACTTATGGGTAAATCGTTGAGGTTAGACCAAGTCACTGAGCGAACATGGAGTGGATGATCCAGCCACTCATTCATTTCGTCCAGCAGCGCGATCTGTTGATCGGAATCAAGTTCGGCCCATCCGGACCAGCTTTCCAATTGAGCAAAGACAATAGAAAACATCGATGAAAAATAGCATACCAGGAGAAATTTTCGCATGGGTTGCTGCCCCAAACAAATTAGAATGAATAGTAAAGTGAAAACATCTGACGAGGTGGCAATTGTGCTCGCCATTGCCAGGCATAACTCATTTCCCAGTGTGACCAGAGGATAGTCGTGCCAATTGCGTAACTATTGGCTGCTGATTCATAGCCAACCGCGATACGCCACCAGTCAGACCAGGTTGACAGCGTGCCTATCTGCAGATTAATCGGAAGTTGGGCATCCTTCTCCATGCCTGCCATAAAATCGAGAACTTCGTTGGAATATTTTAATCCGACACAAAACAATTCCGGTTCTGGTACCTTCGAAACCAATGGTTTTTGAACAACATTTTGCCATGAAATACCCAGGGCAAGTGCCTGAGTCATACGAAATACCGCGCCGATTGTCAGACCACCACCGGTATAATTGCCATAATTTTGAATGGACAGGTTTCGTAATTCCAGCGCTATCCCCAAGTCAACAGTTGAGTACAACTGATGACCGCTGGCAACACTTACAGCATACTCACCATAAACTTCATCGCCATAAAAGGTCCCTGTCAGACTATAGGGCCGGTTCCGAAAAGCACTTTCGGCAGTCAGGGTAGATCCCCAAATCCCCAATTCAGACAGGTAAATCGAACCTGTCATTCCAATTCGTGTGTTTCCGTCGGGTTGCAACAATGCGGGATTACCAAATCGATTCATAATAGCCCGAACATTTCCGGCGGCTAATATTTTTGCATCAGTTACACCAGTTTCGAAAGCAGCTCTGACTGGAATGGACAAACCACAGCCAATGGCAATCATCGCAATCTGCTTAAATATTTTACACCGTTTTGGACTAAATACTGTCAAAACAGAATTCAGGGGTTTGCGCTCCCGTGAATGATCTCCCAATTTTTAGGTATATCTAACTGATCAATTTCGGGGATAACCCCCGAAGAAAGTCTAATCTTTTGAGATTGACGCTGAAATGAGCATCGTTAATTCATTTTTCCCGTGGATTGTTCCAACATGAGCATCTTCAACCCATGCAGATTCGGCTTTACGAGCGCTTTCATCCACTTCAAATATGTAATCTTGAATAACCATTGATTCGTTCAATGCCATACTCAACTGTTTCGCCCGAGCCCGAAGAAGGTTCTCGGTTTTCTGAGTACCCGTTGAGTTATTTTTCCCGGTAAAATCTGCAATTTTGAGTTGAATATGGATCGCGTTATCCTGACTGCGGCCCGATGTCAACAGAGCTTGGGTAACGCGGTCACTAGGGACAGTGAACAGGCGCAATTCACTGATTTTTCGGGCAAGGCGCTGGATAGGAATTCTTCTCTCGCTGCGGATTTTAGTCCCACTTGGTTCAAACCAACGATCGGTAGGTAGATGAAGTAAAATTTCAGCTTCATGGCGTTCAAGCGTATAGTCCTCCGGATCAAGCTCTGCTTCGCAAAATGACTGTAGCTCGTCGAATCCATTCCCAACCAGATAGTCCACCCCCCGGTAGATATTTTTATCCGAAGCCCAGGTGATCGTGTAAAGAAGTACCAAAAATAGCAGCACCAGCATCACGAGGTCGCCATATTCCGAAAGCCAGGCCAGCTTCCTGAATCTCTTCTGAAACCGTTCAGAAATTGAGTGAGTTAATTCCATGTTTACACCCCGATAAATATTCATAACTGATCAAGCGACAGCTCCATCATATAAACGCACTCATCAACAAACCAAAATTTCGCCTCAACCCGTTCAACAATAGGTAATAAATCTCGGCTATTATATGCGATGGAACACATTTAGGCAAGGTCTAACAGCTAAAAACGGAGCAGTCCACGTAAAGAAAATCGAGGGAGCGTGTACTTTTTGTCGCCCTCAGTCACTTTGAGATAATCCAGAGAAGCCTGCCACCCTATCTTCCGGGTTTGGCGCCACTCGAATCCCGCTACCGGACCCTGCCCCAACCAATCTGCATTAGAATTTACCGGTCCCGATTGCAGGTATCTGGTCGTTCGAGATTTATGTGAATAGCCCATCCATATTTCCCAAAAATTACGCTCGTAACGCGTTGTAAATGTCACAAGTTGCACCTGTCGCTCAGCCACAACCTCTTCCAAAAACCGTTCCCAGTCCAGTCGGCCATCATCTTCCCATTTGTAACTAAATTCTCCCTGGACTGACCAATGCCCGGTGAGCCGCCGATGTACCCGCTCCTCTACCAGTAAAGAGCGATGCATGAAGCTACGTAAAGGTTGTCCGCTAGCGGTGAACAACTCATCATAATCATAATCGTAATAATTTGCCTGTAAGACCAATCGCAATCTGGACCGCCAGACATGGCGTGACCATGAATAGAGCGACTGAAGCCCAAACGTCCGATTCCAGTAATTTTCGCCACTTTTCCGGGAAGACAAATAAACGAGATGATGCAGTTGAATTAATGCCGTCACCTCAAGCCGGGCGTATGGAAAGTCAACCCAGATCAAGCCAGCTTTGGTATTAAATCGCACTTCGTCACGGTCATCATAATTATTCGTGTCAGGTGTGTCGTACTTTAGCCGAGCTAGTTGAAAATCCCAGTGCGTTGAATCAGCCAATATCCAACCCGGGGTTGTAGCATAGGCATTCAGTCGATAATAATTCTGCGCAAAATCGATGTAATATCGTTGCTGTGTTGTCGTGATTTCCAAACCGGAACCTGCCTGGACATTTGGTGATGACCAGAAAAAGCTCACGATATTTTGAAGAGACAGGGTTGAGTTTGTTGACTGAATGGTGGTGTCAGTCATTTCCGGGAGTACTCGTGCGTTAGCGGTGGTCGAACTTATATCTTTCCAGTTCAGGACATAAGAAATCCTTGATGATTGCCCGATACGGTATTCAAATCGATTCTGCCATGCCAAATCCATGATGTCGCGTTGCTGCGTCGAGCCGGTGGAATCGGTAAAGAACTTGTAGCTTTTATTAAGCCAGCTTAATTGTGATTCCATACGGGCGTTTTCTGCAAAACGATGCTGATAAACAGTCGCTGCTTGATGTCTGAAATTACGCCAGTTTTCAAAATAATCTTCCGTGATACCGACTTGTGTATGGATTAGCTGTTGGTGAGTCAGCCAATCACCTGCTTGAAAAAATTCCACCGTTTTCGCACTGGCGCTCCGTTTGTAGCGCTTCTCCTGCCGGACACCTGCCAACAAGCGGTATTCCCCCAATTGGTCATTTTTGAAAGAAAGACCACTCAGGACGGCATGATTCTCTAAATCACCACCCAATCGGGTCCGCCGATCAAGGTAGACGTTACTCTCTGCACGACTTGACCAATTCAGCTTTTCCGGTCTGTGTGACCCAATCGTCCAGGAAAGACGATTTTCGACAGCATAATTTTGTCCTGTCAGGATAGCTCTGGAACTCTCGTACCACTTGTAGTCAAAGTAATTTTCGAAAGAGGTGAGTAGCGAACCAACAGGACGCTCAAAAAATACCGTCGCGCTACTTTCAGCGCTGAGATTATCACGAATAATATTCACGCTGAGTGAATCGGGCGACTCAGCCAGTAGGTAACTGGTGAGTGCTAAAATCAGCACCCGAGTCTTCAATATTATTGCTCTTTTTTAGTTTCGATCACAACGCGATAAACTTTTTCACCTGGTTTGGCCATACGATATTTCTCTCTGGCAACCTGTTCTAAATATTCCGGATCATCCAGCAGCCGCTGACGCTCAGCCTCCAATTTATCATTTTCGACCTTCAGAGCTTCAATACGCGACTCAGCTGCCCTCACCTGGGACTTCAACTGGAAAAGACGGTACAGGCCTTCATCCTGTAAAACAAAAACCTGTACCAATAACAAGCCCAATATGCCAATTAGTACCCACAGCAATCGCCCCCGCAACCAGCTTGCTGAATTTCGGGTGACCCGGGGGGGTGATTTGCGTCGGGCTCCAGCCATTTTTTAGCTGAACAAATTGCTGTTAGGGTTTAATGCCAAACGACCAGCGAATGTAGCTTCATCGCCCAATTCCTCTTCAATCCGCAGTAGCTGATTATATTTGGCGATTCGGTCTGTACGCGATGCGGAACCGCTTTTGATCTGTCCCGTCTGCATGGCAACCGTAAAGTCTGCAATGGTGGTATCTTCTGTCTCGCCGGAACGATGCGAAACCACACACGTCATTCCATTTTCATGGGCAAGCTTGATCGTGTCCATGGTCTCGGTTAAAGTGCCGATTTGATTCAACTTAATCAGGATTGAGTTCATCGCTTTTAACTCGATAGCCTTTTTCAGACGAATCGGATTGGTAACAGTCAAATCATCACCAACCAATTGAATTTTGTTACCGAGTGTCGCATACAGCTTCACCCAGCCATCCCAATCGTTCTCGTCTAACCCGTCTTCCAGGCTGAGAATCGGGTATTTTTTTACCCAATCCGCGTAAAAGTCCACCATCTCTTCCGAAGTCAACTTTTTACCTTCGCTCCCGAGTATATACAGACCTGATTTTTTATCGTAAAATTCACTGGAGGCCGGGTCCATAGCGATTGCCAATTGGTCACCAAGTTTGTAGCCGGTTTTATCAATCGCCGCCAGAATCACTTCAATGGCTTCTTCATTACTCCGCAGATTGGGTGCAAATCCGCCCTCATCACCCACGGCAGTGTTCAATCCACGCTTTTTAAGTACCGACTTCAGATGATGAAAAGTTTCAACGCCCATTTGCAGCGCTTCCGCAAAACTCTCCGCGCCTACCGGGAAAATCATGAATTCCTGAAAATCCACATTGTTGTCGGCATGACTACCACCGTTTAAAATGTTCATCATGGGAACGGGCAAAAGCGTCGCTTCATCCCCTCCCAGATATTCGTACAATGTCAGGTCAAAATCCATTGCTGCAGCTTTTGCGGTGGCCAGCGAAACACCCAATATCGCATTCGCGCCTAATTTGGCTTTGGTGGGTGTGCCATCCACGGCGATCATCTTTTCATCAATTAGCCGTTGCTCAACAGCCTCCATGCCAATGACTGCCCTGGCCAGGATATCATTCACATTTTGCACAGCCTTCAAAACACCTTTACCCAAATAGCGATTGCTGTCCCCATCTCGCAATTCCACAGCCTCATGTTCGCCTGTGGACGCGCCCGATGGCACCGCAGCCCGCCCAAACGCCCCGCTCTCAAGTACAACATCAACTTCAACGGTGGGATTTCCCCGTGAATCCAGTACCTCGCGCCCCAAAACTTCGATTATTTTAGACATTGGCATGTCTCCTTTAAATTTTTCCAAAATATTGTGCCTGGTCAACCGCCGGCACCGGGGCAATTTACACGAAAAGCCAGCTTCCGCAAAGGAAGGTAGTCCGAAAGGAACAATAATAATCAGGCAGACATCCGGCAAATTGCTTAGCAGGTTTGCCAGACATTAGCTATTTTCGAGAAGGTGATACCTCACAAAGCATTCGCTGGGATTCCGTGACCTTGACCCGGCGGTTCTCCAATAAAAATGTGAGTGTCCAGCGAGAAAATAATAGATGATGGGTAATACTGATTTCAGACTAAAACCGGACTTGCCTGAAAATGATTGATCGCCGAATTGTCACTTCGCTAATCCTCCTCGCCACACTTTCGCTGGTGGGTGCTACCGGCTACGTAATTCTGGATCAGGTGAGTTGGTTCAACGCCTTTTACATGACCATGAATACGATTACCACCGTCGGATTTCGCGAAGTCTGGCAGCTATCACGCCCCAGCCAGGTCTGGACCATTTTTATAATGGTAGCCGGTGTGGGTATGTTCTTTCTAATCGTCGGTCAAATCGCTCAGCAAATGGTTAATTTTAGCCGCCTCAGGAGAATTCGTATGGACAATTCCATTAAAAATCTATCCGATCACTACATTCTTTGCGGGTTTGGTCGCATGGGACGCGCGGTGGCAAATGAGTTCGCTGTGGAGCAGGTTCCTTTTGTCATTATCGAAACAAATCCGGAAAAGTTGGAGATCATCAACAATCTGAATCACCTGTTTATCGAAGGAGATGCCACCCGTGACGACGTCCTGCATCAGGCCGGTATCGAACAGGCACGGGGACTCATCGCCGTATTGGCAAATGACGCTGAAAATCTCTTCCTCACACTCACCGCCCGATCTCTGAATAAGCATCTGTACATTTTGGCGCGATCCATGGAGGCGGCAACCACCAGCAAATTACTGAGAGTTGGGGCGGACAAAGTGATCAACCCTTACGAAACTGCCGGGCATAAAATGGCAAGGATGGCGATCAAACCCGGCGTCGTGGAGTTCGTGGAAGTGGCAACGCATCGCACGAAAGTCGATTTCACCATGGAAACGATCACCATCCAGTCCGGCTCCGGTGCTGAAGGAAAATCGCTTGTTGACCTGGATCTTCGTAAACAATATAACCTGATTGTCACTGCCATTACCAAGCCCGGTGGCGCAACACAATTCAACCCCGATCCGACATATCAATTAGCAACTGACGATGTATTGTTAACACTCGGGAACTTGAAAAATCTCCGAAGATTTGAGAAACTTTGTATCAAAGGTTAACCCCGGAAGACCACCACCCATATTGACTCACCTGAAGTCTCAGATATATTACGTGCCGGAAGATTGGGGTAAATAATACCTGTTTTCATGTCACGGCCGGAGTATTGATTGAAAAATATGCCTACCCGGTTGAGTATCTCAGCCAGCCACATTACCGCTCTTATAATTGTCATTGTTATAATTCTGCTCCAATGCGGCCGGCAGGAACCTGCCAATGAGATGGTCGCAAAAGTAGGCAACCGAACCATTTCAATCACCAGTTTCGAACGCGCTTACCTACCTGTCATTTTGTATGGCGACAAATTCGATTCACCAGAAACACGCAAACAAACTTTGGATTACCTGATCGGCGACAAGTTATTGGCTCAAGAGGCTGAAAAAGCTGAGATGGATACATTCTCCATCCTCAAACATGTTACCCGTGTAGCAGAACAGAAAGCCATCGCCCGACATGTTTATGACGATTGGGTTCGAAAAAAAAT
>Ga0066644_10002212_pt1 | contig 10215 bp, 7 predicted proteins | sample CryGeyCG2114_020_FD_62735 | JGI IMG/M metagenome (GOLD analysis project Ga0066644, IMG submission 62735) | Groundwater microbial communities from aquifer - Crystal Geyser CG15_big_fil_post_rev_8/21/14_0.20 | ecosystem: Environmental > Aquatic > Deep subsurface > Groundwater | place: USA: Utah...
TTCGGGAGTTCGAACCTGCCGTACAAATTAAAGAAGGTCCGGGGGCGGATCCCTCCGGACCTTCTTTATGCGTGCCCGGGAAGATTCGAACTCCCGACCTTCTGATCCGTAGTCAGACGCTCTATCCAGCTGAGCTACGGGCACGTGTTGCTGTAGACCGGTAATATATCACCGTCCGGGCAAATGGGGCAAATGAAGTTTGGATAGAAGCCGTTCAAGCCGCATCCGCTTCCTGGCGAAGACGCCCACAGACCAGCATGCAGATGGACGAGAGCGTGGGGTCGTTGATGGAATAGTAGGCATAGAGCCCTTGCTTGCGACGTTTGACGCAGTTCTCGGCCGCGAGATGCCCGAGGTGCTTGCTGATGTTGGCCTGGTGCTGACCGGTCTCTTCGACGAGCTCCTGTACGCTCATTTCTCCGCGTTCGTGGAGCAGGCTGAGAATTTCAAGCCGAACCGGTTCACTCAGTATCTTGAAGCGGCGCGCGGCGCGGTGCATGATTTCACGCGGGACCAGGTGGCTGGACATGAGCACGGAGGGTTGGTCGATCAGGATTGATACATAAAACTGTATGCGCATACAGTAATATTACAATCCGGTTCCAATCACTCCTTCAATTCAAATTCACGCACTAATGAGCATACAGTGCAGTGTAAGCTACGGTCATGTCTTGGAACTATATAACGATAACGATATATTATGGCATCCACATCATTCCTCCGGACAACACAGATCGGTACGCATGACAAGAATACTTCTCATCAGCATGCTCCTGTTCGCGTGTACGGCATCCGTCTCGCAGGGGCAGGATGAACGTGTGACGCCGAGTGCCCTGGAGACGCCGGAAGGTGCGCTGCTGCGCGAGATATCCCTGGAAGAAGCCCTGGAACTGGCGCGTGAGGGGAATTTTGGCAACCGCACCGCTGCGTCAAGGCGCGCGGCGGCGCGCGGAGCCAGGACGCAGTCGCTGGCTGCGTTCCTGCCGCAGGTGACCGTCACGGAGCAAGCCATGACCACGAACAATCCGGCAAACGCTTTTGCTTTCCAGCTGAAGCAGGAGCGCGCCGACATGTCCCTCTTCTCGCCTGATGTGCTGAACGACCCGGATCGTATCACCAACTGGGCGACCATCTTCCAGGTGCAGCAACCCCTGTTCAATCCGGGAGGGATCATGCAGCGCCGGGCCGCAAGTGCGGCGGCCGATGCATCCAGCTTCATGCTGACACGGACGCGCCAGACGACGGAGCGGGATGTCAAAGAGGTCTATTTCGGCCTGGTCGTGGCCCGGCAGCGCGTTGCCGTCTTGGATTCCGCCCTCGCATCGGCCGAGGGCAACTTGGCGCTGGTCAGCGATTTTTTCAACCAGGGACTGGCTCCGCGGGCAGACGTACTCGAGGCGGAAGTCCGTCTGCTCGATCTTCAGACCCAGAGCGCCGAGGCGGTCGCCGCCCATGTGAATGCGGCGCACGCACTTCGACTGCAGCTCGGAATGACGGACGATGTCCTGCTGGTGCCTACTACACCACTGACGAAGGCCGGGATCAACCTGGTGCACGTGGATCTGAAAGCCATAAATTCACAGCGCGCTGACATGCAGGCCCTCTCCCGCATGGCATTGGGCGCGAAGCATCGCCTCCAGGCCGAGAAGTCAGGATACCTTCCGGTGATCCATGCCATGGGTGCCTATGAACTGAACGACGATGAGGCCTTCGGAACGCGTGGGGACAACTGGATGGCGGGGGTGACCCTCTCGTGGAACCTGTTTTCCGGCATGCAGCGGGCGGGAGCCGTTCAGCGCGCGCGGGCCGAGTACAGCCAAGCCGAAATTGCGGTGCAGGAACGCATGCTGCAGAACGAAGTCGCCGTGGAGAGGGCACTCCGGGAACTGGATGTGGCGCGCGAGCGCCTCGAGCGCGCGGAGCGCGGTGTGGCGCTCGCGCGCGAAATGCTGCGCATGCGGCGCGACCGCTACGAACAGAATCTGGAAAAAGCCCAGGATGTACTGGCCGCCGAAGTGGAACTGGCCACGCAGCGCCTGGCGCTTCTCAACGCCCTTTATTCATGGAATACAACCGTACAGAACATAGAATGGCTTACCCGATGAAAACCCGCCTGCCGCTCCTGCTCTTCACGGCCGTTCTCCTTCTCGCCTCGTGCGGCTCCGATTCCCCGTCTGAAGCGCTCGCTCCATCCGGGAGTCGGGGCACATCAGATGGGCAGCCCATCCCGGTGACGTCCATGACCGTGGAGACGTCCATGGGCACTGAAACGCGGACCTTTCCCGGGCAGGTCGAAGGAGATCGCCGGGTGGTCGTATCTACCATGCTTATGGCGCGGATTGACAAGATCGCGGCGCAGGAAGGCGACCGCGTAACCAAGGGCGATGTGCTTATTGAACTCGATGCGTCGGCCCTCAACGCGGAAAAAGCCCGCGCCGACGCCATGCGCAGCCAGGCACAGACGGCGCTCACCGGCGCCAGCAACCAGCTAAGTCGTTTTCGGGCGCTGCGGGAGCGGGGAAGTGCTACGGACCGCGAACTGGAAGAAGTGGAAACCATGCACGAGCAGGCCGAGGCGGCACTGGCGGCCGCGGAAAGTGCCGTGGCGGCCGTAAGCCAGCAGCTTACGCACGCCATGATCACATCACCCGTAACGGGACATGTGGTGGCGCGCTTCGCCGATCCTGGGGCCATGGCCCAGCCAGGACAGCCCATCATGGAGGTCGAGACGACGTCAGAGCTGCGCGTTGTGGCGTCGGTCCCCGAGCACCAGATCAACGCCCTTGCTGAAGGGCAGGCCGTTTTCGTGGATGTAGACGCCATCCAGGGCCGGTTCCAGGGCCGCCTGCGGGCCATAAACGCATCTTCGGATGCGCCGGCCCGGCAGTACCGGGTTGAAGTGGACCGACTCGAAGCCACGTCGGGCGATGACCCGTCTGCCGCGCCCCACGACCCCTCCGGTGGCGGCATGGCCCGTCTCCGGCCGGGCATGTATGCCCGTGTCCATGCCGAGACCGCTCTGGCAACCCGCGGCGCACGCATCCACATTCCGGAAGATGCCCTCGTTACGCGTGGACAGCTCACGGGCGTGTGGGTCATCACGGAAAACAACCGCGCGCTCCTCCGCTGGATCCGTCCGGGAGCGCACCAGGCTTCCACCTCCACGGTCGAAGTCCTTTCCGGGCTCAGCGCCGGCGAAAAAATAATCCTCTCGGCCCGTGGTCGCGTGACGGGCGGCAGCAGGGTGGACGAGCAATGAGCACGCATCCGCATATCAAGGGAGAAGGACTGGCTGGCCGCATTGCCGCCATCTTCATCCACTCCAAGCTGACGCCGCTCCTGATGGCCGTATTCATGGGCATCGGCATCTACAGCGCCGTGCTCACGCCCAAGGAAGAGGATCCCCAGATCGAAGTTCCCATGGTCGATATCGCGCTCGCCATGCCGGGAGCCAGCCCGGAGGAGATGGAGAGCGTGGTCATACAGCCCATTGAGCATCTGCTCGGCAATATCGAGGGCGTGGAGTACATTTTTTCAACAGCGCTGCCCGGCCAGGCGCTCATCAGTGCGACGTGGTATGTGGGCGAAAACGTGGAGGAAAGCCTTGTAGGGCTCTACGAAGAGCTGCTCAAGCGCATGGAGAGCATGCCGGAGGACGTGAGCATGCCGCTCATCAAGACGCGCGACGTGGACGACGTTCCGGTCCTCGCACTCACACTGCACAGCACGTCATACGACGACCATGACCTGCGTCGCATGGGCGTGGAACTGGCTTCGGAGATCAAGAAACTGGACGGCGTGGCCCGCGTGGATGTGATCGGCGGCCGCACACGGGAAATCCGCATTACGCCCGATCCGGGGCAACTTGCCGCCTACGGGCTCGGCCTCGGGGACATATCGCAGGCCGTCGCATCTACCAATAGCCGCCTGCATGCGGGAACGTATTCGCAGGGCGACAGGGTGTTTACTGTCGAGACCGGACATTTTCTGGTAGATGCAGCGGACGCCGCCGGGATTGTCGTGGGCGTATATCGGGGGCAGCCTGTCCACCTCTTGGATGTGGCGCGCATTACGGATGGACCCTCCGAACCCACGAGCTACGTGGGTTTCTCCTCGCGCGAGACGGGTGCGCGCCCGGCCGTGACACTGGCCGTTGCGAAGCGCCCGGGCCAGGACGCAATGTCGGTCGCCGAGCGCGTTCTTGGAGGGGTGGAGGAGCTCTCGCCCGTTCTGCTGCCGGGCGACGTCACCGTGACGACGACACGCAACTATGGGGCGAGTGCGCTCAGCAAGGTGATGGAACTGCTCCTGCACCTGGTCGTCGCCATCGGGGCGGTAACCCTTGTGGTGGGCCTTGCAATGGGCTGGCGAGGGGGGCTCGTGGTGTTTCTGTCCGTTCCCATCAGTTTCGCGCTCACGCTGTTCGTGTACTACATGTTCGGGTACACGCTCAACCGGATTACGCTTTTTGCACTCATCTTTGTGACGGGTATTGTGGTGGATGACTCCATTATCGTGGCAGAGAACATGGAGCGCCACTTCAGAATGCGGAAGCGACCGTTTGCACAGGCTGCCATGGCGGCCATCAGTGAGGTCGGCAATCCCACCATTCTGGCTACGCTGACCGTGATTGCCGCCGTACTGCCCATGGCCTTCGTGTCGGGGCTGATGGGACCCTACATGAGCCCGATGCCGATCGGGGCGTCGATTGCCATGATGTTTTCGTTGCTCGTAGCGCTCATGGTGACGCCGTATTTGGCATTCCGCCTGCTCAAGAATCACGACGGCGATGACGACGATAAAGAGAGATACAGCCTCGAGGCATCCTGGTCGTGGCGCGTGTACCGCGCCGTGATGAATCCGCTCTTGGACCGGCGTGCGCTGCGGTGGGGGTTCCTCGGAGGACTCGGCGTATTGCTTCTGGCGTCGCTGTCGCTCTTCTATTTTCGGGCCGTGTCGATGAAGATGCTCCCGCACGACAACAAAAGTGAGTTCCAGGTCATGGTCGACATGCCGGAAGGCACGACGCTCGAACGCACGAATGCGGTCGTGCGCGAGCTCGAGGCGTGGCTGCGCGAGCAGCCCGAGGTCACCGACGTCCAGACCTATACGGGTACGTCCGGTCCGGTGAATCTGAATGGCCTGGTGCGGCACTACGACATGCGGCGTGCTCCGCACGAGGCGGACATCCAGGTGAATCTGCTCGCGAAAGACGAGCGCCGGGAGCAGAGCCACGCCATCGCGCGCCGCATGCGCACACCTCTGCAGGAAATAGCCCGCCCACTCGGTGCCAACATCAAGCTGGCGGAGGTTCCACCCGGTCCGCCCGTACTCTCCACACTCGTAGCAGAAATCTACGGACCGGACCCGGCTGTGCAGGTGGATGTGGCGCGTCAGGTCATGGAAGCATTTTCCAGGAGCGAAGGCGTGGTGGATGTAGACTGGATGGTGGAGGCGGACTGGACGCGGTACGTGCTGAAGGTGAACCAGGACAAGGCGGCGCTGGCCGGAATATCTGTCAGCCGCATTGCAGACGACGTGAATGCAGCGCTCGGTGGACGGCAGATATCGCGCATGCGTCTTCCAAGTGAGAAAGAGCCTTTGCCCGTCATGCTTCGCCTGGCTGAGGAGACGCGCTCCGGCGTGGATCGCCTGTCGGGGCTGCATCTTCGCGCACCGTCGGGAGACATGATTCCCGTAGGGGACCTGGTCGAGATTGAGGAAACGCTTGCCGAGAAACGACTGGACCGCAAAAACCAGAAACGGGTCATCTATGTGACGGGCGATGTGGCCGGTGTGGTCGAAAGTCCCGTCTACGCGATGTTCGAGATAGAGGAGCACCTGAAGGACATTCGCATCCCGGAAGGATATGGATTCGAGACGCTCTATACGGCGCCGCCGGACTTCGGACTGGATTACGCCTTGAAATGGGATGGGGAGTGGCGCGTCACCTACAAAGTGTTCCGGGATCTGGGGATTGCGTTTGCTGTTGTGCTGGTGGTGATCTATCTGCTGATTGTTGGCTGGTTCCAGAACCTGCTCACGCCACTTGTGATGATGGTGGCCATTCCGCTTTCGCTTGTCGGCATTGTGCTCGGCCACTGGATGATGGGCGCATTCTTTACCGCCACTTCCATGATCGGCTTCATTGCGCTGGCCGGAATCATGGTGCGCAACTCCGTGCTGCTCATAGACTTCATTGAGCTTCGCGTGCGGGACGGGGAGACCCTGCGACAGGCTGTACTCGAAGCCGGCGCGGTCAGGACGCGGCCTATCCTTCTCACGGCCGGGACGGTCGTGATTGGTGCGTTCATCATTCTTTTTGATCCCATTTTCCAGGGGCTGGCCATCTCGCTGATGGGCGGGGCCATTGCATCGACGGCCCTTACGCTCGTCACCGTACCTCTCATTTTTTTCATGGCCAAACGTAACGCATCATGAAGCTGATAGCTGTACTCTCAATAGATGAATGCCACGAGGCGCTCCGGAAGCTGTTCTATGCGCACGGCGTCCGCATGCTGAGCGAGATCGATATCAAGGGATATCCCGTGCCCGATGCATCGGGCGAAAGGCCGGCGTGGTTTTCGGAACGGTTGTCCGCCGTCTACTCGACACTTTCCTTTGCCTTTACGGAGACGGACAAGGCCGACGCACTCATGGACGCACTGGCCACGTTCGTCTGCGAAGGTGCCCCCCACAACCCGGTACATGCGTTTCTGCTTCCGGTGGAGCGGATGGTCACAGGACGCAGCGGGGCACAAGACGGGCGTTGACGGCGTACAGGCTTGTAGCGTAACGACAACAGTTCCTTATCACAATATCCCCAGATTCCATGCGCCCCACCACGCTCCTGTTGCCAATCCTGCTCCTGATGGCCGGATGTACCGCCGCTGACGCTCCAAAGCCCGATACGGCTCCACCTCCGGCGCCGGTAGAGGATTCGCCTCCGCCCAATACGTCGCCCGAGGGTGCCATGAGCTACATCATCAGCCCCGAGGATGGTGCTGTGGTCTCCGCTCCCGTGACTGTCCGGTTCGGACTCAAGGGCATGGGTGTGGCCCCGGCTGGCATCCAGACGGAGAACACAGGGCATCATCATCTCATGATTGATGTCGATGAACTACCGGATTTGACAGCCCCCCTGCCCGCGGATGACAACCACATCCACTTTGGACTGGGTCAGACCGAAACGGTGCTCGAGCTCAGTCCGGGCACGCATACGCTACAGCTGATTCTTGGAAACTGGGCCCACACGCCCCACGCCCCACCGGTCGTCTCGGAAAAAGTCACGATCACGGTACAATAGCGGTCCGGTAATGCGCTTTCCCTCCGGTCCGAGCTGAAACAGACGGTTTTCGCCCACCTGGAATGCGTCGGCGCCATTGGCATTCAGCGTGAGCGCTGTCCGGATGCCGGGGCAGTCCCGATGTCCTCGTACGTACCAGCCCAGTCCAGGCTGTTCCGGCTGTTGTGGGCCGGGTCCGGCGCCCTGCTGTCCCCACACGCGCCGAGCATCAGAACGGTTGGCAGCAGGGCCGTGGCCAAGAGGACGCGGGCCGACGAGCGTATGTCTGCCTGGCGCATATCGTCCGAACGGCGGCGGACAAGGATCCAGCCGACAAGACTCACAATGCCTGCTCCGACCGTATTCAGGATCATGTCCCACATGGTATCGGTCAGGCCGGACGGATCGTCGAACATAGCCTTCTGCATGTTCATCCCACCTATTTCGTCCACAGCGAATTCGAACAGCTCCCAGAGCGCACCGAGCGCGATGGCGAAGAGGAACGCAAAAAAGGCCACGAACCCCGGATGGAGCGTCATCGGGACGCGCTCTATGGTATTCAGCGCATAGACCAGGTAAAATCCGGCCGTACCGAGAAGGACGCCGGACATGCCATGAAGAAACAGGTCCCACCACCAGATCCGGACGTAATAGCCACGTACCTCCCCAAGCAGCAGCGCGGCCATCACGAAAAGCACCACCGCCGCATGGAGACTCCTCGGGAGTCGAAGCGCCGTCTCCAACCGCCGGAGGGATGGCCACAGCGGAAGCGTCGTGACGGCAAGGATGATGACGACCAGGAAGGCATTCAGATATTGCCCGCCCACGACCGCCACGACCAGTTCGGCGGTAAGCAGGACGACGACCATCAGGAGTATGCGGTGGTAGCTCAGGCGCATGATTTATATGTAACAATGAAAGTTACATTTATTCGAATGTGGTGTTCTCTCCGGGCGCCGATTCCGGTGGCCGGTTGAGCACAAGATACAGGGCAGGCAGCACAAAGAGGGTCATGGCTGCGGCGGAGAACAGGCCACCGATCATGGGCGCCGCAATGCGCTTCATGACCTCCGACCCTGTTCCGGTACCGACCATGATGGGCAGCAGCGCCAGCAGCGTCGTGATGACGGTCATCAGCAGCGGGCGGATGCGAAGCGCCGAGCCTTCCTCGACTGCCGCGCGCAGTGCCTGGCGGGACGTCAGCCGCCCTTCCCGGCGCCAGCGCCCAATGGCCTCACGGATGTAGACGAGCATCACGACCCCGGTTTCGGCCGCGAGACCGGCAACGGCAATGAATCCGACCGCCACGGCTATACTCATGTCGTAGTCGAGCACGGTGAGCAGCCAGACGGCGCCTACGGCCGAAAACGGCAGCGTAAGCATAATCAGAATCACATCGCGCAGCCGCCGCAGATGCACGAGCAGCAGCATGAATATGATGGCGAGCGTCAGCGGCACGACAACGCGGAGGCGCTCGGTGGCGCGCTGCATGAATTCGTACTGCCCGCTCCAGCGCAGTGAGTAGCCGGGTGGCAGCGTGAGCTCGTCATCGACCAGGCGACGGGCCTGCAGCACCCATGTACCCACGTCCACGCCCGGCTCGAGATCTACGAACACCCAGGCGTTCGGGCGGGCATTCTCGCTCTTGATCATGGTCGGCCCGTCCGTCATGCGGAGCGTGGCCACCTGTCCGAGAGGCACGGGTCCCCCGATGGGTGTCGGTATCAGAACGCGCGACAGCGCATCGACGTCGGAGCGCAGGCCGCGCTCGTAACGAATGTTGATCGGGTGCCGCTCCAGACCTTCTATCGTGGTGGCAACGTTCATGCCGCCGACGGCCAGGCTCACCACGTCCAGTACATCGCCCGTCGTAAGGCCATGCCGTCCGGCCTCGAAGCGATCCACGTCCACATCCAGGAACGTACCACCGACAGCACGCTCGGCGAGCACGCTCAGCGTGCCGCCGAGCGGGGGCAGCAGTTCCTCCAGCGCCACGCCGAGCCGCTCCAGCTCGGCCAGGTCAGGACCCGCTATTTTCACTCCCACGGCGGTCTTGATGCCGGTCGCCAGCATATCGGTCCGCGTCTTGATGGGCATGGTCCACATGTTGGTCAATCCCGGAATGTCGATGGCGGCGTTCATCTCGCGGATGAGACGCTCCTGCGTCATGCCCTCGCGCCACTCGGTTTCCGGTTTCAGAATGATCGTGGTTTCGAACATGGACAACGGCGCCGGGTCGGTGGCCGTGTTGGCGCGCCCGGCCTTGCCGAAAACCGACGCGACCTCGGGAAAGGACGCAATGATCCGATCCGTCTGCTGCAGCAGTTCGGCGGCTTTCCGGGGAGATACGCCGGGCAGCGTCGTTGGCATGTAGAGCAGGTCCCCCTCGTTGAGGGACGGCATGAATTCGGATCCCACCTGGGGGAAGGGCACCGTCGTTCGACCCGTCATGATCTGCTGCAGCGGAAGCAGACTGGCCAGCATGACCAGCGCGGCAACGAGCGAGACCACGCGTGGATACGACAGCACGGCGCGAATAAGTGGCCGGACGGTACCGATGAGCAGCCGTGCGAGGGGATTCCGCTTTTCTGCCCGTATGCGGCCGCGTATGAAGACCGACATCAGGGCCGGAACCAGGGTCACGGCCAGGAGCGCTGCCGCCGCCATGGAAAGCGTCTTGGTCCATGCGAGCGGCCCGAAGAGCCGCCCTTCCACGCTTTGCAGCGTGAAGACGGGCAGGAAGCTGACCGTGACGATGAGGAGCGAAAAAAACAGACTGGGTCCGACTTCCACGGCGGCGGCCCGGATGGCGCCCAGCCGATCATCCCGGGACGGATCGGGCGGGAGCCGTTCCAGATGTTTGTGGGCGTTCTCGACCATCACGAGGCTCGCATCCACCATGACTCCAATGGCTATGGCAATACCTCCGA
>Ga0066644_10002213_pt1 | contig 10215 bp, 11 predicted proteins | sample CryGeyCG2114_020_FD_62735 | JGI IMG/M metagenome (GOLD analysis project Ga0066644, IMG submission 62735) | Groundwater microbial communities from aquifer - Crystal Geyser CG15_big_fil_post_rev_8/21/14_0.20 | ecosystem: Environmental > Aquatic > Deep subsurface > Groundwater | place: USA: Utah...
TTGATTATTTGAAACGGCTTTATTCAAAGGCCGAGAGACGCCAACCGCGCGCGCAGGCCGTCGACGCCGTCGAAATGGTGTGTCAGCAGTCCGGCCTTGTTCGCTTCGTCGATGTAACGCTGGCTGTCGTCGATGAACAGCGTACTTTCGGGCTGCCAGCCGAGATGCGCCAGGAAGCAGGTAAAGTCCTCGGCCCGTTCCTTGTTGAAACCGTGCACGCCGGAAACGAACAACCGGTCTTTGAAGATGTCCGGCAACTCCGGCGCCAGTTCCGGTAAATTTTCCAACAGCATCGGCCCGTTGTTGGTCAGCAGCGCAATCTCGACTTTTGCGGCAAGCGCCCGGGCCAGATCGATCACTGCCGGTTCAGGCGCCATCGCCCACTTGCGCGCCGCGACCCACTGGCCAAGCCGAACCGGCACCCCCAGCCGTTCCGAGATGCCGGCAATGTAATCTTCGGTATTCATCTCGCCATCATCATGGGCGTCATCAAAACCGGACAGGAAGATTTCACGCTTGATGGTTTCAGCCGGTACACCCAGGGCGGATTCCAGCAGGTTCAGACGATTTTCAAAATCATAGGCATAAAGAACGCCGTCCATATCGAACAGTACGGACCGAACCGTCACCATCTCAGGCTTTGTGTTCCTTGAGGCGCGGCATCAATTCAACGAAGTTGCACGGCATGTGCCGGTAATCAAGCTGATGCACGAGGATATCGTCCCAGGCGTCCTTGCAGGCGCCGGTCGAGCCCGGCAGCACAAAGATATAGGTGCCGTCGGCAACGGCAGCGGTGGCCCGTGACTGCACCGTCGAGGTCGCGATCTTTTGATAGCTGAGCCAGCGGAACAGCTCGCCGAAGCCCGGTATTTCCTTGTCCGTCACCAGCTTCAACGCTTCCGGCGTGACATCGCGGCCGGTCACCCCGGTCCCGCCTGTGGAAATGATCACGTCGACACCGGGATCAGCAATCCATTGGCGGAACTGTTCGGCGATGACATCGGCATCGTCGGTGCAGATCTTGCGGTCGGCGAGAAAATGTCCGGCCCCGCTGAGGCGTTCAACCAGCGTGTCGCCGGAACGATCATCGGCCAGCGTGCGGGTATCGGAAACCGTCAGCACCGCAATGTTGACGACTTTGAAGTCACGATCAGTTGCGAGGGGCATTGGCAGCAACCTCCGAATCGCCGGGACCCATGGCTTCGTAAATAGGCCATTCACCGCGCGCGACAGCGTCCAACGACGGGGTCCCCTGGCCCAGACGATCACGGTAAATCCAGAAGTTGGTCAGCACACGCTCGACAAAAGTCCGGGTTTCAAAAGACGGGATGCTCTCGATAAAAAAGATCGGATCATCAAGATGCTTGGTGTTTCGGTTCCACTTGCGCAGATTCCCCGGGCCCCCGTTCCACGCTACCGCCAGCTTGAACAGATCATTGGCGACGTCCCGCTCGCCAAGCAGCATCTCGATATAACGCTGACCCAGTTCGAGATTGGTTTCCGGCGTATACAGTTTGTTTCGTGCCTTCAGCCGCATGCCGGTCGAACGCGCCACAAAACGCGCCGTGCCCGGCATCAGCTGCATCAGGCCGCGGGCACCGGCCCAGCTTTTGGCATTCGGATTGAAGCGGCTTTCCTGGCGGATCAGCGCATAAACCAGTGCCCGATCGACGCTGAAACCATCAACCGGAATATAATCGGGGATCGGATAGGCAGCCCCGTCATAGCCACCGCCATCGGGGTAAAGCAAGGTATCCAGCTTGACCGCCAGCGAAGCCATGTTGCCGCGTGCGACCAGGGCATGAATCCCTTCGATCAGCGGACGATCCGCACCCTGCACCAGATCGCGCAATTCGCTTTCGGCCAAATCATTGTCGCCGATCTGCATCAATGCGATGGCGCGACGACCGCGTGGATTGGCCATCAGCTGTTGCAAGGTATTGCCCTTGAATGCCGGCGCTGTCCATTTGAACGGCAGATCATGACCGAGCAACCGGGTTGCCAGCAGACCATAAAACGTCCTGGGGTAAGCTGCCGCCTGTTCAAGAAGCGGGACCACGGTGGCCGGCTGATGCGCGGCCATATTGGCCCGTGCGGCCCAGAATGCGGCAGCCGAACCCATCCAGTCCGATGTCTTATCGTTATCAGCGGCAGCCTTAAAATGCTCGGCCGCTTCAGCGTATTTTTCAGCCCGCCACAAGACCAGCGCTGCGGTCCAGTGTCCTTCCGGAAGATATTTGCCGGACCGCTCAAGCGCCGGCAGCGCCCACATCAGTGCCCAGTCATCACGACCGTCGATGAAATAGCCTTTGGCCAGACCGACGCGGGCTTCGTCATATTGCGCCGTCGAGAGTAATTTTTTGGTCTCGGGCTCGGTAATGAGTCGCTTGGCCGTCAGCGTCTGGCCGCGGCGCAACGCATGCTTGATACGAGCCACCAGCGAGCGCGCCTTGCGCCGGTCACTGACGGAAAGGGATTTGCCCGGGACATGAATCCGGTTGAACGAGACCCGCACCTGCAGCGCCCCGCTCGGCACAACCCGCACCGGCTTGTCCGGCATCCGCCAGTTTGACGGGCGACGCTTGAGCGCCAGCTTGTAGATGGTGTCGGCTTCGGGCAGATCGGCGTACGACGCCATCCAGTCCTTCAATTCCTTGTACTTCGAGCGGTATTTGGTCGGATGCATGTAGCGCTGGTACAACACGTGACCCAGCAGGACGTCGCTCTCAAGACGGGCGATCAGCTTGTCAGCGGTTTTCCAGTCGCCGTCTTCCTGAACCTCGAAAATACGCTGATAGAGACGAATGTCTTCGTCGCTGAGAACATTGGGCAACGCCTGCATCTGTGCGTCGTTGAGCGGCATTCTGGGCTGCGCCATCACCGGCGCGGCAAAACCCAGGACGGCAATCAGAATCCCCGCCGTCACCGCCGCACTTGCTCGCGCCAGCCGAAAACCGTTCCTCGTCAAAGTCAATGGCCGAAACCCCTCAATCCCTCGCTCATCAGTCTATACCCGATCTCGGGAATCGCCGCAAGATATTGGGGAACAATCCCACCAAGCCCCCTTGGAAAGTAGCTGTGGCGCATTAAACTGCCCTGACCCTGTTTTCACGCCTGCAAACGAGAATGCCTCCATGAGCGTCCCTCCCGACAAGTCTGCATCCGCTATCAAATCACACGGTGCATCGGAAACCCTGGCAACCTTTTCATCCACCCTTGCATTCGACGCCATCCCCGAAAGCCTGATCCGTCATATCAAGACGGCTGTGCTCGACGGGCTGGGCTGTTGTCTGGTTGGCGCCGGGTTGCCGTGGACCCGGATGGTTGCTGACATGATCGCAGCCGACGGCGGCATTCCGTCGGCAACCCTGTTCGGCATGGGGCGGGCGATGCCATTAACCGGCGCCGTGCTGGTCAATGCGACCGCCGGACACGCTTTCGAACTCGACGACATTCATCGCGATGCAATCCTGCACCCCAACGCCATCGCCGTGCCGGTGGCGCTCAACGTTGCTGAATACATCGGCGGCGCCAGCGGCCCCGAGGTCCTGACGGCGATCATTGCCGGTTATGAAGTCGGTTGCCGGGTCGGCTCAGCCGCCGGGACAGACCTGCTGCTCCGCGGCTTTCATCCGCAAGGCGTGATCGGCCCGTTCACCGCAGCCGCCACCGCCGCCCGGCTGATGAACCTTGATGCCGGGCAAACGTTGAATGCGCTTGGCATCGCGGGATCACTCGGTTCAGGCCTGATGGCGGCACAGGAAGGGGCGATGGTCAAAAGGCTGCATTCCGGTCACGCTGCCGAGGCCGGGGTTCGCGGCGCCTTGCTGGCGGCACAGGGTTTCACCGGCATTTCCGATGTCATTGAAGCCGAGTACGGCGGCTTTCTTGCGGCCTTTTCCGGCAAGATTGCACTTGCGCGCCTTACCGATGGGCTCGGTGAAAAATGGGAAGCCGCCGAGACCGGCTACAAACCGCACGCCACCGTGACGTCGATCCATGCAGCCCTGGATGCGCTCGGCCTGATCATGACGACAAACGGCCTTGCCGCCGATGACATCAAAAGCATTCACGCCGCAGTCTCGCACCCGACCTTTGTGCACTGCGCCTGGCCCTATGCAGCACAAGGAATCACGGCGGCGCAGATGAACATCTATTACGGGCTGGCGATGATTGCGCTCAATGGACAAGCCTTCGTCGCCGAATTTACCGAGGACGCAATCCGCAACCCCAAGGCACTGGACCTGATCGCCCGCATTTCTGCCAGCGTCGAGCCGGATATCGAGGCCAAAGGCCCGGCGTTCCGGCACATGGCGCGCGTCAGCGTCGAGACGACGGATGGCCGCAGCTTCACCGAGACCGTGACGCACCGCAGGGGCAGTCCGGAAAATCCGCTTTCAGACGAGGACGTGATTGCCAAGTTCGATACCCTGGCGACGCCGGTGCTGGGTCAGAACGGCGCCCGCCGGGTCAAGGAACAGGTCTTTGCCCTTGATACGCTAAGCGAGGTCTCGACGCTGATCAGCGCGCTTAACCCTGAAGTCTGACGGGCTCAGAACTTCTCGACGAACGGACGCATTTCCATTTCCCAGGTCCACGCCGAGCGTGGCTGGTTGTGCATATGAAAATATGACGCCGCGATATGGTCGGGGTGCAGCCTGGTCGGGTTGGCCGGGTCTTCGCTTTCACCGATGCCGCCGTCGATCACGAAATGGCCGACATGAATCCCTTTCGGCGCCAGTTCGCGGGCCATGCTCTGGGCCAGACCGCGCAGCGCAAACTTGCCCATCGCAAATGACGCCGAGTTGACGTAGCCCTTGACGCTGGCCGACGCCCCGGTGAACAGAATGCTGCCCGAACCCCGCGAAGCCATCGCCTGAGCCGCCGCCTGACCGACCAGAAAACCGCCGAACGCGGTGATGCTGACTGCCGCACGGACCTCTTCAGGATCAATCTCGGCGATTGGTCCGCGCACCCGGGCCGAAGCGTTATAGATAACCAGTTCCGGCACCCCGAAACTGGACGTGACCCATTCAAACAAGGCCGCCACCGAGGCCGGGTCCGACGCATCGCAGGGCCTGGCATGACCCGAGACTTCCGCCAGCAGATTTGCCAGCTTGTCCGTATTCCGGGCCGCCAACAGCGGCGTCAGGCCTTCCAGGTGCGCTTTGCGGGCCAGGGCCGCACTCAACCCCGCACCGGCACCGACAATCAATGCAAACCGTTGCTCTGCCATGGATGCTTTCCTTTTCTGACCCCTGCTCAGCCGACATGATGCGGGCTGATAGAATATATACATTATATATGTCAGCGACTTTACGCGTGATCGGCAATCTGTGCAAAATCACAAAACGCCGTCGCCCACGATATTTTTCCAACCAGAGGGTTCATCTTGATCGCAGACATACCACCCTATGGGATGGCGCTTATCGCGGCTTTTCTGTTCGCCTTTGGCGGCCAATTGCAAAACCTCGGTCTGCAAAATGTCGATTCACGTACCGGCACCATGCTGTCGATCGGCTCGAGCACGGCCATATACTGGCTGGCCGCACCGTTTCTTTTGCATCCGCAATACTTCCTGCACCCGGCCGTACTGATCTTTGTCGCCATCGGATTTGTCCGCCCGGCGGTATCCGCCAATCTGTCGGTTGCCGCGATCCGTCATCTTGGCCCGACCCTGACGGCAACCCTGAATGCCACCGGACCGTTCTTCGGCAGCGCCTTCGGTATCCTGATCCTGGGTGAGTTACTGACGTGGCAAATTGCGCTTGGCACCTTCGGGATCATTTTTGCCGTGCTGATCCTGTCCCTGCGCAGCAAAAAGATACCAACGACCTGGCCGATGTGGGCGCTCGGCTTGCCGGTCGCTGCCGCCATCATTCGCGCCTGCGCCAACGGCTTCGCCAAGATCGGCATGAATTATATCCCGGATGCGTATTTCATCGGGGTCGTTACCTTTACGGTGTCGTTCCTGCTGACCACCGGTCTGCATATCGCCAAGGGCGGCGGACGCCCGAAGATCGCGCTCGGTCAGCGCGGTCCCATGTGGTTCATTGTCAGTGGCGCTTTTTTCGGTTTCGCGGCCCTGTCGGTCAATTTTGCATTACTGCATGGATCAATCGTCACGGTGGTGCCGATCATTGCCGCTTCGCCGGTGTTTTCGATGCTGCTCAGCATTATCCTGTTCAAGCGCGAACAGCTGAACCTGAAAATCGTCTTAGCCGTATTGATCGTGGTCGCCTCGGTGATCCTGATCGCACTCGGAAAATGACGGGCTCAGCTTGAGCGTTTACCGAGCAGCCCGTCGACCGAGATCGGCCCACCGCCCTTGAGGGTCAGATAGATCAGCGGGAAAATCCACAGCAATCGCTGATCGGCAATAATGGAATCCTGCACCCGGTCAAACACCATGCCGATGCTTTTGGCGTCCAGGCCGTGAAACTGTACATCGACAAAACTCATCACACAGATAAAGCCGATCAGGCCGAGCGCCGTGAAACGGGTGAACAGACCAATCAACAGCATGATCGGTAACACGAACTCGGCATACGTCCCGGCCAACACCATCAGCTTCCAGGGAAACAACGCAATCGCGCCGACGTCATAGCCGGCGGCTTCGGCGACCGGTGGGACAATCTGCGCATAGGCACCGACAGCCGGGATGAACATGTCCGGGAACCCTGTGCCGAGCTTGGTCATGGCCGAGTTGATAAAGAATGCAAGCAACACCGACGAAAACACAAGACGCGCCGCAAGCCCCAGAAACCAGGACCCGGCAATGGTTTCCAACTGCTGAAAGACGCGGTCATGCAGACCCTTGATGCAGCTAACGATGTTCATCGAATGTGTTCCTTTGATTGGTGGGGTTTTGCCTGAGCGCCGAGACCGCGCCGCAATTGAAAAGCTGTGCCAGATGTTCGGACGGATCAAAGCCTTCGATCTTGGCCAAGTCTTCGCAGACGGTACCGAGAGTTTCGCCATGGGATAGTTTTTCCGCGAACAGAAAGGCAGGCTTTGACAGCGCGATAACATGAACGCCCATGGCCGGGCGAATAATCAGGGCCTGTTCTGGCTTCATTTGAATGGCCGACAAATCCGGCTGCGTGGTGTCCTGATGCGCTTGCCAGATTGAAACGGCAGGCCCTGTAAACGTCAGCACGTGGGCTGACGAATGCAGGGTAATTATCACGTCATCCAGGGCGGATTCGCTTATTGCCGAGAGAACCTGAATATCCAGAGAAGCGCCGTCTTCGGCATGATAGGCATCAAGCCAGGCGCGCTCCAGTTTGGCGATACAGCTTAAATAAGGAACGGATTGAGCCGGCTCGAACGTTTCAATGAAAGCACCGAACGTATGACCATACTCGGAGAGAACCGGCGAAGCCGGACGATTCTTTTGACGATAGACCTGCGCCATACCGGCAAAGAAATCATCGCCGACCAGGGCCCGAACAACGGGAAATGTTTCGCCAAGCGCATCGTTGAGACCGACTGCAACATTATTCCGATATACGTTAAAGCGGGCCCCGTCTGCGATAAGTTCCGGCGGTATCGGTCTTGCCGGATCGGCAAGAGCCTCGGCAAAGGCTTGTTGTGTGTTATGCCACATCGCTGATCTCCCCCTGATCAGAGACGGCGCGAAGCGCCGCCGAAATTTTTTCAATTTCCGATCGCAGCACCGGCCAGGCCGGTACATCGTTATCCCATTCGATCATCGTCGGGACCTCGCCGAGTACCGCCAGAACATGACGGTAAAGGGCCAGGACCGGATCTGCGACGGCACGGTCATGCGCGTCGATCAGCAACGGGGTGCCATCGTCGTCCAGTGTTTCAGCGTGCCCGGCAAGATGAATTTCTTCGACGTGTGCCAGCGGGAATCGGGCAATATAATCAGCCGCATCAAAGCCGTGGTTGATCGCCGAGACATAGACATTGTTGACGTCGAGCAACAAACCGCAGCCCGTGCGGCGCCGCACTTCGCTCAGGAAATCAACCTCGTCATAAGTGCTTTCGGAAAACCGGATATAACTGGCGGGGTTTTCCAGCGCCATCCGTCGCCCGACAAACGACTGCACCTGATCGATATGCCGGACAACGATATCCAGCGTCTCGGACGTGTACGGCAACGCCAGCAAATCGTTGAGATAGCCCGCCTGATGCGATGACCAGGCCAGATGTTCGGAAAACAGGGCCGGTTGATAACGATCCAGAACGCCCTTGAGGCGGACCAGATGGGCCGTGTCGAGATCACCGGCACCGCCGATTGACAGGCCGACACCGTGCACTGAAACCGGGTAGTCCGCGGCCAATCGTTCGAGTTGAGCATGAGGGGGGCCACCGGCACCCATGTAGTTCTCGGCGTGGACTTCGAAAAATCCGACATCCGGCATCTCTGCGAATATATCGGCACCGTGCACCGGCTTGAACCCGGCACCGGCCGTATCCGCGTTGATCCGTGATGTTGCCATCAGCCCCCTCCGCCCAATCCGCAATCAGCCCGGTATGTCGCGCTTCAATGCAGCCAATGAACCATGACGTCCACCCGGCAGTTTCATGGTTTCGCAGGTGCCTTTAGGGACCAGCTTCCAGGCATTTCCCTGATAATCGATTTTCGACGTGCCGGCGCAGGTCGTGCCCGGCCCTGCCGCGCAATCGTTCTTGCCGGCTTTGGCAACACCGAAGCATTTTTCGTTTTCAGCGGCCTGCGCATGCGTTGAAAGGGCTGCCGTACCGGCGATGGCAAGAGCGCCGGCAACAATGGCTGCTGAGGTAAATGAACGTTTCATGTAGTCGTCTCCTGTGACATTACGATTTTGCATCGGGCGCGACGTTTATCGCCGACCCGCGGAACGGATATGCCATGGATTGCGAACGGGGAGAAATCACACCGCCTCACTTAGACGTGAAGCGGTCATTTGCCGACACATCGGCCTTGTTACCACGATGTCCGAAAAGCCGATAATCGACGAAGTACGGAACGAGGCACCTTCTGGGATCGAACTCAGGCGTCGTCGAGCTTTGCCTTGATCATCCGGATATCGGCCCAGACATCGCGCTTCTTGATCGGCGTGCGGAGCAGATAGGCCGGGTGAAACAGCGCCGTGGTCTGGATCGGATGCGACAGCCTTGGCGTCTGAAAGGTAAACCACTTGCCGCGCAGCCGGCTGATGCCCTGGGTCTCGCCGAGCATGGTGTGCGCCGCAGGGGCCCCGACGCAGACCAGAATTTTCGGGTCGACCAACTCCACAAGGCGTTCGATGAACGGTTTGCAGACGGCGGTTTCCTGACCGGTCGGGGTGCGGTTGCCGGGGGGGCGCCAGAACACGGTGTTGGAAATCATCACCTGTTCACGATAAAGCCCGACACTGTCCAGAATGGCATTCAAAAGCTGACCGCTGGGACCGACGAACGGCACGCCCTGACGGTCTTCATCGGCACCGGGGGCTTCGCCGATCAGCATCAGCCTGGCGTCGGCGGGACCATCGTAAAAGACCATATTGGTCGCGGTTTTCTTGAGCGGGCAGCCATCGAAGTCTGACAATGCCTGTTTCAGCTCTTCAATGGTTTTCGCCGCCTGGGTCAGTTCCAGCGCCGTTCTGATCTGGCGGTTGTTATCAACCTCGACAGGATCGACCTTCGTGCCGCGGCTGACACCGGGGGCATCTTGCCTGGCGGTCGCCCCCGCGGACGGCGGCGCAGCGGGCGCTGCTTGAGCCGGCACCTGCAGTGGCGCCGGCATGCTTTCAGACACCTGAAAACGGTCAATCGGCTGATCCGCGACGCATTCGTCGCAACCGGCATCGATCTGCCATTGCAGGGCGGCATGAAGGTCAGCACTGTTCATCATGGCCCGATCATATCATGCGATGCGCCCTTGAACAGCAGATCACCACTGAAATGACGGATTACGACGCTTTCCCTTCGGAATTGTTTCGTGAAAGCCCGGAAAGTGCATGTTATAACCCGGCTTTGTTTCAGCGAACTTATTGTTATGTCACGTAAAGGCGGGGGAATTATGAGCGACGACGATCAGGCTATGGAAACCATTGAACGCGAAAGCATGGAGTTCGACGTGGTCATCGTCGGTGCCGGCCCGTCGGGCCTGTCCGCAGCGATCCGCCTGATGCAGCTTTCCCAGCAGCACGGCCACGAGATCACCGTCTGCGTCGTCGAAAAAGGCTCGGAAGTCGGCGCCCATATCCTGTCGGGTGCCGT
>Ga0066644_10002221_pt1 | contig 10198 bp, 7 predicted proteins | sample CryGeyCG2114_020_FD_62735 | JGI IMG/M metagenome (GOLD analysis project Ga0066644, IMG submission 62735) | Groundwater microbial communities from aquifer - Crystal Geyser CG15_big_fil_post_rev_8/21/14_0.20 | ecosystem: Environmental > Aquatic > Deep subsurface > Groundwater | place: USA: Utah...
CGCTGGCGGCTCATTTCCATCAGGCCGAAGCTCGAGATGCGGCCGACCTGGATGCGCGCACGGTCGTTCTTGAGCGCTTCCTTCATCGCCTTCTCGACCTTGCGGGTGTTGGAGTGGTGCTCCTGGTCGATGAAGTCGATGACGACGAGCCCGGCCATGTCGCGCAGGCGCAATTGGCGGGCGATTTCGCGTGCTGCTTCCAGATTGGTGTGCAGCGCGGTCTGCTCGATATTGTGCTCCTTGGTGGAGCGGCCCGAGTTGATGTCGATCGAGACCAGCGCTTCGGTCGGGTTGATGACGAGGTAGCCGCCGCTCTTCAGCTGGACGACCGGATCGTACATCGCCTTGAGCTGGTCCTCCGCGCCATAGCGCTGGAACAGCGGGACGGGGTCCGAATACTGCTTCACCCGGCGCGCATGGCTGGGCATCAGCAGCTTCATGAATTCCTTGGCCGACTTGTAGCCGGGCTCGCCCTCGACGACGACTTCCTCGATCTCGCGATTGTAGATGTCGCGGATGGCGCGCTTGATCAGGTCGCTGTCCGAATGGATCAGAGCGGGCGCGGAAGAGGACAGCGTGCGTTCGCGGATCTCGTCCCACAGTCGGGCAAGATAGTCGAAATCGCGCTTGATCTCGGTCTTGGTGCGGCTGAGGCCTGCGGTGCGGACGATCAGGCCCATCGATTTGGGCAGGCTGAGGTCGGAGACCACCTGTTTCAAGCGCTTGCGGTCCGAGGCGCTCGAGATCTTGCGCGAGATGCCGCCGCCGTGGCTGCTGTTGGGCATCAGCACGGTGTAGCGTCCGGCGAGGCTGAGATAGGTGGTCAGCGCGGCGCCCTTGTTGCCGCGCTCTTCCTTGACGACCTGTACCAGCAGCACCTGGCGGCGCTGGATGACGTCCTGGATCTTGTAGCGGCGACGCAGCGCCATGCGCTTGGCGCGCGCTTCGTCGACTTCCTTGGCACGGGTGCGGCCACCTTTGCCCTGACGGCGCCCGCGACCACGACGATCCCGTCCGCGGCCCTTGGGCTTCTCTCCGGAATCGCCCTCGTCGTCGGATTCCTCCTCGTCATCTTCGTCCTCGTCGCCTTCGACATGGCCTTCCTCGATCGTCGCGACATCGTCCTTGTCGGAGGTGTCGACTTCCTCGAGGCCATCTTCGGCGAGGTCCTCGGCGAGCGCTTCGGCGCTTTCGTCCTCGGCATCGTATTCGTCGCCGGGCATCTCACCGCGGTCTTCTTCCTCGTCGCGCAGACGGGCTTCTTCCTCGGCCGCCTCGGCCTCGGCGGCAAGCAGCGCTTCGCGGTCTTCCTTGGGAATCTGATAGTAGTCGGGATGGATTTCGCTGAAGGCGAGGAAGCCGTGGCGGTTGCCTCCGAAATCGACGAAAGCCGCCTGCAGCGACGGTTCGACCCGCGTAACCTTGGCTAGATAGATATTGCCCTTGATCTGCTTGTGATCGGCAGATTCGAAATCGAATTCCTCAATCCGGTTGCCCTTGAGCACCGCCACCCGGGTTTCTTCCTGGTGGCGCGCATCGATAAGCATGCGCGTTGCCATTGATAAATCTCCAGCCGCGTGCGTGCAGGGATGAGCCTGCCGGGCCGCGGCGTATCATGTTGGAAAATCCGCGGCCCGTCCTGGGCTTCGCGGTGTTTGCGAACCGGCCAACGCCTGCACATGCGACGGGCCGGGTATTCGTGACTGCGGGACTGGTCCTGCGCTGCGAGTGCGCTGTCCGGCCCGACGATGCGGCAATGGCGGAAGCCAGTGCTGCGCTTGTCGGGGAAAAACGGGCCATGTCCGGCATCAACCTGTATTGTCTTGGGTCGAAGCGGCTGCGCCGCTGCGTCCTGAAAATGAACGGTTTTTTCCGATGACCCTCTTCGTCGCGTCGATATCGCGCCGATCGGAGGCAGCGGGCAAACCGGTACCATGTCGCTAGCACCGTGGGTTTCGTACGGCAACCATATTGCGTCATTCGGTAACAAGGCCCTAACCACGCAGGGCAATGTCGATCCGGGCGCACCTCATGCTGCTGGTCCTGCTGCCGCTCGCGCTTGTCGCGATACTGGTGGTGACGGCGCAGCGCATTCCGGTGCCCACCCTCGGGCGCGCCTATGTCGTGCGTGTAACCTTGCCCGAGGCCGATGCTCCCGCCTCCCTGCCACAGGTCGCGGGGCGGGCGGGGCTGCCGCTGGTGGTGATCGACGCCGGTCATGGCGGGCACGACCCGGGGGCTTCGGGGCAGGGCTACCGCGAGAAGGCGATCGTTCTCGGACTGGCGCGCGCGCTGCGCGACGAGCTCGAGCGTGACGGCAAGGTCCGCGTGGCGCTGACGCGCGACGACGATCGCTATCTCGTCCATGCCGAACGCGTCGACATCGCCCGGCGCCTCAACGCCGATCTCTTCCTCTCGATCCATGCCGACAGCGCGGGCGACGCCGAACAGGTGACGGGGGCGAGTACCTATACCCTGTCGAACAAGGCGTCGAGCGAGGCGGCGGCGCGGTTCGCCGAGCGCGAAAATGCTTCGGACCGGCTCAACGGGATCGATATCGGCGGGCAGAGCGACGTGGTGAGCACCATTCTGGTTGAGCTGTCTCAGCGGCACACGCAGGAGCAATCCACCGAGTTCGCACGGCTTATCCGGCGCGAGGGCGAAGGCACCATCCGCTTCCACCCACAGGCGGAGCGCTCGGCCGCGCTCAAGGTGCTGCGCGCACCCGATGTCCCCTCGGTGCTGTTCGAAAGCGGCTACATCACCAACGAGGCCGAGGCGCAGCGGCTCGCCTCCCCCGAGGGACGAGCCCGCTTCGCCAAGGTCATGGCGCGCGCGATCAGGATCTATTTCGCGCGCCGGCAGGAGGGCTGAGAAGGACAAATTTCTCCTTTGCATTCTTCGTTCTGGCGAAGTGCAGAACGAGCGTGCTAGAGGCCCCAGCCACATCATGTCCGACCAGCCCGCCCTCGACTATTATCGCTACCGTATCAGCCGCGATCCCCGGCGGCTGATCGCCTGGTTCAACGACAATTGGGCGCATAGCCGCAGGCTGCGCGTGATATGTTACCTCGGCGGCATAGCGGTGATCATGCTGGTCCTCGCCTGGGCGACGCTGGGGCGCAACCTGCCCGATGCCGAATCATTGCTCGAATACGAAACCCCTCTGCCCACCGTCGTGCGCGGAATCGATGGCGAGATCGTCAACACCTATGCCCGCGAACGCCGGGTGCAGCTGCAATATGACGACTTCCCGGAGAAACTGATCGAGGCCTACCTCTCGGCCGAAGACAAGACCTTCTTCAGCCACGGCGGCGTCGACATTACCGGCACGCTGGGCGCGGTCATCGACTACGCGACCAAATTCGGTTCGGGCGAACGGGCGGTGGGCGGATCGACGATCACCCAGCAGGTCGCGAAGAACCTGCTACTGGGCGACGAATATTCGGTCACCCGCAAGCTCAAGGAGATGATCCTCGCGACGCGGATCGAGAGCGTGCTGACCAAGCAGGAAATCCTCGAGCTCTATCTCAACGAGATTCCGCTTGGACGCCGCAGTTTCGGCGTCCAAGCGGCCGCGCGGGCATATTTCGACAAGGACGTCGGCGATCTCGACCTCCACGAGATGGCCTTCCTCGCGATCCTCCCCAAGGCTCCCGAACGTTATGGCCGCACGCGCTATCACGACATGGCGATCGCGCGGCGCAATTTCGTGCTCGACCAGATGGTCGCCAACGACTTCATTTCGGCCGAGGATGGCGCGGCCGCCAAGCGCATGGATCTGGGCCTCGTCCAGCAGCGTCGCGAACGCTCGGCCGATGCCGGCTATTTCCTCGAGGAAGTGCGTCGCCAGCTGATCGACAAGTTCGGCGAGACCGCCGAAGACGGGCGGAACAGCGTCTATTCGGGCGGCCTATGGGTGCGCACCTCGCTCGATACCGAACTGCAGGATGCGGCCCGCGATGCGCTCCGGGCGCAGTTGATCAGCTATCATGGCAACCGCGGCTTCACCAAGCCGATCGCCACGCTCAACCCCGACAATGGCAGCCTGACGTCGCAGCTCGCTTCGTCGAACATCTCGATCAACTACAAGGACTGGCGTGTCGGCGTGATCACCGGCCCGGGGCGCATCGGTTTCAGCGATGGCGAGGAATACCCTCTTTCGGGCGGTCCCGCGACGCTCAAGCCGGGCGATGTCGTCGCGGCGGCCCAATCAGGCAATGGCTATGCCATCCGCGGGGTGCCCGAAGTCTCGGGTGCGTTTCTCGCCGAAGCGCCGCAGACCGGGCGCATCCTTGCAATGCAGGGCGGGTTCGACAGCCGCCTCGGAAGTTTCAACCGCGCCACGCAGGCCCTGCGCCAGCCGGGTTCTACGATCAAGCCGTTCGTCTACGCCTCGGCGCTCGACCAGGGGATGACCCCGGCGACGCAGGTCCCCGACCAGACCTTCTGCGTCTGGCAGGGCGCCAATCTGGGCGAGAAATGCTTCCGCAACTTCGGCGGCGGCGGGGGCGGCGTACACACCATGCGCTGGGGGCTCGAACAGAGCCGCAACCTGATGACCGTCCATATCGCCGACGACACCGGTATGGATAATGTTATCAAGACTTTCGAGCGCGTGGGTATCGGCAAATACGATCCCTACTACTCCTTCGCTCTCGGCGCCGGCGAGACCACCGTGGCGCGGATGGTCAATGCCTACGCGGCGCTCGCCAATTGGGGCCGCCAGAACGCCGGATCGGTCATCGATTACGTCCAGGATCGCGACGGCAAGGTGATCTTCCGAACCGACAAGCGCGATTGTTCGAGCTGCAACATGCCCGAATGGGATGGCCAGCCGATGCCCCGCTTCGACATATCGGGCAAGCAGGTGCTCGACCCGCGTACGGCTTTTCAGATCGTCCACATGCTCCAGGGGGTGGTGACACGCGGGACCGCGGTGCGGCTGCGCAGCCTCGACCTGCCGCTGTTCGGCAAGACCGGCACCACCAACGGTCCCACCAACGCCTGGTTCGTCGGTGGCTCGCCCGATATCGTCGCGGGCATGTATGTCGGATTCGACCAGCCGCGCAATCTGGGTGGCTGGGTGCAGGGCGGCAATACGGCGGCCACGATCATGAAGCGTTTCATCGAAGCGACGCCGGAACGCTGGCAGGCCGAGGATTTCGTCGCTCCGCCTGGCATTCGCATGGTCAAGATCGACCGCCGCAGCGGCAAGCGCGTTTTCGACGGAACACCTTCGGACGAGCCGACTGCGGCGATCATCTGGGAGGCCTTCAAGCCCGACACCGAGCCGCCGCGGGCAACGCGATCGGACGCCATTGCCGCCAAGCGCAACGAAATCCTCGAGCTGATCCGGCGTGGCCGCCAGGGGGCGCAGGAAGCCCGCGCGCGGGATCGCGGCGACCAGCCCGATGATTTCGTCGAGGAGCAGGGCGGAATCTACTGATCGGCGCTTGGCAGACGTGCACGCAGGGTTCATGATGCGGGGTATGAAAATGTTCCGCACCATGCTGGCGGCCGCTGCGCTCGGCCTTGTCGCAACGCCCGTCCTGGCCGCACTCGCCACCGGCGAAAAGGCTCCGAAGTTTACCGCAGTGGGGGCGCTTGCGGGCAAGCCTATCCGCGTCGATCTGGCCACCTCGCTCAAGAAGGGGCCGGTGGTGCTCTACTTCTTCCCTGCGGCATTCACCTCGGGTTGCAATGTCGAGGCGCAGGCCTTCGCTGCGGCGATCGAGGATTTCCGCGCCGCAGGCGCTACGGTCATCGGCATGACCGGCGGCAACACCAACCAGCTACGCGAGTTTTCGGCCAAGCATTGCGCCGGCCAGTTCCCGGTCGCCTCCGCCTCGCCCGAGCTGATCGCGCAATACGACGTCTCGCTCGGCCTCAAGGACGAGAAGGCCGGGTGGAGCAATCGCACCACCTATGTGATCGATACCGACGGGACCGTGGCTTTCGTTTATTCGGACCTCAAGCCCAACGAGCATATCACCCGCAGCCTCGCCGCGGTGCGCTCGCTCGCGCGCAAGTAAGCACACCGTCGCATCTTTCCCGCGCCGCGCGTCTGCGCTAGGCGGCGCGCCCGCGTACCTTTTTCCAGGAGAGTTCCATGCGTGCCGAAGGGCAGGCCCAAATCGACCGTATCGCAGCCGCTTTGGCGCTGGTCCGGCAGTCGCTCGACTGGGAGCGTGCCCTGCGCCGGCTCGACGAACTCGAGGCCAGGGTGCAGGACCCCACGCTGTGGGACGATCCCAAGCAGGCGCAGGCGATCACGCAGGAACACAAGCGTCTCGAGACCGCGATCAACACCGTGCGCGAAATCGAGAGCGAGATGGCCGATGCAGTCGAGTTCGTCGAAATGGGCGAGGCCGAGGGCGATGCCGAGGTCGAGCGCGAGGGCCTCGACACGCTCGCACGGCTCGCCGAGCGGGCCGATCGCGACAAGGTCCAGGCGCTGCTGTCGGGCGAGGCCGACAGTTACGACACCTATCTCCAGATCAATGCGGGCGCGGGTGGCACCGAGAGCCAGGACTGGGCCGACATGCTGCTGCGCATGTATACCCGCTGGGCCGAGCGGCGCGGGTTCAAGGTCGAGACGGTCGAATATGCCGCGGGCGACCAGGCCGGGATCAAGAGCGCGACGCTGCTCATCAAGGGCGAGAACGCTTATGGCTATGCCAAGACGGAAAGCGGCGTGCACCGCCTGGTCCGCATCAGCCCTTACGACAGCTCGGCACGGCGCCACACCAGCTTCAGCTCGGTCTGGGTCTATCCGGTGATCGACGACGATATCGACATCGAGATCAATCCGTCAGACCTCAAGATCGACACCTACCGCGCTTCGGGCGCGGGCGGGCAGCACGTCAACACCACCGACTCGGCGGTGCGTATCACCCACCAGCCGACCGGGATCGTCGTCGCCAGCCAGAACGATCGCAGCCAGCACAAGAACCGCGCCACCGCGATGAACATGCTCAAGGCGCGCCTGTTCGAACGCGAGATGGCTGAGCGCGAGGCCGCCGCTTCGGGCGAGTATCAGGAAAAGAGCGACATCGGATGGGGCCACCAGATCCGCAGCTACGTCCTCCAGCCCTACCAGATGGTCAAGGATTTGCGCACCGGCGTGACCTCGCCTACACCCGACGATGTGCTCGACGGCGCGCTCGATCCGTTCATTTCGGCGGCGCTCGCCCAGCGCGTGACCGGCGAAACCGTCGAGGTGGAGGATACCGAATAGGATGAGGACACACACTGCCCTGGCCAGCCTCGCGGTTCTGGCCGCGGCAGTTGCCACGCCCGCCCATGCCGATGTCGTGATCGGTCCGCGCGTGTCCTATTATTTCGACAATTCGAATCTGCGGACCTCGGGGATCGACTCGGATCTCGAGGAAGGCGTGGTGCTCCAGCCGGAGGACGCGGCCGTGCTGCGGGCCGCCTTCGGTCAAGAGCCGGAATTTGCAACCCGCCCGGAATCCGAAGGATTGCGCGCCGATCAGATCGGCTACACGATGGTCGGCGCCATGATCAATTTCGGCAATGATCGAGACCGGTTCACGCTGACCGCGATGTACGGGAGCGGGGAAGGCGATATCGAGCAGTCCGCGGCGTTCTCGCGGTCGCTGACGCTGGGGGATGTCCAGTTGGTCGATATCGTCAATTTCACCGCGCAAGCGGTGAACAAGAGCGACCGGCTTGATCTCGAATTGACATGGCAGCGGCGCGAGAGCGAGAGCGTCGCCTTCCTCGCGGGCGTACGGTACGAGCGGCTCGACAGCAGCTACGAGGGCTCCCTGCGAATCGTGCAGGGGAACTCCATTCCGACGCTGATCGCCCAAGCGGAGGCCATCGTCGCGGGTGATCCGATACCACCTGGCCTTCCGGCCCTTCCGGCGATTGAGGCAAGCGTCTTACAGGAGGGCGTAATCCAGACCTACAGCGCCCGTGCCGGAGCTACCGCTTTCGTGCCGTTCAGCGAGGGCGGGGTGGCCTTCTTCAACGGCATGCTGCAGGCGAGCTATCGGCCAGACTTCGATGTGCTGACCGTGATCGACGATCCCGTCGGCGCATTCAGCGGTTCCGACAAAAGTCCCGAGCAAGGCGAATTCAGTATCGGTCCCGATTTCGCGGTCGGGGCGCAGTTCATTCTGTCGCAAAACCTAGCGCTCGACCTGCGTTATCGCGCGGTGCTGTTCTTCCCGCTTTCGGGAGCCGCGAGCTTCAGCGATGCGCGGGTCAATCACGGGGTCAATCTGGGGCTGTCGCTGCGGCTTTGACCCTGCCGGGAGAGAAACGATGCTGGCTGTTCTGCGCCTTTTGCTGACCGCCATCGCCGCGCTCGCGATGACCGCTCCGGCGCGGGCGGAGGTGAAGGCTCTGCTGTTCGCGAGCGACTATGTCGCTTCGCAGGACAAGCGGCTGCAACTTGCCAATCCGGTCACCGATGCGCGGATGATCGCTGCGGCCTTGCGGCGCACGACGGTCGACGAGGTCGAACTAGTCGAGGAGCCCGATGCCGCCCGCTGGGAAGCGGCCTTCGAGAACTTCACCGCATCGCTCAGTGGCGACGATATCGCCTTGGTCTACTTCGCCGGACACGGCTTCCAGATCGACGGTGGCAATTATCTCTTGGCGGCCGACGGGCGATCGCTGATCGGGCTCGATGCCATGCTGCGGAGATTGACAGAGAAGGCGCGGGGGGTGGTCTTCGTGGTCGATGCCTGCCGTAACAATCCGCTGCTCGATGCCGACAGTTCGACCGCGCTGGAAATCGTCGAGATCGAGGGGAACATGCGCGCGCTGGAGACGGTCACACTCGACGACATCGTCTTCTCGAACAAGGGGCTGGCCCAGGTCGGAAGCCTGCGCGGCCTGTCGGCGGTGGTGTTCTTCTCGACCGAGCCGGGAAATGTCGCCGAGGATGGCGAATCGGCGGGCAAGGGCAGTCCCTTCGCGATCGAATTCGCGCGCGAGATCCGCCGCAGACAGTCGCTCGACGAGACCTTCCGCAAGACTGCGGTTGCGGTAAACCAGCGTACGGGGGGACGCCAGTCGCCGTGGCGGCAGGGCGATCTCCCCTTCGATGTGTTCATCGGCGGTATGCGGGCATTGCCGATCCCCTAACCTCACGGCATAGGCGCTGCATGACTCGGTTTGCTGCCATCGGCCTGATTGCTCTCGCATTGGGCGCCTGCGACGCTGCAGAGCGGAGCGACCGCTTTCCCGAGCCCGACCGGCCGGTGTCGGAAGCCGGGTCGAACCAGTTCTCGACCGAGGATCAGCGCGACAGCCGGGGCGAGGCGCAAACGGTGATGGACCTTGCCCAGCTCGAACCGGGCATGACGGTGGCCGATATCGGCGCGGGCAATGGTTATTACACCGTGCGCCTCGCCGAGCGCGTGGGCGCGCAGGGCCGGGTGCTGGCGCAGGATATCGATCGTGACGCTCTCAGCCGCCTGGCCCGTCGGATCGAGCGCCAGCGGCTCGAGAACGTCTCGATCCGCTTGGGCGAACCGGCCGATCCGCGGCTCCCCGCGAACAGTTTCGACCGCATCTTCATGGTCCACATGTACCACGAGATCGCGCAGCCCTACGAATTCCTCTGGCGCATGTGGCCCTCGTTGCGCGAGGGCGGCCAGGTGGTGGTCGTCGACATCGACCGGCCGACCGACCAGCACGGCATCGACCCGCTGCTGCTGAGCTGCGAATTCGAGGCGGTCGGCTATGAGCTGGTCGAATTCAAGGATGCCTCCCAGCTGGCGGGGTACTATGCACAGTTCAAGGCAGCCGCTACGAGGCCGGCTCCCGGAGAGATAGAGCGCTGCCGCGGCGACCGTGCCGCCCTGCGCGATGGGGGCCCCCGCCCCGCGACAAGAGAGAAAGCATGAGCATATGAGTTTCAAGGGTCTCGAGCCGATTACCTATGGCGGCAAGGAAGTCTGGCCGCTGGTCGAGGGCGGCAAGGGCGTGTCGGCCACCAATCATATGAGCTCGGGCGCCTGGGCCGCCGCTGGCGGTATCGGCACGGTCAGCGCGGTCAATGCCGACAGCTACGACGAGGACGGCAACCCTATCCCGCAGGTCTATCCGCAGGCGACGCGTGTCGAACGCTTCGAACAGTTGGTGCGCTACGGCATCGAGGGCGGTACCGAACAGGTCAAGCGCGCGCACGACATCGCCGGCGGCAAGGGCGCGATCA
>Ga0066644_10002231_pt1 | contig 10180 bp, 15 predicted proteins | sample CryGeyCG2114_020_FD_62735 | JGI IMG/M metagenome (GOLD analysis project Ga0066644, IMG submission 62735) | Groundwater microbial communities from aquifer - Crystal Geyser CG15_big_fil_post_rev_8/21/14_0.20 | ecosystem: Environmental > Aquatic > Deep subsurface > Groundwater | place: USA: Utah...
CCAGTTGAGCTTAAACTCTATGCTCTGATTTTCTTTCAATCCTAATTTCCAATTATACTTCAGAATTACTTTTGTTTTCGATTCCAAACAGATCGCGAACGAGCGCAATTTTTGTAGCAGCTTCGGAAGTGTTGGTTCCCTGTTCTGCAACTTTGCGCAGTTCGGTTGTTGGATGATGCAAGAGTTTGTTGATGATCCGTTTGGTGACCAATTCTAATTTTTCTTGATCTTCTTTTGAAAATTTATTTTTATAACTTTCAACTTCAGCGATGCGGATATCTTCATAATAATCGCGGAGTGATTTAATCGTTGGTGCAACTTCAAGCGAATTATACCATCCGAAAAAGTTGATCAACTCTTCCATAATTATGTTTTGCACTTTTGGAACTTCATCTTTCCGCTTTTTCATATTGTGTTCAACAATTATGTTGAGCGAATCAATATCGTTATAAAATATGTTATCAATGTTTCTTGCTTCGGGATCAATATCGCGCGGAAGAGCAATATCCATCAACACGGTAGCAACGTTGCCCCGTTTTTTCATCATCGTTTTAATTTCTTCTTTTGTAAGAATTAAAGTAGGCGATGAGGTTGCGCTGATGATAATATCGAAATCACCTAAATGTTCTTTAAACCTTTCGAACGGAAGAATTTGCGCATCAATCTCTGTTGCAATTTGTTCTGCTTTTTCAACAGTCCTGTTTGTGATGGAAAGTTTACCGATGTGTTTATCGTGTAAATGCTGTGCGGCAATTTTTCCGGTTTCTCCCATCCCGATAACCAGTGCAGATTTTTTCGAAAGATTTGAAAAGATTTTTTCAATCAACTGCACAGCCGCGTAACTAACGGTTATGGCGCCGTCGCTGATCGTGGTTTCTGTCTTCGCCCGCTTACCGACTCTTATTGCCGAATCAAAAACTCTGTTCACTAAAAAACCGGCAAACTGTTTTTCCTGCGCAAGTTGAAACGATTCTTTAACCTGTCCAAGAACTTGATTATCGCCGATGAGCATCGAATCAATTCCCGCAGTAACTTTGAAAAGATGATTGAGCGCGCTGCACGAAAAGAATTTCTGAAAATGTTCGTCGGATAAATTTGTAATTGCTTTTTTTTCAACAAGAAAATTTTCCAATTCCGTATAACTCGTTCCGGCTTCTTTTGGAATGCCGTACAACTCCGTACGGTTACAAGTTGAAATGATAAACCCTTCTGAAAAATATTTTTCTTTCAGCTCATCAATAAAAACTTTTATTTCCTTCGAACTAAGATGCACGGCTTCCCGAAGCGCTACCGGGGCGGTATGATGATTAATTGAGATCGCCAGCAGGTTCATAAATTATATTTACTATTCTTCTTTATTTGAATTAAGTTGAAAGAAAAAAAGTAGAAAGTATCAAGTATTTCCTTTCCACTTTTTACCTTCTACTTGTTACCTTGAATTTGGTCATTAGTCAATGGTCATTAATAAAATGTGTGAAAACTTTTTGCGAGAAAGTTTGTAACAATGGTTGAAAAAATTGCCAGCCCAAATCCGACGATGGAAAAAATAACAACTTTCTTACCTTGCAATTTGCCTGTAATTTTTGTTGTAATCCCGATGCCGTACATCAGCCAGACTAAAAACGTAGCAACTAACTTTGGATCAAAATATGAAAAATCAGGAAACGCTCTCGGCAGCCAGATCACACCAATCGCAATGGCAACGCTGAGTAAAATGAATCCAATAATTGCCGAATAAAAACTTAATTTTTCTAAAATTTCCAAATTCGGCAGTCTCTCAAAGATCAAGCCGAACTTATTCAATTTTAATTCTTTGTAAAGCATCAAATATAAAAATCCATAAACTGCGGAGATCGTAATTCCTGCATATCCAAGCAAAGCGTGCAGCACGTGGACGCCAAGCAAATTACTTCGCAGTACTTCTTTCACTTCAGTCAAATCAGTAATAAAAGTTGATGAAATTATTTGAAAGATGAGAGAAATAATGATGATAAAAAGTCCGGTTCCCCGAATATCGGTTACTAATTCCAAAATGAAATAAGAAAAACTTACCGAGAAAGCCAGCACGGTAAAAATCTCAAAAACATTCGTTATCGGCGGATGATCAAAAGCGGTAGTCCGCGCGATCAAATAGAACGTATGAAAGACCAGCGTTAAAAAAAGAAATAATCTTTTAACGTTTGAGAGTCTTCTTTCGTCTTTCTGAAAATCATAAAGATAGATGGCAAAAGAAGCAAGATAAAACAAGGGAAGAAGTATGTTGGAAACGTCGACCGCATTTTTCATAGGGATTTTTCAAAATTTTTGTTCCAAAGTTATCGAAAGTTTGCGCTGTAAACAATGAAAAAATTAGTAAGTTTGTAATCGAAAATAGGACTATCACAAAGGATTAAAAATGAATTATCTTGTATTATTACGCCATGGGGAATCACAATGGAATTTGGAAAACCGCTTTACCGGCTGGGTTGATGTTGATGTTTCAGCCAAAGGGGAACAAGAAGCAAAAGAAGCCGGACAATTATTAAAAGAAAAGGATTTTAAATTCGATTTTCTCTTCACATCCGTGCTTAAACGGGCAATTCACACTGCACAACTTGCGAGTGAAACAGCAGGCTTTTCTGAAATTCCAACCGAACGCAATATGGCTTTGAACGAAAGACATTACGGCGCATTGCAGGGCTTGAACAAAGCTGAAACCGCAAAAATTTATGGCGATGAGCAAGTCCATATTTGGCGCAGAAGTTACGATGTTCCGCCGCCAAAAGATGTAACGGAATTAAATCCTGACGGCTTCACCGAAAGCTTGAAAGACACTGCTGCTCGAACCATTCCTTATTATCAGCAGAAAATTGAACCGCTTGTAAAAGAAGGAAAAAATGTTTGGATCACCGCACACGGAAACAGTTTGCGCTCGCTGGTGATGTATCTTGACAATTTGACCAAAGCGCAGGTGCTTGAATTAAATATTCCGACCGGCAACCCGTTGGTTTATGAATTTGAGGACGGAAAAATTGTATCTAAATATTATTTGAAAAAATAACTTTGCAGCGATGCTTCGGCTTCGCTCAGCATGGGAAAATTATGAATAAAAAATTCTTAAATGGTTTTCTTTCTGATGATGAACTTCATCAAATCGCTTTGAAGATAAAAGAAAAAGAATTTCTTACAGCCGGAGAAATTGTCGTTTCGGTTAAAGAGAAAAAACCGTTTTTTCATAAAGGGAAATCCGTTTTTGAGCATGCCGTATCTGAATTTAAAAAACGCGGTATCAAGAAAACCCGCGACCATACGGGAATTTTGATCTTCATTCTTCTAAAAGAAAGAGAATTTTATATTCTTGCCGATTCAGCCATAAACGACAAAGTTGCAGAAAACACGTGGGAATTAGTAAAAGATAAAATGGAAGCGAGTTTCCGCGAGAAAAAATTCTGCGAAGGAATTATTGACGCGGTTGATGAGGTTGGAACTATTTTGACTGAACACTTTCCGCGAAAATCGGACGACACAAACGAACTTTCGGACGAAGTAAACATTTCCTGATAATGAAAATTCTTGTCGGTTCTAAAAATCCCGTTAAAATTGAATCCGTTCGCGAAGCGTTTTCATATTACTTTGATTCGCTTGATGTTAGCGGGTTGGAAGTTGATTCAAAAGTTTCCGCGCAGCCGATCAATCACGAAACTTTTACCGGCGCAAAAAACCGCGCCGATGAATTGTTCCTCCGAGCAAAAGAAGACAATTTATCGATCGATTATTTTGTTGGGATTGAAGGAGGAATAATTGAAGAACACGATCAATGGTTTGCTCTGGGATGTATTTGCATAAGGAATAACAAGGGTGAAACAAGCTTTGGAACTTCCGCGCTTTTTCCTCTTCCATCAATAATCGTAACCGAACTTTTGAACGGAAAAGAATTGGGACACGTGATTGACGAAATTGCCAACGACGAAAACACAAAACAAAAAGGGGGCGCAATCGGTTACTTAACCAACGGCATCATCAACAGGAAAGAACTTTATAAACAGGGAATCATCTCTGCGCTGGTTACATTTCTTCATCCAAAGCTTTATTCAAAATAAAAACGGAAAGCCATGAACAAATTATATCCACAAAATTGGGTTAAAAATTATTCTGATATGCTTTTACGGTTTGCTCTGCTGCGCACGAATAATATCGAACAGGCAAAGGATTTGGTTCAAGAAACATTTTTAGCCGGTTTGCGAAACGTTGAAACTTTTAAAGGAGACATTTCCGAAAAAAATTGGCTCTTCTTAATCCTAAAAAATAAAATCATTGATCATTATAGAAAGAAAGCTTCTTCGCTAATTGTAGAAATTGATGTTTTGTTGGAAAAATCCACCGACTATTTTGATGAAGCCGGGCATTGGAAAGAATCCGCTTTCCCCAAGGAGTGGGGCGTTAATTACGATGATACCGTTGAGAAAGAAGAATTTTACGAAATACTGAACAAGTGCATGCAAAAACTTTCAGAGTTAATACGGATCGTTTTTACGATGAAATATTTGGATGAAAAAGAGTCGGAAGAAATTTGTAAGGAATTGGCTATTTCTTCGTCTAACTATTGGGTGATCATTCACCGCGCAAAGTTACAAATGCGCAAATGTTTAGAGAAAAATTGGATTTCGATATGATTTTTAAAAATACTATGATAACATGTGAAAGCGCAACGCAGTTCATTTCACAAAAAGAAGAACACCGGCTTACACTTTCCAGCAGAGTTAAATTGTTCATTCATTTAGCCATTTGTAAATTTTGCCGGTTATTTGAAAAGCAGAATAAATTTCTTATCCATCACATAAAACACGCCTCAACAACAGCATCGCTCTCCGAATTCGAGAAAGAAGCGCTGCAAAACAAAATAAATTCAGAACTGAAAAAATAATTTTTTTCCCGTGTAAGGTTTCCTTTTTGTCTTCGTCTTTAATAGTGTAGATACAAACACTAAAAAACAAAACAAAAGGAAACATCATGAACAAACAGCAAAATCAACTCGCCAAACATATCTTTTTAACCGGTTCATTCGTCGCCGGAAGCGTACTCGGGTTAGGCGCAGCCACCACCACAAATGCAGAAAATCTTTTCGGTTTCAGAAGTCTCGGCTCAGGCGCTGAATTAAGGTCATCGCTTCTTGAATCTTCAACCAACCGTAATTTAGAATTAAAGTGCGGAAGTAAAACAGAATCTTCCGAAGCAAAAACCGCTGATGCTAAATGTGGTAGTAAAACTTCGGAAGCAAAATGCGGGAATAAAGCGTCCGAAGCAAAATCAAAAGACGCAAAATGCGGAAGCAAAACCGACTCAACAGCAAAAGTATCTGAAACAAAAGCAAAAGATGCTAAGTGCGGCGAAGGAAAATGCGGAAGCAGCAAAACAACTAAAAAACATACTACGACCACTACTACACCTAAAAAGAAATAATATTTTAACCATTAGAGCTTCCGCATAACCGGAAGCTCTAACTAATTTTGGAATAATAATGATTGATGAACGAGCAGCCAATGTTGGTATCGGATTTAGAAAAGAATTTGCAGAAGAATTTCTTGCGGGAAATGTTTTGTCTCCGGCTTTTGTTGAAGTCGCTCCGGAAAATTGGATGGGGATTGGCGGCTACTGGAAGAAAATTTTCAAAAGCGTTGCTGAAAAGCATGAAATCTTTTCGCACGGACTTTCGCTATCTCTCGGCGGTCCCGATGAACTTGATTGGGAATTTCTTAAAAACCTAAAATCATTTTTAAAAGAATATGACATTAAAATTTATTCCGAGCATTTAAGTTTTGCGAAGTGCGATAATGCTCATCTGTATGATCTGTTGCCGGTTCCGTTCCGCTGGGACGCGGTTCAACACATTGCCGGAAGAATTAAATCGGTTCAAGATTTTTTAGAACGAAAAATTGCGATCGAGATTGTCTCTTATTACACACCGGTGGCTGCTGAAATGAGTGAAGTTGATTTTATTAACGCGGTGGTTAAAGAAGCTGATTGCAATTTATTACTTGACGTAAATAATATTTACGTGAATGGATTCAACCATAATTACGATACAAAAGAATTTCTTCAAAATCTTTCGCTTGATCCCGTTGCTTACATTCACATGGCTGGACATGAAAAAGTTGCAGACGATTTGATCATCGATACGCATGGCGAACCGATCATTCAACCGGTGTACGATCTTTTTGATTACACTGTTCAAATTTTACCGGAACAAGTGCCGGTTCTTTTAGAAAGAGATTTTAATATTCCTGAATTGACGGAACTTCAATTTGAAATGAACCGCTTAGAAAATATTTGCACAAAACATTGGAGGAACGAACTTGTTACTGCGTGAAGAAACCTATCAACAACAAAGCAATTTTGCCCATTATTGCAGAACCGGCGAATTTTTACCCATTAAAGGTGTGGACGAAAAACGGATTCATCATTATCCACGGCTTGTGTTTAATGTTATTGATGATACGCTTCGATCAGCATTTCCGCTTACGGTCGATCTTTTTTCGGAAGAAGAATGGGAAACTACGACGCGAAGATTTTTTGCGAAGCATCGGTGCAGTTCATATTCAGTTTGGAAAATGCCGTTTGAGTTTTATCAATATATTCTTTCTTCGGAAGAGGAACTGTTAAATAAATTTCCTTTTTTAGATGAACTTCTGCTTTTTGAATGGACGGAAATTGAAATTCACATGATGGAGGATAAAGCTTTCCCGGAAGTTTCCCTCACCGGAGATTTTGAAAACGATGTGATTGCTTTTAATCCGGAGTTCAAAATATTACAGATGAAATATCCCGTTCATTTAAAAAATCCGAATGAAATTACCGAAACTGACGAAGCAGCGTATTTCGTTTTGATCTTTCGTCAACCCGAAACCGGGAATGTTCAGTTCATTGATGTTTCATCTTTCTTCTATTGGCTAATTCTAAAAATTTTAAATGAGCAAAAATCTTTCGAGGAATTGATTCAAGAAGCAGAACAAACTTTCAAAGTTGAAAGATCAATTTTACTTACAAACACAATTCCTTTTTTAATGGAACTTCAACAAAATAAATTTATTATAGGATTTAAGAAATGACCGGCAACAAAATCATTCAACTTTATAACCGGATAACAGAAAAGTTAGAAAATTTAAACGACATTTTATTGTTCGCAATAAGGATCGTACTGGCGTATGGTTTTTATATCACTGCTTCGATGAAATGGCAAAACATCGGCGGAGTTGCAGAATGGTTTGGCGAATTGGGTATTCCGTTTCCAACAATAAACGCATATCTTGCCGCCACAACAGAAGCCGCTGGAGTAGTGCTGCTGGTTTTGGGACTTGCAACCCGCGTAATTTCAATTCCACTCATCATAACTATGATGGTTGCGATCGTTTCCGTGCATTGGCAAAATGGTTTTGAAGCGGGGAATAATGGATTTGAAATCCCCCTTTACTATTTACTTTTTTTGTTCGCTCTTTTAATTAAAAGTTCCGGGAAATACAGCCTCGATTATTTATTAAAAAAGAAGTTAAACAGTCATAAATAATCAATTCTTCTCGCAACTCTTTAGAATTTTCAAATTAGTGCCTCGCAAATTGCGAGGCACTCTTTTTTACAATAAACAAATTCCGTATTTTTACCCCGCATCCTTAGCTCAGTTGGTAGAGCATATGACTCTTAATCATCAGGTCGCGGGTTCGAGTCCCGCAGGGTGCACATGAAAACCCTTAAAACGAATTGTTTTGAGGGTTTTTTGCTTTCCCCTTTTTCGAGAATCCCGATTATTTTGAGGTTTAAAGTAGGGACTCGGTAGCGACTTTTTCAAAAACTCCTTCAATTCTACCAAACATTATTTTAATGAACACTCCAACAAGAAAAGTTCTGGATACCGTACCAATAAACTTGAAGGATATAGTATTTACGTTTTTTATCGGCTTTGAACTTTTTGTACATGAAACCTAACCAAAATTTTAATTAAAATAAAACAGCTGATGACTTTCTGAATAGGCTCTAAGAACTCTGCCAAACTTCAAAAAGTAGAGTTTATTTTTTCATCAGCCATTACAAAGATCATTCGTTTACAACTTCCGTTTGTGTAATATCAAAAACATTGGCGGTAAAGAAGAAAACATCATCATCACCGGCAGCTTCTTTTCCTTCATTACTTTTTTGAGAAGGAACGAAAATCAAAAGGGAGTGCTCACCTTTTTTTACTACTCTACCCGCTTTTCTCCATTGCTGAAAACCTCCAATAATTGTAACGGGTTTCTCTGTTTGGGCGTATAAAAAACAAGTATTATGAGCGGTTAACGGATGCCCTTCGATGGTAGTAACAATACCGAACTTTTCTATGAGCTGCGTTCTTTGCTCTTCCGTCATGTCGGAAAGAGTTTTTCTAATGGTTTGAATGCGGGATTTTTTCATTTCCCGATATTCGAGTTTTTGTTGTTCAGTTAGATTTTTCATATTAGCACCTTTTATTTAGTTGAGATTTAATTTGAGTTGTTTAACTTTTATTTTGGTTGAGGTAGCGTAAAGGAAGAACTGCCGAGCAGCAGAAGGAGAAGAAAAACGAACGGCGCGAAAATGCCCGGATGGGTTGAACCATTGAACAGAAAAGAGAGTTTGTGAACCGTTGTAGTACGTAAGCGAAACGAGCAAAAACAAACCGTGTTTGTTTTTATGTTTTTGAAGGATTTTTTTAACCATGACTGCACCATATTTTTATGTGAATGAAAAGGGCGTATTACCCGCAAAAAACTTTTGCCCCCGTAGTCACAGTTTTAATAGGTGCATTGTGTAAAGGTGAAATAAAGTGCCGATTACTAAAAAGTTTTCTAAAAGATATGGTGCTTTATTTTGCCTTTACAGGCGCAGCGCACCGAAACATCTTGAAGCTTAGGGGGCAAAAGGATTGAGGCTAAACGTTTGCGAGGAACGAGCAAACGGACAAAATAAATGTAATTAGTGAGTTACAGTGCCTTTGAGCGAAGCACGAACGAAAGGGCCCATTCTGCGATTAGTTATGATTAAAAAGTATCCGACGAAGCTGTGGTCTTTTTATGAACTAAAAGTGTAATTCTGTTTTTGTGTTTTGTTTTTCAGCAACTTATTAAGTGAGGGAATGAGAGAGGAATGAGGAACGAGAGACGAACGAATGAGCGAATGAAAATAGGTTGCCTTTGTCTTTAAGTAAAAAAAATAGGGGTTATTAAGCTATTGATGAATTGCACCTACATAAAAACCCTTATTTTTTTTACATTCGTTTTGGTGATTGTGGGCGGGAAATAAAAAAGGTTTCCTTTTTGAGGAAACCTTTTGACATTGAGTGAACAAACAAGAAATTAGTTAATCGGGGTATAGGATGCCGAGTATTGAATTACTTTCCCTTGTGCGTTTTTAGATGCAACGGAAATGTAAAGAATTTTTCTGGTGTAGAGGTTTGCAATCTGTTCTTGCTTCTGATTGTAAGCCAAGTTTGCTTCAAAGGTTTGATTGAATGCATAATTAGCTATTTCATTGTTAAGTGAAATCAACTGGAATGCAGGTTTATCCGGTGAAGTTGGTGTATGGAAACAGATCAAAGCATTAACGGAGAGATTGACTTCTTCTGGAGTGAATGTAGATTGAGAAGTTAAAGCTAAGAGATTAACCGTCAGGCTATCTGTGCCTATTAACGAACTTTGAACCGGTAAATTGAAACCACCGGGAGTGATGATGTTCTCACTCGTGGGTTTATCGAAAGCGGAGAAAGCAAAGTTGCTTTTGAAGATGCCGTTGAATGCAGAAAGACCGGAAGCTTTGGTTTGTTTCCAGATTTCTGCAAGTGCAGGAAGTGAAAGAACATTTTTAGCGAAGTTTGCCGTTACAGCAAATTTCTGACGGACTTCGAGTACTGCGGGTTCTTGACTTGCATTGAAGCTTGAAGGACGCGCAGCAAGAATTGTCTGTCCGTTGACAGTTCTTGCGGAAAGATTACCTAACCTACCGCTGAGGTTTCCGATGACCGAGCCATTGACAAAAGCCATGATATTATCCTTTAATTTGTGAATATGTACGGTGCAATTTTAATAAATGGAGATTGGGAAAACACTGTAGATTTGGGGAAGTAAAAAAGTCAAAGTTCATTGGTGGGAGGCTGGTCAAAGGCTTGGTAGAGGCTTGTTAGAGACTTGTTGAAATTAGG
>Ga0066644_10002235_pt1 | contig 10178 bp, 9 predicted proteins | sample CryGeyCG2114_020_FD_62735 | JGI IMG/M metagenome (GOLD analysis project Ga0066644, IMG submission 62735) | Groundwater microbial communities from aquifer - Crystal Geyser CG15_big_fil_post_rev_8/21/14_0.20 | ecosystem: Environmental > Aquatic > Deep subsurface > Groundwater | place: USA: Utah...
ATACACCACAGAGGGGGAGGGGAAAGACGGGCTGAGCGATCCCGAAAACTGAAAGCCTGCTTCGAGGCTCGCTTCGCTCGCACCTCAGGATGAGGTATGCGGATGGCACACGGTAACCAACCTCATGCTGAGGTGCTTTCCGAATGGAAAGTCTCGAAGCACGCATAGATCACCGCACAACAATCCTGTCACTCCCCCGCAGAACGGACTCCGCCTCTGCAGTATATTTCCGGTCCGAGCCATCATGCAGAACCAGCGGCGGCAGGAGCTTCATCGGCCCGTTCACCCCCTTGCGGGCGGAGACCAGCACGCGCTTGGCTGGCTGGTCGGCATGCGGCGCCACTGGCTTGACCACGACATCGCCGAACCATTTCTTCAATAACATCAGAATGTCATCCAGCCGTTCGGCCCTGTGGATCAGCGTCATCCGCCCCTTGGGGATCAAAACCCTGTGGGCCAGCCGGATCCAGTCCTGCAGCGGCACGCCATGGCCGATATAGGCCGCCTGCTTGCGTGCATCCGGGGCCACCAGTTTTTTCGGATCATCATAATAGGGCGGATTGAAAAACACCTGATGCACCGGTCCCAGCGCGCCGGGATTGCTGACATCTGCCCGCAACACTGCGGCCCGGTCCTGCCAGCCATTGGCGGTTATATTTTCCACGGCAATCGCCAGCACGGCCTCATCTGTATCGAAGCCCTGGAACCGGCTGTCCGGATTGTGGAACGCCGCCACCAGCATGGCGGCACCCGATCCGCAGCCAAACTCCAGACCCGTCTGGCCCGGGCCGATATCGATGGAAGCACCCAGCAGGACCGCATCCAGTCCGGAGCGGAAACCGGCCTCGGATTGATCGGCTATCACCTTGCCACCCAGCAATGTGACCGGCTCAGTCATCGGGCAATTCGTCGAACGCAGCCTTCAGCGCTGATCGGGCCTGGTGCGCCTCCGCGTCGATGACCATGATGCGCCGCTTGATGAAGGGCAGCGCCCCGGCATAGGCACCGGCGGTTTCGCCATCCAGAACAATGGGGTCCAGACCCGCTTGCCGCAGCACATTTTCTGCGAAATTGAGCTCGATTGGATTATTGGTTCGAAACACCTCGATCACAGTCCGCTCACTCCATTTTGTTCGGCTGCGACGATCAGCGCAGCGTTGCCAGCTTGCAGCAGTGTCTCCGCGTTTCTATTGTCTCTCAAGTCTATTGGGCCGTGGCTGTCGAAGGAAACCGGTTTGGATATCAGCGCAATTGCCAACCAGGCGCTTGAGCGCGCGGGCGGTGCCACCGCGTCCGGACCCAATGCCGCCGAGACATTGGCACATCTGGCTGATGGCGAAATGAAGGCCGTCAATGCACTGATACTCGAGCGCATGGGCAGCCCGGTGCCGCTCATCCCCAAGCTGGCAAACTATCTGGTAGAAGCCGGCGGCAAGCGCGTGCGCCCGCTTGTGACCATCGCAGCGGCAAATATGATTGGCTATACTGGCGACGCCCATCTCAAACTCGCAGCGGCTGTTGAATTCATCCACACGGCTACCCTGCTGCATGATGATGTCGTTGATGAGAGCGATCTGCGCCGCGGCCGGAAAGCCGCCAATCTGGTCTGGGGCAATGCGCCCAGCGTTCTGGTCGGTGACTTCCTCTTTGCCCGTGCCTTCATGCTGATGGTCGACGCCGGCTCCATGGAGGCGCTGCGGTCTTTGTCGCGCGCTTCTAGCATCATTGCCGAAGGCGAAGTCCACCAGCTGGCGGTCAAAGGCGATATCGACGCGACGGTGGGCTCCTACATGGAGATCATCGAAGCCAAAACCGCCGCCCTGTTTGCCTCTGCTGCGGAAGTCTCTGCCATAGTCGCCGGCCGCCCGGCGGAGGAAATTGCCGCGCTCGACACCTATGGCCGTGAACTCGGCCTCGCCTTCCAGCTGGTTGATGACGCGCTCGATTATGGCGGCCTGGCGCAGACGCTTGGCAAGAATACCGGCGATGATTTCCGCGAAGGAAAAGTCACCCTGCCCGTCGTTTTGGCTCTGAAGCAAGGTGATCAGGCAGACAAGCCTTTCTGGGCGCGGGTGATGGCCGAAGGCGAACAGACAGAGGCTGATTTTGAAACCGCGCTCGAGCTTCTGCGCCGTCATGATGCACTGAAAGCCACGCTCTCAATGGCCGGGGAAAAAGCCCGCACAGCCCAACAGGCGCTTGCGATTTTCCCGGACAATGAGTGGAAGACCGCCTTGACCGATTTGGCTGAATTCGTAGTTCAACGCGCCAGCTGATCAGGTCTTGAGGTCCAGCCCGAACCGGATCGCCTTGCGCCGTATCCATGCGTGCAGAAAGCTTGCCGCAACAACGGCGGCCAAAAACATCGCGAACGGAGCCACACCGCCCAGCGTTGCCCCCAGCATCGCCATCACAGCACACAGCGAAGAAGCGATGAAGTAGGCCAGCGCCACCCGCCAGTGCGGCCATCCCATACGTGCCAGCAATTGATAGGCATGGGTCCGGTGCGGGTTCAGAAAGCCGATGCCGTTGCGGACCTTGCCGGCCAGTGTCAGCAAAACATCCGACAGAACCGGCAGGATGAGCAGCGGATAGAGCCAGACATCGCCGGGCGTTTCGATCAGCTGCAAGCCTGCAACAGCGAAAACGGCCCCGATCGCCAGCGATCCGGAATCGCCCAGAAACAGCCAGGCGCGTGGCACATTGAAGATCGCAAATCCCACCAGCCCGGCAGCCAGCGCATAACCGGTAATTCCAGCAGCCCCCTCTCCGGTCAGGCCCAGCGCCAGACCCACCGGCACGAAAATCGCCACGATCAACCCGTCCGATCCGTCCATGAAATTGACCGCATTGGCGGCCACGAAAACCCAAAGAACAGAGCCGGTAAATCCAAGCCAGAGGGGCAAGGCAATTGAAAAGGACTCACTGACACCCATGGACGCTACAGGGCCCGCCATCCAGACCACCAGAGTGCCCAACGCGGTCATCACCGAAAATTTCAGTTTTGTACCCAAAGAAAGAAGATCATCTGCCAGCCCCAGAAGGCCGAAGCCCAGCACTGTAACAGCAATCGCCCGGACCTCCAGACCCGCCTGTAGAGCCAGTATCAGACCCAGCCCGATCGCCGCCAGGACGCCCAGCCCTCCCCCTCTCGGCGTCGGTGTAGAATGGCTGGACCGGTGATTGGGATGGTCGAGAATACACGCGCGCTTCACCATCCAGCAAACACCTGCAGAAAGGGCAAAACACCCGATTATCCAGATGATGCTCATACCGGATTTATCGCCGAAACACCCGGAAATTCAACCGCCTGCACGAGCCAGCCGGGATGATCCGTCCGCAGTCTGACCGCTGCGGCATCACGGCGAACAACGCCGGAATAGACGGCAAAACAGGTAGAGCCCGAGCCCGACATGCGAACCAGTTCCGCTGACCCGTCGGCTTCCAGCTCGGCGAGGACCTCGGCAATGACCGGCGCCACCGCACAAGCCGGCGCGGTCAGATCATTTGTGGCCACCTTCAGATCATTCAGCACGGAGGCGCGATCCAGCCCGCCTGTCAGCCGGAACCCCTTGCCCGTGCCTTCAGGACCGTCATCAAACGCCTGAAATACTTGGCTCGTTGCCACCGGCACACCCGGATTGACCAGTAGCGCAGAAAGCTTCGGCCAGGCCTCGATTAGGCGAATCCGTTCGCCGCGCCCTGTCATCCGCAAGGGTCTCGACCAGAGGCAGGCGGGAACATCAGAGCCGATTTCGGCCCCGATCCCGGCCAGCATGTCCAGTGGCCAGTCCAGCGCCCAAAGGCGATTGAGCGCCCGCAAAGCCGCAGCGGCATCGGCCGATCCGCCGCCCAATCCTGCTCCGGCCGGTATATTCTTGGTCAGGATCAACCGGCCCGTAACTTCACATCCCGCCGCCATGGCCAGTGTCCGGGCGGCGAGGAGCACCAGATTGGTCTCGTCGTCAGGGATATCATTGCCATGAGGTCCGGAAATCGACAGCGAGAGCCCATCACCGGGCTCAACCGCCAGTTCATCACCCCAATCGGCAAAGACAACCACGGAATCAACGCCATGATAGCCATCGTCGCGCAGGGCACCGGCACGCAGGGTCAGATTGATTTTTGCCGGCGCGGATTCACGCATCAAGGCGTTTCAGACGCCGCATCCGCGACCCTCGTATCCGGCACCTCCGGTGTTTCTCCGGCTAACCGCGCCATCAGACCTGTCCGCTCATCCTCGTCCGGATCCAGGCCCAGCGCCCTTTCCCACTGGAACCGGGCTTCAAGATGCCGTCCGACCTGCCAATAAGCGTCGCCGAGATGATAATTGATGGTCGGCGCTTCAGGTGACAATTCAACGGCCCGTTCCAGATACTGAACAGCGAGCTCGTAATTGCCGCGCACATAATGTGCCCAGCCCAGACTATCGATGATGTGCCCTTGTTCCGGTGTGATCGCTGCCGCCCGTTCAATCATGTCGAAAGCTTCAGCGATATTCTCATCCCGGACAACCCACATATATCCCAGATAATTAAGCACTTCGGCTTCATTTGGTGAGATCAGCAGGGCTGACTGGAAATCAGCTTCCGCCTGTGTCCATTGGCCGGTCTGCTCATAACAGATCGCCCGGAAATAATAATACCGCCAATCGGGAACGAGACCTTGTGCCTCCCGCACCTCCAACGCGCGGGAATAAAGCTCGGCAGCCAGGGAGTACTGCCCCGAGGAACGCAAGAGATCTGCATAGACCAGCTGGGCCTCGACCGCTCCGCTGTCTTCAGAAAGCGCGCGGGCTTCCTCCAGCGCGGTATCGAGATCACCTAACGTGGCCCGCAACCAGATCCTGTCGATATCTGCCGGCAAACGGAATGGACCTTCCGGGACCGCATTATAGGCATCGATGGCCGCCGCGGTAAGGCCGGTATTCTCCAGCGCTCCCGCCAACAGAACCGCGGCTGGCGCATAGTCCGGGTCAAGACGGGTGGTCAGGCGAAGATACACCACAGACAGATCAATATCGGCCTGCGAGGCGAGTGCTGCCGAAGGTCCGAATATGGACCGGGCAGCCGCTTCGCTGACCGTCATCCGGCGCGGAATGCGCCGCGTCTCGGCAGCGATACGGCGGGCCTCAGTGATGCTCCGCTCGATCGGATTTTGTCGCAGATACTGGTCATAGAGCGCGATGGCATCATCATGCCGGCGTTGACGCAAAAGGAAGTCGCCATAAAGCGCGACAGCCACGCGTGTGAACGGGCTTTCGCTGATCGCAACCTGATAGGCGGCATCGGCATTTGTGGTTTCACCCGCATAATCGGCGAGAAGCGCGCGGTGCTGAGTCAGGAAAGCGGCCGCATAACCGGGCACAGAGGCGGCCTGCGCCCGCGACACAGCGCCTTCAATATCGCCGCTGCCGGCGCGTGCCCAGTCCGACATCAGCTCGGCCATGAATGCGTTGAACGGCCCCAGTTGATCAGAGTCCAGCCAGGCACTGGCTGCATTATAGCGCCGGTCCGCAATGGCATCTGCTGCCAGGAAAAGCCGCGCCAGCCGGGTTTCATCCCCGGCACCGGCAGAGACGCGAGCCGCTTCAATGGCAGTTTCTTCATGACCCGATAAAACAGCAGAGAGGAAGGTGCGCTCTGCGAGGAGCGCACTCTCCGGTTCCAGCCCCCAAGCCGTTGCATAATAATCCGCGGCACTGTCGGCATCCCGTACGGTTCCGGCAAACCGCCCGGCCAGAAACGCGCCATAGGACGAGACGCCTTCATCTTCCGCATCCGCGATGACAAGGCCATTGGACGAATCGGCCGCTGTCGTCTGACACGCCGCAAGCATCAAAGCGGTGACAGACACCAGAAGGAATACAGGGAACTTCATGAAATCACGTTACGCCTCACAACACGGCACACAAGAGCGCAGTGCCTACATGTTTACATAAATCGGTCCCTGTCCGCCTTCTGGCGTCGTCCAGTTGATATTCTGGTTCGGATCCTTGATGTCACAGGTTTTGCAATGCACGCAGTTTTGCGCGTTGATAACAAACGACATTTCACCGGTATTCTCGTCCTTCACCCATTCATACACACCCGCCGGGCAATAACGGCTGGACGGTCCGGCAAAGACCTCCCATTCGCTGGATTTCTGTAGCGCCATGTCCGCGACTTTCAGATGAACCGGCTGGTCTTCCTCATGATTGGTATTGGAGACAAAAACAGATGAAAGCCTGTCAAAAGTCAGAACACCATCCGGTTTCGGATAGTCGATCTTCGTGTGCTTTTCCGCAGGCTCCAGTGCTTCCGCATCGGTCTTTCCGTGGCCCATCGTTCCAAACAGCGACAATCCGCCGAACAGATAATTGAACCACATGTCCATGCCGCCCAGCGCAATCCCTAAAAAAGTGCCAAATTTCGACCATAGCGGCTTGGCGTTGCGAACCAGCTTGAGGTCCTTTGCGACCCAGGACTGGTCATAGGCGGTTTGATAGGCGGTCAATTCGTCGCCCTGACGGTCTGCCTGCAGCGCCTCGAACACGCTTTCCGCTGCCATCATGCCGGTTTTCATGGCGTTATGGCTGCCCTTGATGCGCGGCACATTCACAAATCCGGCCGAACAGCCGATCAGCGCGCCGCCCGGGAAGGTCAGCTTTGGAACCGACTGGAACCCGCCTTCGGTGATCGCCCGCGCGCCATAGGAGAGGCGCTCGGCGCCCTCGAACACGCCGCGGATTTTGGGATGGGTCTTCATCCGCTGGAATTCTTCAAACGGTGAGATAAATGGATTCTTGTAATTCAGGTGCACGACAAAACCGGCCGACACCAGATTATCGCCCCAGTGATAGAGGAAGGACCCGCCGCCTGTATTATTATCCAGCGGCCAGCCCATTGTGTGCTGCACCGTGCCCGGCTTGTGATTTTCCGGTTTGACCCGCCACAATTCCTTCAGTCCGATACCGTATTTCTGCGGCTCCTTGCCATCACTCAGCGCGAAGCGTTGGATGAGTGTCTTGGCCAGTGATCCACGCGCCCCCTCGCCGATCAGCGTGTACTTGCCGCGCAGCTCCATGCCCGGCTGATAACCGTCCTTGTGGCTGCCCTCGCGCGCCACACCGAAATCACCGGTGACCACGCCCTTGATGACGCCATCTTCCTCAATCAGCTCGGCCGCCGGAAAACCGGGATAGATTTCAACGCCCAGCGCCTCGGCCTGTTCGCCCAGCCACTTGCAGACCGCACCCAGCGAGCCCGTATAGCAGCCATGGTTGGACATGAAGGGCGGAAAGGCGATGCCCGGAAAACGGAAGCCGGATGTCTCTGACAGGGCTAGGAAAATGTCGTCCTTCACCTCGGTTTCCAGCGGACAGCTCTGATCACGCCAGTCCGGAATCAGCTCATTCAGCGCTTTTGGGTCCATCACCACGCCGGACAATATGTGTGCGCCAACCTCGCCGCCTTTTTCCAGCACAGCGACAGAGATTTCCGAGCCGGTCTCGGCGGCCATCTGTTTCAGACGTATGGACGCAGACAGCCCGGCAGGCCCCGCTCCAACGATGATGACGTCATATTCCATCGACTCGCGCTGAATCTCGTCTGACATGCTGTGCTGCTCCTTGCCCTGCGGCGCTTCGCTTTATCTATGATCTGTCATAGCTTAGCTGCACATATTCAGCTAGGGCTCAATGCCTGCCCCTTCCAGCCGAAAGCCGCATGTCCGACATTATGCCCCAAGCCGACACCCGATCTCGCGCTTTCAAAGCCCTCACGCTCTGGTGGGAGGATATGGGCATCGAGGCCGATCACGTGCCCGTGGACCGGCCAAAGATGAAATCGCCGCCTCCCGCAGCAGAGCGCCCCTCACATAATCCGCTGCAATCGCCGCAAAAGCCGGCCATCGCCACACCGCAAGCCGCCCAGGCCGCCGGTTTCGGCACGCCGGATGGCGATCCCGAAGAGGCCCGCAAGGCGGTCGCCAAAGTCCTGACACTCGATGAATTGAAAGCCGCCATCATGGCGTTCGATGGCTGCATGCTGAAACGCACGGCCCGGAATACGGTGTTCGCTCGCGGCAATCCGGCAGCCGGCATCATGATTGTCGGCGAGGCTCCAGGCCGCGATGAGGACGAACAGGGCAAGCCCTTTGTCGGCAAGTCCGGCCAGCTTCTCGACCGAATGATCCGCGCCTCCGGCCTTGATCCGGAAATCGATGTCTATATCTCCAACATCCTCAACTGGCGCCCGCCTGGCAACCGCACCCCTTCGAACGGGGAAATCGCGATCTGCCTGCCCCTGATCGAGCGCCATATCGCGCTGGTCCAGCCCAAAGTTCTGGTTTTCGCTGGCGGTGTATCGGCGCAAGCGCTGTTGCGCGCCACGACCGGCATCATGAAGCTGCGTGGCCGCTGGGCCGAATACCGCTTCAAGGATGTTGACGGCGAAGCGGGCGAACACATTCCCGCCATGCCGCTCTTTCATCCGGCTTTCCTCCTGCGCCGCCCGCAGGAAAAGGCCTGCGCCTGGCGCGACTGGCTGGAAGTGGTGAAGAAGGTGGAGGGGCTTTCGTCCTGACAATATCGTCATCCCTGCGAAAGCAGGGATGACGGAGTGAGTGGAGATTTCCGTACCTTCCGCTCCAAAGCGACACCCTCTCCCGCAAGGGAGGGGGCAAGCGCGACCGCGCACCCGCAGCGTTTCCAACTTGCCTGGAATAAGCGAGGAGCGAAGACCCGGAGGGGTCTGAGCACAAGAAACAAGTGTTCTTGATTTGTTCACTTGTTAGGAACATAATCCTGTCATGTCGAAACCCTCCCGAACCCCCGCCAGCCTGAACCACCACACCGGCCTCACCGGCGATCCTCTGCCCGCGCCCTTGCAGCCCCGGGGCAGAGGCGCGCGCTCCAACCGCACCAACCGCTTCGAGGACAAGGCGTATGAGCCCTTCGACGATGGCTGGCGCGAGAGCGACCCGCAGCCGGAACAGCTGCGCACCGTCACCCTGATCGACTCCTCCCGCTCCATCGTCACGCGGAACAATTCGCCGGACATTTCTTTCAACCGGTCGATCAACCCCTATCGCGGCTGCGAGCATGGCTGCGTCTATTGCTATGCCCGGCCCAGCCACGCCTATTGGGGCTATTCGCCGGGCCTCGATTTTGAAAGCATCATCTTCAAGAAGCCGGAAGCCGCCCGCCTCCTCGTCCGCAGCTTCATGGACCGCAACTACCGGCCAGAACCCATAGTGATCGGGGCCAATACCGACTGCTATCAACCAATTGAACGAAATGAGGAAATCACCCGCAACATTCTGAAAATCTGTGCCGAATTCCACCATCCGGTCAGCGTCATCACCAAATCGGCGCTGATCCTGCGCGATCTCGACATCATCGTGCCGCTGGCGAAGAAGGGGCTTTTCCGCGCCGCCATCTCCATCACCACGCTGGACCGCAAGCTGGCGCGGGATATGGAACCGCGAGCCGCCACACCGTCGCGGCGGCTGGAGACTGTACGGTCCCTCAGCGAGGCTGGCATCCCCGTCACCGTCATGGCTGCGCCGATGATCCCGGCGCTCAATGACCGCGAGCTGGAAGACATATTGCAGGCAAGTGCCGAAGCAGGGGCCATCTCCGCCGGCTATGTGCTGTTGCGCCTGCCGATGGAGATCAAGGGCCTGTTCAAGGAATGGCTGGCGACCACGCGGCCGGATTCGGCCGCCCACGTCATGTCGCTGGTGCGCCAGACGCGCGGCGGCGCTGAATACGATTCGGCCTTTGGAAAGCGCCAGCGCGGAGACGGGCCTTATGCCCGCCTGCTGGCCAGCCGCTTCCGCCGCGCGATTGAACGCTATGGCCTCAAGACCCGCGGCCCGGGCCTGCGCTGCGATCTCTTCGAACGGCCGCTTTCCCAGGGCAATCAACCGAGTCTGTTTTGATCCCTCCTTCGAGGCGCTCGCCTCTTTCTCCCCCTGCTTGCGGGGGGAGTGGTCCGAAGGACCGAGGGGGGCGTATGGCAGGTGTCATCTTGCCCCCTCCGCCTCGCATTCGCTCGGCACCTCCCCCGTAAACAGGCAGGGCTATCGCATATGAGCGAGGAGTTTTGTGAGGAAGGCTTCGTCCCATCCTGCGCGCTTGATTTTGCCCTTGAGAGATCCTTTTTCATTGTCAGCCTTGAGGATGTTGAGCGCGA
>Ga0066644_10002238_pt1 | contig 10173 bp, 7 predicted proteins | sample CryGeyCG2114_020_FD_62735 | JGI IMG/M metagenome (GOLD analysis project Ga0066644, IMG submission 62735) | Groundwater microbial communities from aquifer - Crystal Geyser CG15_big_fil_post_rev_8/21/14_0.20 | ecosystem: Environmental > Aquatic > Deep subsurface > Groundwater | place: USA: Utah...
GCAGATTCTGCCGACCCGGTTGCGGATTATAAAACGGTGAGAGGCGAGCTTGGAGCGTATAACAAAATGCTTCTGGAAAAGCCGGAATATGTTTTTTTGAGCAAAAAAGACGCGGTTTCAGAAGTAGCTATCGACGAGGCGTCAGAGAAGCTTAAAGAATTAAATAAAAACATAACGCAGATTTCCATATTTGATTGGGACAGCATTGAGCTTGTCAGAAAAATACTTAACAATTTAATTTTAGAAAAAACAGAACAAAAATCATAATTTTTAATCGCCTAGGGGGCGAATTTTTGGTAGAATAAAAGAATATGGGAAAAGGAATTGTTTTAAAAGTTGAAAATTTGAATGTGGAGTTGGGAGGAGAGAGGATTTTGGAAAATTTGTCTTTTGAGGTGAAAGAGGGCGAGGTTTTGACGATTTTGGGACCAAACGGGGCAGGGAAAACAGTTTTGTTAAAGACCTTATTGGGGCTTTTGCCATACAAAGGAAAAATTGAGTGGACGCCACCCACCCACCACCCTGAAAAAATTAAAATTGGCTATGTTCCCCAGAGGTTGCCTTTTATAAAAGATATTCCAATGAGTGTTTGGGAGTTTTTTAAATTAAAAGAGGCTTCAGAGAAAGAAACAAAAGAGATTTTTAATTCAATTGGTTTGAAAGACTACAACCCACCCACCACATCCTCCCATTCCTCGCTTCGCTCGGAACGGGCCCCTGACATTTTGGAAAAGAAAATTGGAAATTTATCTTCTGGCCAATTTCAGAGAATTTTGGTTGGCTGGGCATTAATCGGAAATCCCCAGGTTTTGCTTTTTGACGAACCGACAACCGGCATTGATATTGGTGGTCAGGAATCAATTTATGAGCTTTTAGAGAAATTGAGAAAAGAAAAAAGTTTAACCATTTTATTGGTGACCCATGATTTGAGTATTGTTTATAAATTGGCTACAAATTGTCTTTGTTTGAATAAAAAAATGTTATGTTATAGCATTCCAAAAGAATTAACTTCTGAGCGTCTTTCTGAGCTTTATGGCGGAAAAATAAAGTTTTATCAACACAGCCATGAGTAATCAATTCATTTTCAGTTTAATTTCCGGAATTTTTATTGGCGGAGTAGCAGGCTATTTGGGTTCTTTGATGCTTTCGAAAAGAATGGCTTTAGTTGGTGATGCTCTGGGGCATGTGGCATTGCCCGGAATGGGATTGGCTTTGCTTTTTGGTTTAGATGTTTCTTTTGGCGCTTTTTTGTTTTTGCTTTTAGGAATTTTTTTAATCTGGCTATTTGAGATAAAAACCTCTTTGCCAATGGAGGCATTGGTTGGCATTGTTTTTGTCGCTTCTTTGGCAATCGGATTTTTAATCGTGCCCGAGCCGGAATTGTTGGAAGCTCTATTTGGAGACATCTCTAAAGTTTCTTTTGAGATGGCAATAGCCTCAATTATTTTTTCTCTTTTGATATTTTTGGTGATAAACCGCATTTATCCTAAAATGATTTTGGCTAGTGTCTCCGAAGACTTAGCGAAAAGCGAGGGGATAAAAATTAAAAAGGAAAATTTTATTTATTTGCTTTCGATTGCGGCAATGGTTGCCCTGGGGGTGAAAATTGTCGGTTCTCTTTTAGTTGGGGCTTTAGTCATCATTCCGGCAGCCACCGCCAGAAATTTGAGCAAAAATTTAAAAGAATATTATTTGGGAAGCGTAGTTTTGGGCATTTTAAGCTGCCTTTTTGGCAGTTTGCTTTTTAAACTCACCGGACTCCCAGCCGGTCCTTTAATTATTCTCACTTCAACCTTCTTTTTCTTAATTTCTTTAATTCTTAAAAGATAAAAACCGATCATATTTTTGTCCGAGGAAAAACTCGGTTTTTATTTTTTAGTAAAATGGAGTATAATTAAAAGAAATTTTATGCTAGCTATTGAGACGAAAAACTTAACAAAGGAATTCAATGGTCTAAAAGCGGTTGATAATATTTCCTTAGAAGTAAAAGAAGGGGAAATTTTTGGTTTATTGGGACCAAATGGAGCGGGGAAAACGACAACTATAAAGATTTTGGCAACTCTATTAAATCCAACTAAAGGAGAAGCAAAACTCTGGGGATTTGATATTTTGAAACAAAGAGACGAAGTTAGAAATTCTATTGGCATTGTTTTTCAAGAGCCGGCATTAGATAATCGTTTAACCGGAAAAGAAAACTTAGATTTTCATGCTCGACTTTATGGTTTAGATAAAAAAACTCGCAAAAAAAGAATTGAAGAAGTTTTGAATTTAGTTGAACTGCAAGACAAAGCTAATGTTTTAGTTATAAATTATTCAGGTGGTATGCAAAGGAGGTTAGAGATTGCCCGGGGTTTGATGCATTACCCAAAAATTTTGTTTTTAGATGAAGTTTTGAAAACATGTCCTTGGGTTAAAAAAATTAGCCAACATAATGGCATCATTGATTTAAATGTGGACCAAGGCGAAAAGAAAATTCCACTTTTGATGAAAATCGACCAAAAAGAAGCTGGTTTTGAAATAAAATCGGTCAATTTAAGGAAACCAACCCTGGAGGATGTCTTTTTACATTTTACTGGTAAAACTATTAGAGAAGCTGAAGTGAGTCGAATCGAGAAAAACAAAAGACTACGACCCGCCCACCACCCTCCCATTCGCTGATAGCGAATGGGCCCCTACGAGACAAAGATTTAGAAGGTAAAAATATGAAGTCAAATAATTTACAGACAATTTATGTAATGTGGTTGAGGGAGATGAAGAGATTTTTAAGAGCTAAAAGTCGAGTAATTAGCACTTTAGCAATGCCTTTTTTCTTTCTCGTCGCTCTGGGTTTTGGTTTGAAGCCTAGTTCTAGCCTACCGGGTATGGCTCAAACTAAATATTTAGATTTTTTAGTTCCAGGGATAATTGGTATGACCATGCTCTTCACTTCCATGTTTGCTGGAATTTCTGTTTTATGGGATAAAGAATTTGGATTTTTAAAAGAAATACTTGTTGCCCCGGTTAGAAGATCGGTTGTTGTTTTGGGCAGAATTGCTGGCGGAATAACAACTGCTTTAATTCAAGGAATTTTGATTTTGATTATCTCTCTTTTTATGGGATTTAAAATTTTAAATCCTTTCGGGATAATTTTAGCTCTTCTTTTTATGATTTTAATTGGCATTGGTTTTATTGGTTTTGGTGTAGCTATGGCTTCAATAATGAAAGACGTGCAAGGGTTCTCTTCAATTATGAATCTTATTACTTTCCCAATCTTTCTTTTATCAGGGGCTCTTTTCCCAGTTACCAATTTACCAAATTGGCTAAGGCCAATTATCCTAATCAACCCTTTGACTTATGGCGTCGATGGTTTGCGAGCCAGTTTAATTGGCTTTTCTCAATTTTCTTTATTTTTAGATTTGGCCATTCTTTTAATTTTTGGTTTGGCAATGATTATACTTGGTTCTTATCTATTCAGTAAAACAGAAGTTTAGCATTTTTTTGTCACGGCCAGTAAAATCAAAAAGAACAGTCCGTCTCGTTCCGCTCGACGAGGCGGACGTTATTAGCGAGAACATTTCTCGCTAATTTTACTGGCGGCGCCCAAGGCCCCCGCCAGTAAGTCCGGTACAATACCTCATTAGTAACCTCGGATTTTCCAGAATGTTATATAAACTTGGGCAATAGGTTGATTTATCTTCATTGTTGCGATAAAATCTAAAAAAGATATATTTTTATGGAAATAAGACATATACCTCTTTTTAAAGGAATAGATGCGGCAGAGAGGAGATTGCCGGTATTGATTGAACGGGCTAAAGAGCGGGGGCCGGTGGTTTGGCTGACAGCTGTTTCTCACGGCGATGAATTTACCGGTATTCCCGTGCTTCATCGCATTTTTAATTATTTTAAAAAAAATCCCCTGAAAAGAGGTACGATTTATGGTTTGCCGATAATGAATATTTTAGGATTTGAGTTGATTAAGAGAGAAAATCCTTATGATGACCAGGATATCAACAGGTCTTTTCCGGGCGACATAAAAGGTGACACTACCGAAAGATTAGCGGCTATGATTTTTAATAATATTATTGAAACAAATCCTGATTTGGTAATAGACATCCATTCCGACACTTTAAATTCTATTCCTTATATTATTGTGGATAGGCCTTTGAGTGATGAGCCAAAGGTTAAAGAGACAGTTGAAAAAAGCTGGCAGTTTTCCGAGAGGTTCGGGGTGACGGTAACTTATGATATAGATATTCCAGGTTATAGAAAATATCAACTGGACAAAAGCTTAACCGCTTCTCTAATTAATAGAGCCAATATTACAGCTTTTTTGGTTGAACTGGGGGGGCCCAATATTTTAAACGAAACTTTTATAAGAACCGGCACAAAAGGGATAAAAAATATTTTGGTTTCCTTAAAAATGATTGACCAAAAAGAGCCGGCCTGGGTTTCGGAAACAAAAATTGAAACAAAAGGCAGGATGGAGTTACTCGAAACGATAACAACCAACGAGAATGGCCTTATTGAGTATCTGGTAAGGCCGGGTCAATTTGCAAAAACCGGCACCAGATTAGCTACCATTACTAACATTTTGGGCAAGACCGAAGAAGTGATTTGTGTTCAAAGAGATTGTTATATTATTGCCCTTGGGGATAGGGCAGTTTCTTTCCCGGGTAGTCCAATTATTAATGTGGCGGCAGAGGAAGTTAAGAAATAATTCTCGCCAAAAGAGAAAATATTTTTTCTCTATTCTTTTTTTGCCCAACACTTTTTACAATAAATTGGTCTATTTAGTGCAGGTTTAAACAAGGGTCAAGTTTTTTCAAGTCCGCAAGGGTTTGATTTTTTATACAGGTTGTGGGAACATAAAATATCTCAGAATAATAAGCTCTTTATATTAGCAAAAAAGGGGGAGAAAAGTGCTTAAACCAATTAACAGGTTGTTGAAATTGATAGAATTTAAAGGGACATGGGTGGAAATCAAATTGCCCACTTTTGATGATGCAGGACATTATGCTTATGCGTTAAGAATGATTTTTGCTGCAATAGAAGAATTCTTTAATATCGGCTTTGACCAAAGACGTCTTAATACGCAGCTGGTTGGGGATGTTTTCCTAGATGCTTTAATGAATGCCGCCAAGCATGGCAACCAAAAAGATTTAAATAAAAAAATAATTATAGGGCTTTGGTTTGGAAGAAATGGAGTCCTCTTTGGAATTCAAGACGAAGGAGATTTTTTTAGAAAGCAATCAACCAAGGAACTTGTGGAATTGCAAGCTGTCTTTGCCTCTACGGGAGAAGATTCTTGCGGAATTGGTATGACGAACATCTATCAAGCCGATGAGGTCCATGTTTCAACAGAAGAAAATGTTCTTTATGTTGTTATATTAGCCGAGTCAATGATTATTAAGCGGCACGATGGTTAATAACGCCACTTGCCGCTTTTTTATTCCAAATAAGAATCTGCTCGCTTCGCTCGCAGATTCTTGATTCGCTAAGGTATAAACATATAATCTTGAATTAAGAACCTGCCTCGCTAACGCTCGGCAGAACCTTGATTCGCTAATGTATAAATATATAATCTTGAATTAGGTTCTAACACCCTTCCTTAGGACGGGGCGTTTCGCTCGGTCGGGGCGTCCCGCTACGCGGGAACGCCTCGCGACCTGATCGCGAAAGCGCCTCGCGTCCCGACATTAAAATTACGGATGGGCAAGCCCGGTAGAGGAATTTCGACTGCCTTGCAATTTTAAGGTTTTCTGAAAGAAAACCTTTGTCGAAATTCTCCTACTGGGCAAGCATCTAGTCGGCGGAGTCCGAAAAAAAATTGCCCAGAAGGCGATCTTTTGATAGAATAAAATAATCTTTTTATGAAATTTTCTGAATGTGCAACAAAAAATATTGAGGAGGTTTTTAGAGAATTAAAAACTTCTGAAAATGGGCTCTCAGAGGGAGAAGCAGCAAATCTGCTCAAAACGCATGGTTTTAATGAGATAAAAGCAAAAGAAGTTAGGCTCATTGACATTTTTTTACGTCAATTTAAATCGCCATTTTTTTATTTGCTTTTTATAGCCGCAATAATTGCTCTTTTAATCGGAGAGCTGGTCGATTCTTTAGTGGTTATGCTTTTTATTGTAGTTAATGTCGCTTTAGGTTTTTTCCAGGAATTCAGGGCCGAGAAAGCAGTTGCCCTTTTAAAAAAATACTTGCCAGCTAAAGTCAGGGTTTTAAGAGAAGGAGTTGAAAAAATCATTGAAAAAAAATTTTTAGTTCTGGGAGACATCGTTTTGCTTGAGCCGGGAAACATCGTCCCTGCCGATATGAGAATCTTAAAAGTTCAGAATTTCTTAATTGACGAATCTGTTTTAACGGGCGAATCGGTGCCCGTATCCAAAATCTCCCAGCCGCTTCCAAAAGAAACGACAGAAGTTTTTGAGGCGAAAAATATCGTTTTTGCCGGCACTTCCGTGGTTTCGGGCAAGGGAGAAGGAGTGACAATTGGAACGGGAAAAGAAACAGTTTTTGGCGAAATTACAAAAATAATTTCCGGGATAACCAGAGAAAGCTCTTACGAAAAAGAGCTAATCGATTTTTCTAAAATTATTATGAAGATAGTGGTTAGCACTATTGTTGTTTTATTTTTGATAAACTTATTCATACGGGGAACAACAAATTTTTTCACTTTCTTATTTTTTTGCATCGCCTTAATGGTGAGCATCTTACCCGAAGCGCTGCCCGTTGTGGTGACCTTTACCCTTTCGAGGGGAGCATTAAAAATGGCTAAGGAAAAAGTGGTTGTTAAAAGATTATCAGCGGTAGAAGACCTTGGCGATATCGAAGTTTTGTGCATCGATAAAACCGGGACCATAACCGAAAACAAACTTTCCCTCGAAAACGTCAATTCCTCTGATAAAGAAAAATGTTTGCTGTTTGGACTTTTAGCGTCAGCTTATACTAAAGAACAGATTAAATCCACATTCAACCCTTTTGATTTAGCTCTTTTCAAAAAAGCTTCACCGGAAATCCACCAAAATATAAATAGTTTCGAACAAATCGCCGAACTCCCTTTTGATAATTTTCGTTTAAGGGCAAGCGTTCTTTTAAAAGATAAAGGAGAAAAATTATTTTTAATTGCAAAAGGTACTCCGGAAAGTATTTTTAAAATCTCTTCAAAAGTCTATGGTGATATAGATAGAATAAAGATAGAAAACGAAATAAAAGAAGAGGGTAAAAAAGGAAAACGGGTTTTGGCTGTTGCCTTTAAAACGTTTGACAAATTAAGCTATTCGGAGACAGATGAAAAAGATTTGATTTTTCTGGGCTATTTTTCTTTTGCCGACCCCATTAAAAAAACCGCAAAAAGCGCAATTGACCTAGCTCGGAAATTGGGTTTAAAAATAAAAATCTTGTCTGGCGACAGCAAAGAGGTAGCGGGAGCTGTGGCTAAAGAAATAGGTTTAATTGATAATCCGGAAAAGGTAGTTTTAGGCGCGGATTTAGATGCCTTGCCAAAAGAAGATTTTGAAAATATCTGCGAAGAATTTTCAGTTTTTGCGAGAGTCTCGCCCGGAACGAAACTGAAAATTATCCAGGCTCTTCAGAAAAAATACGGAGTAGGGTTTTTAGGAGAAGGCATTAATGACGCCCCGGCTTTGAAAACAGCTAACGTGGCCATCGCCGTAGAGGGAGCAACCGATATTGCCAAAGAAGTTTCTGATGTAATCTTACTCAAAAAAGACCTTAGGGTTATTGTTGACGGAATAAAAAACGGCCGGGACATTTTCTCGAATATTAATAAATATATAAAATGCGCTCTGGCCAGCAATTTTGGAAATTTCTACTCGATTGCCGTAATTTCTTTATTCATCACCTTTTTGCCGATGCTCCCTGTCCAAATTCTATTGGGCAACCTTTTATCGGATTTTCCCTTAATCGCTGTGGCGACTGATTCCATCGATGCCGAAGAACTTAAGCGCCCAAAATTATACCAATTGAATAAAGTCCTTCTTTTGATTATTTTATTGGCTATGGTCAGTACAATTTTTGACTTTATCTTTTTTGGCATTTTCTATAAATCACAGCCGGCAGTAATCCAAACATTGTGGTTCATCGAAAGCATACTGACAGAAATTTTGCTTATTTTCGCTATCAGAACCCGGCATGCATTCTTCAAGGCAAAAAAGCCGAGTTCTCCTTTAATGATGTTGGCCCTGCTCGACGCTGTGTTTATTGTCTCGCTGCCCTTTAGCAATTTCGGCCACGAGCTTTTTCATTTTGTTTCCCCTCCGATTTTTTCTCTCTTAATTGTTTTATTTTTAGTAGGCAGTTATTTTATCCTCAGCGAAGCAGTAAAACTTTTTTATTTCCGGCATTGGAAATCGAGAACGAATCTCAAATAAAAAAATCAAGCCCCGTAGTAGAATTTGGACTTTTCCGCCGAAGGCGGAAAATATTAAACGAAGTTTGTCCAAATTTCACTACGGGGCAAGCTCTTTTTAAATGTTATTTCGTTCTATATTGTTTTTTTAATCTCCAATAAGAAAATGCGCCGATGGGTAATGGCAACCAATAAGAAAAAATGCGGAATAAAAGAGAACTAAGGAGAACAATATGGGCCGGAAAGCCGATCTTAATAAATACCACTAACAAAGAAGCCTCCATAACTCCCGGCGTGCCAGGTATCAGTGTAAATAAAGTCAAAATTAAAGAAATGGTATAGCCAAGAATTAATAAAGCTAAATTTGGGTGATAGCCGAAAACCAAAAAAGAAAAATAAAGAGTAAGAATGTCGCCAAGATAAAACAAAAAGGAAGAAAGTAAGACTTGGGGAATCTTACCTTTATTTTTCTGCAAAAAATCAAAACATTGATAAAAATCAGAAATAAATTTTTCAAATAAATGTGGTCTTAATAAAATTTTTTTATCAAAAAAATTAATTATTTTATTTATCGGCTTGGAAAAAATGTTTAAAAACCAGATAAAATATTTTCCCCCTCTTCTAAATAAAACAAATAAGATAGCAGAAATCAAAGAAAGTCCCAAAATAATTATTAAGCTTTCTTTAAGAGAAATGAATTTAAAAAATAGACTAGGTAATAATAACAAACTCAGAAGAAAAAAAGAGAATAGTTCGCCCAAATAAAGAAAGACCAGGCAAAGACCAAAAAAGAAATTGCCGCCGAGGGAATATTTAATTTTTTATAGGAATCAAAGGTAATTATTGTTCCGCCCAAAAAAGGAGCGACATGATTACCAACGACTCCTAAAACAGCGATTTTAAATGTATCTTTAAAGTTCACCTTAAAGCCGGCTATAGCCAATAGAATTTTAGATAACCAACCGTCGCCAAGATAACTAATTATTTGAAAAATCACTAATAAAAGTAAAAGCGCCGCCAACATAATTGTCAGTTGAAGGAATATTCATATTAGCAACCTGACTGCCGGTTGTTGCTACCGTTAAAATAAGATCTCTTTTGGCAAAAACAGTATTGCGGTAAACAGGTAAATGCGACTCAGTAGAAAAAGAGACAGTAAAGGTATGGGTGTGAGCAATATCAGCACCAACCTCAGCTGGAGCAGTATCAGCAGTGGCAATTGTGTCAGCGGTGGCTGGAAGATTGATATCTAAATTGGCGTGAGTATGAGTTTCTGCGCCGCCTGTTCCACCATAGGCAGTTGAATTTCCTTTCAAAAATCTTCCATTAAATGGTTGATCAGTTCCAGAAACTAAAGTCCAGTCGGTTGGAGGAGCAGCATCAAAAAGAGCAATTAAGCCTGCTGGTATAGAAGTATCAACACTGGCCTGGGCAAAGACAACCTCAAGATAAGGTGGCTGGTGATCAGCTGAGGCTGAGGTACCGCTGCCCGTATGAGTATGGGTTGGACTTTCACCACCTTTTTTACCGGCGTAAGCAACTTCTGTAGTATCTGGACCGCCGGTGGTGACACTGACATCGTGAGTGTGAGTGCTAGTTCCACTAGTAGCCACTACTCCATCTCCTTTTAGAAAATAAGTATCCTGTAAACTATAAGCTGACCAGTTTGCCGGAAGAGAAGTAGTATCAAAAATTCCAATAACTCCGGCAGGAAGAGTTGCTGGCATTCCAGTATATCTAATGATTTTTAAGCTGCGATATAGAGGGTCATTAGAGACGCTGTCAACTGTTTGAGAAGTAATGGTATTATGAATATG
>Ga0066644_10002245_pt1 | contig 10155 bp, 14 predicted proteins | sample CryGeyCG2114_020_FD_62735 | JGI IMG/M metagenome (GOLD analysis project Ga0066644, IMG submission 62735) | Groundwater microbial communities from aquifer - Crystal Geyser CG15_big_fil_post_rev_8/21/14_0.20 | ecosystem: Environmental > Aquatic > Deep subsurface > Groundwater | place: USA: Utah...
CGATTAAATCTTGAACCAAATTAACATATGTTTCATAACCTACAATTGTGTCACTTTCTGCAATTACTTGTTTAGCTCTAAACGTCATATGATCATGATGTCCAGGGCCAACACCTACAATGTACAGTTTGCCAGTCATTTTAAAATAAATTTTATTTTAAGTAATTTATCCCTTTAGCGATCACTGAAATGGATCAATTAAAGGACAATTAATTATATACTCACTATTCATGGGACGTGCTATACTAACTGTAATCTTGTCGTCTTTTTTGAATGAATCTATATCATTTTTTGATTCTAAAATTTTTGCTGATTCAGGATCATTCCATTCAACAATGTAGATCTTCCACATGGGATTATAGTTTTCATCACCAGGTGCAGCTGATGTAATTCCGGGTTGGAAACCTAGTAGTCCAGAACCTTTAATTCCATTTTGGAATTGGAACAGATCAGCAGCGTTTGATATGGGGGTTGAAGACGTTGTAGAATGAATAACGCCCATTGTTTCAGCTGGTGCTGAAGGAGTTGCATCTGTAATGATACAATATGTTGTTCTTCCGTCAGGGCCCCAACCACGATGGGCTACAAATGTTACAGTCATCTCATCCTTGTTAATTTCAGTTATTTGACCACCTCCATAGGATAATTCATCTGTAATTTCGTTACTATCTCTGATTTGCATTTGTCCATCAGGCCAAATAATCTGTGAAGTATTTAGTATAACTCCAGTTTCATTAAATTCAACTCTTCCACCTTTATGTGCATTAATTACATCATCTACTGATTCCAAAAGAACCATATTCTGTCCTTTTTTCCAAGTTACTTCAACAACTAAATTGAGTGCGGAGTATTCAGTTTCTTGGGAAGGAGTGCTTGAAAATATTTCTTCTTGGAATCCATATATTCCATCCCCTTGAACACCGTTAGTAAAAACAAAAATTTTCTGTAATGCGTTTTCAGGAGTACTTGATAATGAAGAAGCAGTTTCAACTTTCCATCTTTGTTTTTCTGAAAGCTTTTGACCGTATTCTTTATCACTTGAATCGGTAAGAATATAATAAATCGATTCCCCATTGTATAGACCTTTATGCATTGGAATAGTGGCTGGGACATTAGTTCTAGATAATAATAATGACGGTTCTGTTTTCTTTGATTCAATTTTTTGCATAATTATTTCTGGTGGTTGTCCTCTGATCCATCCATCAACACTTACGGTTGTAGTAAATTCTTTGGAGTTTGGAGAGTGTAAAGCAAGGCCAGCTCCAGTAAATTCAAAAGAATCTGATTTTTTTTGTAGATCTATTAGTGATAAACCGTAAATTGTTTTTCCATCAATACTCCAGGTGGGTTGACCTTTAGCATCAGTTTCATTAATCTCATGCAAAATAACAATTTGAACAGGCTCGCTTGCTGAAAAAGTCATTGAACCGTCATAAAGAGTGCCTTGGTTAGGAGAAAGGATAAGAGCTAACTGATGGCTTTCATGTCCAATACCAGGATCTTGTGTAGACGTAATTGTTTGAGTAAAGTGTATTTTTTTTGTAGAACCAGCATCTACAAATTGATTCGATGTAGTAGATAAGGTCATGATACTAATTAAAGCAATTCCGATTGTAAGAAGGATTATTATTTTATTCAATGAGGGTGATTATTTTTTGATCCCTTAAATGATTTTGGCTAATTAATTTTATCTAGTTTAAATGCATCATGTATTGCTTTAACTGCAGTGTTTGAGTCTGAGTTTTTTACAACAAATGCTAGATTCAGTTCTGATGAACCTTGAGTAATCATTGCTACATTGATTTTATTTTTCTCAATAGCTCCAAATACTTTAGAGGCAACACCGACTGTACCCCTCATTCCAGATCCAATTAACGCAATTATAGTAACATCTGTTGTTACCTCAAGTTTTTTGATGATTTTGCCAAGCAATTCCATTTCTAATGCATTAACTGCTTTATCTAGATCTGTATTTTTCACAACTATAGTAATGCTAGATTCGGATGGATTTTGTGAGATCATCATGACATTAATTCCTGCTTTGGCTAATGTTGCAAAAATTTTTGCAGCAGTACCAGGTGTACCAACCATACTTCCCCCACGTATATCGATTAATCCATTATGACGAATACTGCTTACACATTTTACAGTGTTTTTTACCAAATCTGAAGGAGATGCCGTGACCAATGTCCCCTCATTTTTTGTGTTAAATGAATTTCTAATTCTCATAGGAATTTTTTTGGAAATTAGTGGTTCAAAAGTACGCGGATGAATCTGTTTTGCTCCAAACAAGGCCATTTCAATTGCTTCTATGTAAGATACCTCCTTGAGCAATTTAGAATTTTTTACAATTTTTGGATCTGCAGTCATTAAACCGTCTACATCACTCATCAACCAAATTTCATCTGCCTTGATACACGAACCAATTATAGTAGCAGTATAATCAGAGCCACCTCGTCCAAATGTAGTAACATGACCATGTTGATCTGCCCCTGTAAATCCACCTATAACTGGAATTATATTTTTTGAAAATAATAGATCAATTGTTTTTGAGACTCTCAGTCTGGTTGTATCCATTAGAGGCTTAGATTCACCAAAGTTCGAATCTGTAACTATTCCAACATCCTTTCCAGTCAAGGAGGATGATTTCTTGCCCGTGTCATGAATTGCAGAAGATACCAGCTTAATTGACAACCTCTCTCCAAACGAATTAAGATAATCCATTGATCTAGGAGTTACTTCCCCTAGCAAAACCATTCCGTCAATTAATGCATTAAATTCTTTAAAGTCTTCATCTAATTTTTGTAATAGGTTTTTTCTTAATTCTGGTTTCTTAATGGTTTGTTTTGCAACTTGTTTATGTCTATTGATGATTTTTGATGCTAACTGTTCTGCTTTACCTTTGTTTTCTTTTTTGATGGATTCAGAGATTTCGATTAGATCATCTGTTGTTCCACTTGTTGCAGAACAAACAACTGCCACTTTGTTATGTTTGGATAATGCATTAACATAATTTGCAACTAATTGTATATCTTTTGTAGAAGAGATTGACGTTCCCCCATATTTTAAAACTAGTTTCAATTCAAAATACCTGAATTAGTTAATCTTTAAATGCTTTAACTTTCCACGCGTGGGGCAAGATAAAAGTGAATTCGGCCTATGTTTGCTACTTTAAACTCTATTCTCAGGGGTTTTGCACTAGAAAATTCACACGTTATATGACCGGCGGTAGTTCCTACGGCTTTAACTACTGGATTTAGATATTCAAGGCTATAGGTACCAGTGCTGTCTTCTTTAGAAGTGATTTCTTGAATTTCCTCAGAATCCTTTTCCAATTCAATAATTACTTCACCAGAATCTCCTTTTCCAGAAAAATCAGCTTTAGAATCAGAAGTGTGCATAGTCAAGTAATCAGATACTACTTGCACATCGCCTAAAATTTTGTCAAACTTTGAAGATGATAGTGTAATCTTTGAATCATAAGGGATTTTTGGTAATGGAGTGTCAGTTGCAGAACTTTCAATTAATCGCATTTTGTATTTTTTGTTTTTTCCAACAGTTACTAGTAACATGTTTTGATCAGAAATGCTGATTTCGATACTATCTTTTTTTTCTGCTCTTTTAATTAGCTTGGAGAATTCGTCAATTCGAACTCCAAATTTAATATCACTGTCACACTCATATTTTTCAAACGCGGAATTTGGCCATGAAATATCAATCAATGCCACATGAGATGGATCCATTCCTCGAAATGTAATCCCTTCTGCTGTTGCTACAAAAGTAGCTTCTTCCACAAGTGTAGAAATTGCAGAGATAATGGCCTTAAGATCATCTGAACCACTTGTTTTTGCTTCGAAAGTCAAACTAATAATGTTGAACTTATTGTTCCAGTTAAACGTTATGCGTAATTACGCCAAGTGTATCTACATTTAGTACACCTATAAAATTGAGTTGTAGGTTCATCAGCACTTCTAGTTTGTAACATCCACCATACTGCTTCATTGTGTCCACATTTTTCGCATTCTATGTTAATTGTTGGTAATGTCTCTTCGCCTTCATTTTCTGCCAATACATTGAATTCTGAATGAATTTCTTCAGCCTCTATTTGTTTAACCTGTTTGTTTTCTTCTCCCTCAACATAATTGCACTTGGGGCATTGAAGGCCAGCATCACTTTTTTTTAATTTAACCTCACATTTGGGGCAAAATTTCATTACTATACCTGAATTTTTGAATTAAATAATTGTTTAAATTCTTCGGCCATTTTTATTGCAGAATCTGTTGCTTTTTTGATTTCTGCAAGAGGTTTTGTACTTGAACTGATTTTCATCCAACATTCATTAGTAAGCGGATGTTTGACTATAACTCCAGCAAAGTCAATACTTGATTCTTTAAGAAGTTCATGTTGAATAATATATAGAATTCCAATGTCTGTTTCTTTGATTGAGAGACTGATCTCTTTTGGTTCTGAATTGATTACTTGAGCGTGCATGTAATCGGAAAAAGCACTTATTGTGGATATAAATCATTATGAGCAGGAATGGCTGAAAGTAAGATTTCTGGGATTGAATTGACCACAAACAAGGAGGAATACTCTATTGACGATACTATTGAGATTATTGCCAGTTTTTCAATTGAAGGAGACCTTAGAAACGCCTTCAATGAGGCAAATTGGACCAAAGCATACAACAATAACGATGTTTCATTCAAGCTAAAATACGGTTTAAAACTTTCATCAGGAGGTTTTAGGAAGAAAGAGGTTGGAAAAACCATAGACACGTACAGGAAGGCATCTATTTTTTGGACAAGAAATCCAAAACTTGTTAATCCTATGAAAGATAGAAGAATTTGGGTTCAAGTTGCAAAGAATTTTGAACCATTCATTAGACTTTCTGAAGAAGAGGTAAGGCAGGAAATGTTTGATTTTAGAGAGAAAATTACCTGTAAGGCATCAGAATTGGGTAGGGGAAAACACAAGATTGGTGCAGAGATATTTGCATCTTGGCAAAAACACGATTACACTGAACCAGGAAACATTAAGAACAACTCCAAAGAGATTGAGATCACAATCAATTAGGGATATAAGGAACTTTTTTGGATATTCAATATGGCAAAATACGATGGTCTATTAGGACAACCAGTTCTAGAAGTTGAAGAACCTGACAAAGAAGGTGGAATTACCTTTATCTTTAAAGATAACAGGTTTTTGTTCGTCAAGGCTGTAGATGGAAAAATAGAAACAGTATCAATTCCTGAATAGGTGAACTAAATGAGTAAATTTGATCAGATCAAAATGTTAGAACTCGTTAAAGTTGAAGATCCTAGTTCTGATGGTGGAATAACTTTGGTGTTTCAAGAAAATAAAACACTAAAGATTAAAATTGTTGACGGAAAACTAGTTTCAGAATTTTCTTGATATTTCAGCTTTCCAAATGTTTTTCATAATACATGATAGCTAATTCTTGTACTTCAGATTGAATAGAGCCAGGTCTTTCTTTCCTAACTTTTTTAATTGCATCTTGAGCAGAATATTTTTGATATTTTACCAAGTAACATGCTAAGATTGTACCTGCTCTGCCCATTCCTGCAGCACAATGTACCATTACAGCCTGATTTTCGGAAATTTTTTTATGTATAAAATCAACTGTCGTGTCAATTCTGTCCACTTCTGGTGCAGTGTAATCTGGAGTAGGTACATGCAAGTAACCAATTTCTTTAGTCCAGTTTTCCGGTAATGCATTCTCTGTCATTGTAACAATTGATTTGACGCCTTGATTTAGAATCCACTCTAATTCGTCAAAACTTGTAGGCATTCCAGAACCTGCAAGTTTTTCTTCAATTAACCATGAAAAGTTGGTTGGTTTTTTAGTAATTTTTCCGTGAACTTTTCTCCAGAGATTGCCTGGTTTGCTCATAAGATATTATGATTTTTTCTATACTTTTAGGATTGCGAATAATGGTTTGACTTTATATGCACAGAGTGGTATTATGAAGAAGATGGGAAAAGAGGCAGTGTTGTATGAAAAACTGGCTGGAAACAAGGTAAGATGTACTGCATGCGCAAGATATTGTGAAATGAATGATGGACAAATCGGATTATGTGGAGTTCGTGGAAATGTTAGTGGTAAATTAGATCTTTTTGTGTATGGTAAAGTAATAGCAGGACATGTTGATCCTATAGAGAAAAAACCAGTAACACACTACCATCCTGGCTCTAAGGTTTTTTCAATTGCTACAACAGGGTGTAATTGGTTGTGCAAATATTGCCAAAATTATGACATTAGTCAACGGAGAAAAATAGAGGGGGTAGATATGACTCCTGAGAATGTGGTTCAAACTGCAATAAATAATGAAGCTGATGGGATTGCTTATACGTATAATGAACCATCTATTTTCATCGAATTTGCAAGGGATTGTGGGGTTATTGCTCACCGGAAAAAGCTATACAATGTTTTTGTTTCTAATGGATATGACACGCCCGAATCTGTCAAAATGATGGGAGAATTTTTAGATTCTATCACTGTTGATTTTAAAGGAAATGCCGAGCCGAAATTTACAAGAAAGTATATCGGAGTTCCAGATCCCAAACCAATTTTTGATACATTAATTGAAATTCGTGATAAAACAAATATTCATGTGGAAATTACGGATTTAATTGTCCCTCAAGTAGGAGATAGTTTGGAATTTGCAGAAAAGTTGTGCAAATTTGTTTATGATCAATTCGGACCAGAAATGCCTATTCATTTTTTGCGATTTCATCCAGATTATAAAATGATGGAGTTTGAGTCCACACCAGTTAAAACATTAGAAAAACATCATGAGATTGCAAAGAAAGTAGGATTGAAGTATGCATATATTGGAAATGTACCTGGACATCCTTTGGAAAATACGTACTGTCCAGAGTGTAATAGTATAGCAGTAAAGAGATTTGGTTTTGACATTGAGGAATGGCATTTGGATGATCAAAATAGATGTAATTCGTGTGGCAACCAAATTCCAATAATTGGAAAATTATCAAAAAATTATAAGAAAAATAGATTTCATTTTGCTAGTTAGATTGCAATTGCTCGAACAGGAGAACCTGTAGCATTCTTTAACTTTAATGGTAAAATAACAAAATCAAAATTTATGGATGTGATTTTATTCAAATTAGAAAGATTCTCAACAATCAATACATTATTTTTTGCAAGAATTTTATGTGCAATAAATTTTTTATCTCTTCCCAGATCAATACTTGGAGAATCAATTCCTACTAAATTGAGTTTTTTAGATGCAAGATATTTGGCTCCAGATTCGGACAATCCGGGATTGGAGTAAAAATAGAAATCTTTGTTCAAATTTTTTTGCCAGCCTGTAAAAAATATAACAGATGAATTTATTGGTATTTTTCCGTGATTCTTTTCAAACAAAATTAGATCGTTTTTTGTGATGGCTTCATTATTTCCTTTTTTAATTTTGATGAGTATGGCAGTTCCAAAGAATCTACTTACAGAAATTTCATGAATTTTTGCGCCATGTTTAACAAAATGATAAGGTGCATCTAGATGTGTACCAGTATGCGAACTTAGAAATAATAATTCTAGATTATATCCGTCTTCTTTGATTGTAGACCATGTAATAAATTGAGGTTTTGGAGAATCTGGGAAAGTTGGTATTAAACCAGATACAGATAGCGTAAGATCTATTGGTTTCATGTTAGTTTTTTGTGATTGTATTTAATCAGTCTTTAAGATCAATGAAAGGTTAAATACTGTTTTATGAAAATCTGAAATGTGTCTACTGCATATGTTTTATTGAATTCTGATTTAGGTTCTGATGAATCAATTATTGCTGAAGTGAAAAAAATTCTCTCAGATGAGGATGTAAAATTTGAGATACAGGGGGTTTATGGTGTTTATGATATAGTTCTAAAGCTTTCCTCAGATGACGCTGAAAAGTTACGCATGATTATTACAAATAAGATCAGGAAAATTGGTAAGGTTCAGTCAACACTTACCATGATGGTAATAGAAGAACAAGAAAAATTATAGATTTTTTATTGTGTCCACTACGTGGAGGATTTCTGATTCAGAATTAAAAAAATGAGGAGATGCACGAATAATTTTAGTATTTGAAATTTCCCTTACAGCAAGAACAATTTTCTTTTTTTCTAATTTTTTGACAATATCTTGCGGTTCATGACCATCTAAATTAAAAGATACAATACTTGTGCGTCTGTCTGGTTCCTCTGGACCGTAAAGAGTAATGTTTTTGATTTTAGATAATTCATCCCTGAGAACGGTTGACAGGTGAATATTTTTTTTTCTAATATTATCCATTCCAAACTTTAAAAGATAATTAGCTGAAGAGTCAAGGCCTACAATTCCAACATAGTTCCTAAATCCCGTCTGAAATTTGTCTGGAATATCTTTGAATGCTAGATTATGTTCATCATATAGCATTGCTGATTCTCCTCCAATGGTTGTAGGTTCTAATCGATCACTTGATTTTTTGTTGCAATAAAATATACCAGTTCCCATTGGACCGCAAAGCCATTTTGAACCATTAAATGACATAAAGTCACATTTGATTTTGGATACGTCAAAATTGCCTATACATCCCATTGTTTGTGCACTATCAAGGAAAAATCGGGTTTTATCTTGTATGATGTTTCCAATTTTTTCTACGGGTAAAATTGAACCAGTGTTATACAAAGCATGACTTAGGACTACTAAACTGGTATTTTCATCTAGAAATTCTTCAAATTCATTTAAATCAAAAAATCCATTTCTGTCAATAGACAGATTTTTAATTTTTGTTTTATTTCTCAATCTTAACCATGGATAGTAATTCGCATGATGTTCATGTGTAAAACCTCTAATAATTAAATTAGAATTATTTCCAAATGATATTCCATTAGCTACAATATTTATGCCATCAGTTGTACTTTGTGTAAGAATTATCTCTTCAGGAGTACAATTGATTATTTTTGAGATAGTTTTTCTAATGTTCCGTAATTTGTCAGATACAAATGATTCTGATTCAAGTGAATCAGGACCTATAGAATTATAGTCAATTAGAAAATCACGCATTGCTTCAATACTTTGTAAAGGCATTAAAGAAACGGAAGCATTGTTCAGATAGATTTTTCCGGAATTTGGAAAATCTGCAGATATGTCTCTAGATGCCAAATTCATTATTATATCTGTAATATACTAGATAATTGTTGGATAAAAATCCTGAGAATATTTTAACTGATGATTTACAAGAAATATTGAAAGAATTTGCAAACAAGAATCCAAATATAGTTTTATGTTCTAATCCGTTTCTGAAATCACAGTTTTTAATTGAGTTAATTAATTTGACAAATTCTTCTGTGATTTATCTGGATTTTGATTTATTATATTCAGGATATGTTTTCTCTGGAATGATACCAAAAAATGAGAAAGTTGAGCTTTATCAGCCTGAGAAAAACGACATTGAAAAAATCTTTTCAGATGTTGCAAAAAAGATTTCAGAGAAAAAATATTTGATAGTTTTGGATTCTCTGAATGGATTTTATAATATAGTTACAGGGATTGGATCTGGCATATTCATCAATGCAGTTACAATGCTTCTAACATCAATTGCAAGACACAAAAATTCAATGATCGTTATTTCTGGAATGGCCAGGAGGAAAGAAAATGAAGGATGGGTTCTGTTGCCTGGTGGAAGACATATCACTGAATCCAAGTATTCTGGCCTCTATTTTATCAAAGACGGTAAAAAGTTTGATTTTAAAATTATTAGATCTAGTTGACATTGAAATTCAAGAGTTTTTGCGATCAAATTTTATAACGCCGTTAAAAAATTGAAACGCCGTTATAATGCATATTTTTTGGGCAAATTATATTAAGATCAAAATCGAAGTTTATTCGTTATGCCAGTAGGAATTATTCCAGACATCGGTGAACAAATGTGTATTGGATGCGCACTATGTGTTGAAATCTGTACTTCATTAGGACCAGATGTACTTAGAGTAAAACCAGTTGAAGGCTGGAAGAGAGGTAAAGCATTTGTCTTTTACCCAGAAAGATGTATTTCTGATGGTGCATGCATCGGTGTATGCCCAACAAAAGCAATCTTTTGGATGAGACCAATGGACTTTACTGTTGGACAACCAGTTCCACTCTACAAG
>Ga0066644_10002246_pt1 | contig 10155 bp, 7 predicted proteins | sample CryGeyCG2114_020_FD_62735 | JGI IMG/M metagenome (GOLD analysis project Ga0066644, IMG submission 62735) | Groundwater microbial communities from aquifer - Crystal Geyser CG15_big_fil_post_rev_8/21/14_0.20 | ecosystem: Environmental > Aquatic > Deep subsurface > Groundwater | place: USA: Utah...
ATGTTATGTGGGGCGACATGCTCATGTTGAATTAGATAGGCAATTCGATGCGTCAGAACGCGAGTTTTTCCACTACCTGCCCCTGCAAAAATTAAAACGGCTCCATTTACCGCTGTGACAGCACTTTGTTGTTCAGCGTTCAGCCCTGCAAGAATATCAAACACAAAATTACCGATTTCTTCGTTGATAACGATTGACGTTGTTAAAATGGTCGTGAAGTGTCACTGAAAATGCATGCTCACCAGAGCCGTCACCTTTACCCACAAAATACAAATGAGGATTATCGGCCGGGTATAAGGCTGCCTCGATGCTGGCAGCGCCGGGATTGGCGATGGGAGTCGGGGGTAATCCCCGATATTTATAGGTGTTGTACGGGCTTTTCAAGTCTTTATGCTCGAGCTTGATATTGCCGTCCCACTCGCCGCTTTGCACCAGTGCATAAATCAGTGTCGGGTCGCAATTGAGTAACATATTTTGTCTGAGTCGGTTGTGATACACACCGGAAATCAGTTGTCGTTCGTCGGGGTTTGCCGTTTCCTTCTCAATGAGTGATGCCAGGGTGATGACATCCGGAATTCTGAGTTTAATCTCTCTGGCTCTTTCAATCCATTCAGGTTTCAGATGATTTGTGAAATTGACGATCAACCGTTCCAGCGTAGCTCGAGCCGGAGCACCCTTTACAAATCTGTAAGTATCAGGAAAAAGCGTCCCTTCCAGTGAAATGAAACCGTAGTTGGCCTTGGCCAGTAAACTCGAATCCACGAGTAAAGATGACAATTCAAGCGAGTCGAGATCTAATTTGTTTGCCAGAATACTGATGACTTCATCAGACCGTAATCCTTCCGGAATGGTAACTTCAACCTCCTGAAGATGGATAGTCGATAGCTCGTACAACAATGTTTTATTGGAAAGATGTGGTGACAGCTCATAAGTACCCGGATATAGTCGGCGCGTTTTTCCGGTGAGCCAGGCAGCCATTTTAAAACTTGTCCGATTGTATATAATGCCTGTAGCGTATAATGAATCGGTGATCTGCCCCAATGTCGCACCCTGTGGTATGGTGACCCGAACGGACACATTTCCCCGATCAAATGTGTTATTTAGAATGAGGTAATTACCAGCCCAGGTCACTAAAACGAGCACCGCCAACGCACAGGCTGTAATAAGGAGCTTATTTCTGAATGTCATTTTGGTCCTGCATTGGCGTTTGAATATAGACGGCTTGGTTACGTGTGTCAACGCTCCAAAAATTCCTTTTTAGTAAATTTGAATTTAATTGCATAGGCTATATGACCCGTTTATATTCGGCCCGCTATGAGCAAAAAAAGCACTTTAGAAGCATCAAATTGGTTAAGCACACTGCCATTCAGTGCGATTAACTATGTGCTTTTTCTAATCGGGTTATTTGTTATCGCTTTAGGGTATATCCTCATGGGGACTGGCAGCTTGAACAGCACGCAATCCTTGTCGGTTTCCCCGATTGTTTTACTGATTGGTTACCTCGTGATCATTCCAGTTGCAATCATGTATCGCAGCAAAGATTAATAATCTGATTTTTTGAAAGTTGGGATCGTAGTTCAGTTTGGTTAGAACGCCAGCCTGTCACGTTGGAGGTCGCGGGTTCGAGCCCCGTCGATCCCGCTCTGTTGGAAAAAAGCCCTGAGTTCGTTCAGGGCTTTTTTTATTATCACGACCATGACTTCTTCTTTTACCACCATTTTGAAGCATCTCCTTACCAGGACGATTTTTCTAAAATTAAAGTTGAACGCTTATAACTTTCCGTTTATGCTTTCGCTTCTGAACGAAACAGGAGGTTCCTACTGAACGCTTTACTCGTATACCCCGAGATGCCCAGTTCATTCTGGTCGATGAATCATACCCTCCAGATTCTTGGAAAATCAGCCTGGTACCCGCCATTGGGGCTACTCACAATTGCCGCGATGTTACCGGAATCATGGCACCTGCACTTGGTTGATCTCAATGTTACCATACTTAAGGATGATGACCTTGACTGGGCTGATCTGGTATTTTTATCAGCGATGAATGTCCAGGAAATTTCAGCTTGTGACATCATACACCGCGCGACGGCAAGAAATAAGACCATTGTCGCTGGAGGTTCTCTGTTTACGCTGCAGCACGAGCGTTTTCCCGGGATTCACCATTTCATTCTGAATGAGGCTGAAATTACGCTACCACAATATCTGGCTGATCTGGAATTAGGCATTCCCAAAACGATTTACCAGAGTGATGCCTTCGCATCGGTTCGGGAGACTCCGATACCGGCCTGGAACCTCATCGATTTGAAAAAATACCAATATGGCATCATTCAGTATTCACGCGGATGTCCCTATCATTGTGAATTTTGCGATGTGCCAACACTTTACGGAAACCTGCCCCGCACCAAAACTCCCGAGCAGGTCATTGCTGAATTGGAAGTCTTCCGGGAGCAATCAGTCGTACCAAGTATTCTCTTTGCCGACGACAACTTGATTGGAAATCGCAAGGTTTTAAAACAAGAGCTACTCCCGGCACTAATCGCGTGGCGCAAACAACATGTCCCCATTTTTTCATTCTCGACTCAGGTGAGCATTAACCTGGTTGACGATGAAGAAATGATGGATCTCATGCTGGAAGCAGGATTTCGACATTTATTTATCGGAATCGAGACTGATGATGAAGACACCTTGACACTCACCCGAAAATCACAAAATCTGCGGCGAAATATCTTAAACAGCATCTCGATTCTGCATCGCAAGGGCTTTATCGTCGTTGGTGGTTTCATTGTTGGATTTGATACAGACACTGTTGATACCTTTCAAAATCAGATTGACCTGATTCAGAGCAGCGGCATCATGCTGGCAACGGTGAACATGCTGAAAGCGCCTCCCGGCACCCCACTTTTTGAGCGTATGAAGAATGAAGACCGACTGATTGCTGATTTCTCCTTCCAGGAAGCGGAAACCAACATCAGGTTAAACATGCCGGCTGCCACTTTTTATCGTGAATTTCATCGAACGATACAACTCATCTATGGAGCAGCGTTTAGTTTTGAACGAGCAAAAAAATGGCTCTCAGAATTCAATCACCTGCCGACTGTCGAAACCGATATTCCGGGATTAAACGCCACTGAATATCTGCCAGTACTTTTTCGAACCATTTTTTATATCGGGATCAGGTATAAGGACCGGAAATACTTTTGGCGGTTGCTGTGGTGGACACTTCGCCATCGTCCCAGACTCATGGATTGGGCACTGATTGAATCCATATTTATCTATCAATTACATCATTTACTGCAGGAATATTCGAGCACCCTGGTTCATAAAATTGGAGAATTGGACAGTACGACCGACCTGGTTCCAATCGCTCAATGATTCCATTCAACTTGTTAGGCAGTTAAGGAATGCTAAACAATCTTGCTTTTTTTACCTGAGCTGAAGGCTGATTATTTCAGATAACCTAATTGTCTGATTTTCAAAAGAATCTCCTGAACCAATTCTTCCGATTTCATACCCACCGTCTCAACCACCATCGTTGGGTCCCTGGGAATTTCGTAGGGATCATCGATTCCGGTAAATTCCTTAATCAATCCCTGACGAGCTTTGGCGTAGAGCCCTTTAACATCACGCTTCTCGCATTCTGAAATGGGTGTGTTCACAAAAATTTCGATATACCCGCCATACCGCGAAATCAGGTCACGATTGAATTGCCGGTCATCTTCATAAGGAGCAATCGGCGCACAGATAGCGATGCCCCCATTCTTGGTTATTTCACTGGCCACATACCCAATGCGTCGCACATTAATGGACCGGTGTTCCTTCGAAAATCCTAACTCGCTGGACAAATGGGTACGAACGACATCCCCATCCAGCAGTGTAACCGGACGGCCGCCATCTTCCATAAGTTTCACAAACAAACCGTTGGCCAGGGTTGATTTGCCTGATCCGGATAACCCCGTAAAGAAGACCGTAAATCCGCGCTGGATGACCGGTGGAACAGTTTTTCGGAGCTCCGTGATGATCTCCGGAAATGAAAACCACTCCGGAATTTCCAGTCCTTTATCCAGGCGATGCCTTAATTCACTGGGGGAAATTTCGAGCGTTTGTTCGCCGGGCCGCACCCCATCAACCGATTGATACTCAGCCCGATTGGTATTGTAAACAAGCTTAGGCGTTTTAATCAAAGTCACACCAAGCTCGTCTGCAAATTGGTCTACCAACTCCTGGGCTGCATAAGGCTTATAATAATTGTTACCCCTGGATGATGGTTGGGGGCTCGCGTGATCAGGTCCCATAATGAACTGGTTGCACCCAAAATTTTTCTGGATAATGACATGCCTTAACGCCTCCCGTGGACCTGCCATACGCATTGCCAGAGGGAGCAGGTTTAGCATCGCTGTTCCCGGGACGTATTTTGATAACAATTTTTGATAACACCGGACACGCGTAAATGGATCCAGTTCACCCGGCAGGGTCTGCCCAACCACCGGATGAATGAGTAATTTGGTATTGTGGTCGGCGGCAGCACGCACAGTCAATTCAAAGTTGGCGCGATGCATGAGGTTACGGGTCTGAAAAGCGGCGACATTCAACCAGCCTAACTTTTGGAAGAGGCTTCGTAGTTGGCCGGGAGTATGTCGAAACGCCGAAAAATCATAATGTCGTGGCAATTCCAAACCTTCGACTGGACCCCCAAGAACGATTTCATTCCGTCTCCGCATAACTGCCGCAACGCCGGGGTGAGATTGATTTTGAGTTCCGAAAATTGCCTGTGCTTCCGTGGCGTTATCCGGTTGCCACCTGTCTGAAACCGTCAGAACCGCCAACGCCCGACCTTCCTTGTTTCGCAGGACAATCCTATCACCCAAATGAACTGCAGTGGCGAAAGACTGATCAACGCTCAATGTAATCGGAATGGGCCAGAGCGTACCGTCCGCAAGACGCATGGAACTCAGAACAGACTCATAATCCGACTGGGAGTGGTAACCGGAGAGTGGTGAGAATCCGCCGTTTAAGAGCAGTTCTAAATCGCAAATCTGCGCATCACTGAGTGTCCAGGATGCGAGATGTAACGCTTCGGATAGCAATTCGGATGCGTGCTCACCTGAGACACACAAATTTTTCAATTCGCCACCATGAGGTTCAATCAAATTATGAATGTCCTGCCCCTCTCATCTTCAGTAAACTTAGAATAATGGATGTTCAGAATATCAGAATCACTGTATCATAATTTCACGCGCCAATTTCTTAAAGGCAACCGCCGCTGAATCGTTGGGAAACATTTCGAAAATTGTCTTGGAAGCCCCCGTCGCTTTTTCCAGGGCGATACGCCGGGGAATCACCGCCTGGGTAACTGCCGTAAAAAATGTGCTCCGTAATTCTTCCAGAATATCTCTCGAAACCGTGGTCACTTTGTCGTGAAAGTTGGGAATGATTTTGAATATTCGTCCAACACGGGTCAAATTGAACACCTTGGCATCAAGTTCGATCATACTTCTTAACGCCCAATAATTCATTGAGACCGGGACGAGTAAATATTTCGTAAATTGAATCGCATTCAGCGTGAGCAGATTAAAAGTGGGCAATGCATCGATGATAATAATGTCAAACCGCAAGCGCTGTAAAAGATTTTCCACGATATAGGTATAATCATCCATCCCGCTAAATTGGTGCGAGAGATAGGTCGTTTTATCAAACGCGTAAAGTCCGTTGAAAGCAGGCAAAAGATGGAGATTTTTCCTGACTTCAATGATGTTACCCTCCAGTTTATCCGGGGAAAACACATCTTCGAGGCGTTTATGCTTAATTGGATTTTCTTCCAGGAAGTAATTGGTCAGGTTGCCTTTCGGATCAAAATCGATAACGAGAACTTTCATTTTTCGCAAAGAAAGTGCGGCAGCGAGATTCGCAGAAATGGTTGTCTTTCCGACGCCCCCCTTCTCATTGAAAACCGTGTATTTTAGCATAGGTCCTGTTGGTTGCAGGTTGCTGATCCGTGTGATTGAGCAATCACCGGCGAGTATACAGATGCAAACCTTTAGATAAAAGTTGAAAGCCTGATGCGAATCGGCCAAGTTTGTAAAAAAAAAGATGCCTCCCTTTTCCTGGGAGGCATTCATTATCTCTGATATAAACGGTATTTTTAGTAAAAGAAATGGACTGCTTGATTGGTCCAATGTGAAAGCGGATCACCGAACATCCAGCCGACTAAAAGTGGCACAACCAACACAAACATTAATATGCTGAAATGTAGCGGAATGACAGTCTTGGTTTCAGCGAACTCCATTTTTTCAAAGTACATCGCCTTCATTACGCGCATATAATAGAACAAACTCACCACACCATTGATAAGGCCAAACACGGCCAGCCAGATGAAGCCATCACCAAACTGGACCAGCGTTCTGAACAGATAAAACTTGGCGACAAAACCAGCCGTGGGTGGTAAGCCGGCCAGGGCAAACATGAACACAGCCATTGAAATTCCAACCCAGGGGGCTTTGAATCCAAGTCCCGCGTAATCAGAAATCGTCTCGGTGTCATATAAATTTTTAATCTGAATCGCGACAAAAAACGCACCGAGATTCATCAGCATATAAACACCGGTATAGTACAAAATTGCAGAAATGCCGGTCTGATCCGCCACAACGACACCCATGAGCATGTACCCGGCGTGGGCGATGCTTGAGTAAGCCAGCATGCGTTTGATATTCGTCTGTTGAATGGCCAGCACATTACCCACGGTCATGGTCAAAGCGCTCAAAGCGGCAATGATGACGGGCCAGTTTAACCCGGGCAACGCCAACCATGCCTGGGAATTGGGATCACCGGTGGTAAAAGCAACATTCAAAAACCGAATCAGTACAGCGAACCCAGCGGCTTTGGGAGCAACCGAAAGAAAGGCTGTAATCGTGGTGGGAGCACCTTCATAGACATCGGGTGTCCAAAAATGAAAGGGTACCGCAGAAATTTTATAGCCAAATCCTGCTAGTATCAGCACTGCAATTAATATCAGTAACACAGGTGAAGCCTGCCCTGTCATCAGTTGAGTCTGAATACCGCTGATATACCCGGTTCCGGTTAATCCGTATAGTAGGGATAAGCCATACAGCATGACGCCTGATGAAAACGCACCATAGATGACATATTTGATACTCGCCTCATTGGAACGGGAATTTTCCTTCAAATATCCGGCGAGAATGTAGGACATAAGGCTGACCATTTCCAAAGCCAGATAGATGGAAAGGATATGGGTCGCGGATACCAATAGAAACATGCCAAAAACCACCACGAGGATGAGAACGTAAAATTCCCCGACCTTGCGATTCATCAGCTCTTTCGAATCCAAAGACATCCACATCACCAAAATCGCGCCGATGGCAACCAGCCATTTAAAGAAGCTGGCGAAAGAGTCCAGGGCAAACATGTTTGAAAAAAGTCCCGTGGAGGGCAGACCACGCTGTAAATACAAGGTAACCAGTGTGACAAGCAGACCCAGGATAGCCACAAATCCGACCCGGTGACTTTGATCTTTTTTCAAAAACAGATCATAGATGATGGCAACCAGGATAAAGCCCGTCAACACCATTTCGGGGACGAAATACTTCAGGCTAAGTGCGAGTTGAGTTAAATCCATAATACGACTCTAATTCGCTTTCAATACCTATTAGAAACCAGCCGTTATGCCGGCAGTTTTGACATAATCCACCAGTTGATTCAGCGTTCCGCTCATCAGATCCAACATGGGTGCCGGATAGATTCCCAGGAAAATGACAACGATAGCCAGTGGGACCAGGGTCCAGAGCTCGCGTTTATTGATTTCCGCGAGATTCTCATACTTGGGATTTAGCGGACCAAAGAACATCCGCTGGTATGACCATAAAAAGTACGCTGCATTCAGAACAATCCCCAGCGTGGCGAAAATCGTTATCCAGGTGAAAACCGGGAAGGCACCGATGAAGCACAGCGCTTCGGACAGGAAGCCTGACAATCCCGGCAATCCCAAGCCTGCAAACCAAGCTAGCGCCACGACCCCGGCATAGATAGGAACCTTTGCTGCCAAACCACCAAAGCCGTCAATATCACGATGATGAGCGCGATCATAAATGACGCCTACCAGCATAAAGAGCATGGCTGTGATGGTACCGTGGTTGAACATCTGGAAGACCGCGCCATTCATTCCGGCGGAGGTCATTGCAGCCATTCCCAGTAAGACATATCCCATATGATTGATGGAGGAATAGGCTACCATCTTTTTCAAATCTTTTTGCGCCAGGGCAGCCATCGCACCGTAGATGATATTGATCAATCCTAAAATGGCCAGTGGCAGGGCAAACCAGAGAGTCGCTGCTGGCAAAACAGGGAATGAAACCCGTAAAAATCCATAGGTTCCCATCTTCAACAAGATACCCGCCAGGATAACTGAAATCGCTGTAGGGGCTTCCACATGTGCGAGTGGTAACCAGGTGTGAAATGGGAAAATGGGGACTTTGATGGCGAAGCCCACGAACAGCAGAATAAAAATGACCTTCCCGGCATTCAATCCGAGGAGAAAAGTTTGACTGATGGCCGGAGCCGCAGCCCGTAACATCACCAGATTAAAGGTATGGGGTTCCAGTGAGAAATAGAGTGCCAGCATACCAAGAAGCAGAAGGACAGAGCCGAATAACGTGTACAGAAAGAATTTGATTGCGGCGTATTCTTTCTTCGGACCGCCCCACATGCCAATGAGAAAGTACATGGGCAGAAGCATGACTTCCCAAAAGATATAAAACAGGAAAAAGTCCAGGGAAACGAACACGCCCATCATACCGGCATCCAGCAACAGGAAGAGTGAAAAATACCCTTTCTGAGCTTTGGGAATATTCCATGATGAGAAAATGGCTAAAAAGCTGATGAATGGTGTCAGTAACACCATCGGCAGACTTAAGCCATCAATGCCCATAAAATATTCGATGTTAAAAGCCGGGATCCAGGAGTAGTGTTCAATGAGTTGAATATCCGGGTTCAGCCGGTTGTATTTCCCCAGAATCATGAATGCAATGATGAACTGAATGCCTGTTGCTGCAACAGCCGTCCACCGGATAGCATCCAATTTTTCCCGAGGAATAAGAACGATGATAATCGCTCCAATCACCGGAACAAATGTCACTAGTGTTAAGAGATGCGCACCCATCTAAGCCAATTCCTCCCTGTCCTAGAAGACATTGATTAAATAGACCATCAGCACTCCGATGAGTACATAGATCAAATAATTCTGAATTTTACCGGTTTGGACGAACTTGAATGTCCAGCCCAACCATTGGAAAATGATACCCACTAAATTTACGGCACCATCAACAACCAAATCATCAGCGATACCAGTCCCGGTAGCTAACGCTTTCACACGACGACCAACACCATCAATGACATAATGGTCGTATATCTCCATATCAAAATATGCAATGGCATCACAACCCTTGAGAAAGGGTCGGATGATACCGTTCAGATAAATCTCATCCATGTACCATTTATTCAATGATCCACGATAGAGTATGCCCAGGCGCTGAGCCATTTTTGCCGGGTCTATTTCTTTGAGAATGTAAATGAGGACGGCCAGACCAATACCCACTCCTGCAACGATTAATGACGTATACATGGCCGGGTAATGCGCCAGGTGCAGGCCGTGTGCAAATCCCTCAGAATCGAACGCGCCCATGGGTACAACCGTCTCAGGCTGTTTCACCAATGCCTGGAACCAGCTCTTACCACCTAAAGGATTGAACGATGGCAGTGTAAAGAAAATAAAGGTAGAGAGCGCACCCAAAACCATCAGCGGAATCGTCATGAGCCTTGGTGACTCATGCATCTTCGCAAATATATCCTTGCGCTTCGGCTCGCCATGGAAGGTCATGAAGATCAGCCTAAACATGTAAAATGCGGTAATCAATGCCGCGCCAAATCCAAAGAACGGCAGGATCCAACCCAAATGTGCCTGAGCCAGCCAGCCATCATGGATATGAGCAGCGTAGGACCAGGTTCCGGCCAGAATCGCATCTTTGCTCAAGAACCCCGAGAATAAGGGAATACCCGAAATAGAGAGTGAAGCGATAAAAAATACCGCATAGGTGATGGGCATCTTCGAACGAAGTCCACCCATGTTGCGCATATCCTGAGCGTCTGT
>Ga0066644_10002249_pt1 | contig 10148 bp, 10 predicted proteins | sample CryGeyCG2114_020_FD_62735 | JGI IMG/M metagenome (GOLD analysis project Ga0066644, IMG submission 62735) | Groundwater microbial communities from aquifer - Crystal Geyser CG15_big_fil_post_rev_8/21/14_0.20 | ecosystem: Environmental > Aquatic > Deep subsurface > Groundwater | place: USA: Utah...
TCCGGGATTTTAGGTAAAGTTTACCGTATCATCCGCAGAGATTACGGGTTTAGCCGGAGAAGTGATTGGCAGAGTTTAAAACGGATGGGAGGTGGAACATTAAGCAATACCGGACCTCACGGAATCGATATGCTCCTGGGAATTCTTGGGGGAAAAGCAGAACTATTATTTGCCGATTTGCGAAAGATTGCTACCGTTGGCGATGCGGAAGATGTGGCAGTACTTCTTTTTAAAGGAGGGAAAGGGGAGTTGGTGGAATATGAATTAAACAGTGCTGCCGCCTTTCCGGAGCCAAACTGGTATATTATGGGAGAGTCCGGGACACTTATCTACCAAGATAGCACCTTTCGTATAAAATATTTTAACCCGGATGAATTAATGCCTCTCTCGGTTGATGACTCACTGGCGGTGAAAGGAAGGACATACGATAACAAGGATCGCATTCCCTGGCAGGAAAAGGTCATCCCCCTTGACCAGACCAAGGTTCTTGATCTTTACGATAATTTAGTTGCTGCCATTTATGGTAAGGAAAAATTAAGAGTTCCTCTTGAAGATGTGCGGGAGCAGCTTCGTCTTATAGAAGAGGCGAAAAAAGCTTCTGGCTTTTACCAATGAAATGAATGTCTTTAATTTTAACGAGGTAAAAAGGATATTGGTTTTGGGTGCGCATCCGGATGATGAGATTATTGGTCCCGGAGGCACAATTCATCGTTTCTCGCGTAAAGGAAAACAGGTTTATGTAATTACCTTTACCTGTGGAGGGACAGCCACTAACACACCCGAGAAAATAGAGTTGATGATTGAAAAACGGCGTCGGGAAATGGAGAAAACTAACCGAATATTCGGGATAACTAAAAGGACGATTTTAAATTATCAATCTCAGGAGGTTTACCGCGCCGCTTATGGAACGGATGAACTTCATCACCGATTGATAAAATTAATCAGAAAATATAAGCCAGAACTTATCTTCACCCATTCCCGGGATAACCATCGCGACCACAATGCTGTTTACACTATTACCCCGGAAGCAGTATTTCAGGCTTCAGAATCAATTTTATGTTATTTGGGGGAGCCCTGGCCAATTGCTCCTATCTTCTATTATGGGGTGGAGCAGGAATTGGCAGAACCCAACGTAATAGTTCAGGTCAATAAAGAAGATTTAGGGGCAAAGATTGAGGCTTTGGAGGCCCAACTTTCGCAAACGAGAAAAGATTATCTGAAGCATTTCAAACAAATGGTGACTGCAAGGTCACAACTCTGGGGAGCAAAGTTCTTTGGCGCTGATAAATTGGCAGAGCCTTTTTATGTTAATTACCGCAGTCCAATCTTGGTTGAGGAGTAAAAATGTATTTAAAAGAAAATTCCATAACTCTTTTAAGAAAATAAGAGGAGGAAAATGAAGATCTATGTTTCGGTAGATATGGAAGGAATTAGTGGAGTATTCAGCTGGGAGCAGACCGGAAGAGATGAAAAAGGCTCCGAATACGAAAAAGCTCGCCATCTTTATACTCAGGATGCTAATGCAGTGGTAGAAGCGTGCAAAGAAAATGGGGTGGAAAGAATAGTAGTGATGGATGGACATAATGGGGGATATAATTTTGTAATCGAAGAACTGCATCCAGATGGCGAATATATCATTGGCCATTCAAGAAGAGATATTCTCCCCGGATTTGATAAAAGTTTTGACGGTGTAATTTTACTTGGATTTCATGCAATGGCAGGGACTTTGTGTGGAATTTTGGACCATACCCAGAGTTCAAAGACCTGGTTTAACTACTTTATCAATGGCAAAAAAATGGGCGAAGTGGGGCAAGAAGCAGTTATGGCTGGAGGTCTCGGAGTTCCGATCATCCTAGTAACCGGAGATAAGGCGGTATGCAAGGAAGCAAAACAACTTCTTGGTAATGTTGAGACGGTGGCAGTGAAGGAAGGGCTTTCACGAAATTGCGCCAGAATAATTGCTCCCGTAAAAGCCCATCAACTGATCAGAGAAGGGGCAAAAAGAGCCATAAAAAGGATTAAGGATTTTAAGCCTTATATCATTAAACCACCCATAGAAGTAAGGATAGAATTTCAAAATACCGATGTTGCTGACGGCTACGAAAGAGCGGGATGGAAACGAGTTGATGGCCGCACCGTTTGTCGCACCGTGGATAGCGCCCTGAAAATTGTTGACTGATGCATCTTATGAAAGTGATATCACCAACCATTGCTTATCCTTCGGCAGGGGAAACAATGGCGAGTAACTGGGCAAGAATAACAAGGATGTATCGCAATTTTATAGGAGGCAGAATGATTGATGTTCATACCCATATCGGGAGAGGAACAGTAAAGGACAAGCCTGTAGTAGATGAAAAGGAGTTATTAAAAAAGATGGATGAATTGGAAATAGAGAGAGCGGTGCTTTTACCAAGGGGGGTAAGCCCAGAATGCTCTTTCTTCCATTTCACTACTGACGATGTATTGAAAGTCTACAAACGCCATCCGGACCGTATCATTCCCTTCTGTAAGCTTGACCCGAGAAATGGAGGAAATTCCCTGGAGACCGATTTCTCCTGGATTTTAGAGGAATACAAAGAAAAGGGTTGTAAAGGGGTAGGTGAATTAACCGGGAATTTATATCTCGATGACCCCCTCTATAAAAACCTATTCTATCACTGTGGAAAGGTTGGGTTGCCGGTTCTCTTTCATTTGGCGGTTGGAGTAAAATACGGAATTTATGGTGCTGCCGATGATATTGGTTTACCAAGGCTGGAAAAGGTTTTGAAAGAATTTCCCAAGACCATCTTCATCGGTCATGCGATGGCCTTCTGGAGCGAGATTACCTCAGAGGTAGATGAGGAGACAAGGGGTGGCTACCCCAAAGGGCCGGTAAAATCTCCGGGCAGGGTTCCAAAACTTCTTAAGAGATATCCTAACCTCTATGGAGATTTATCTGCCGGAAGTGGTTATAATGCTATATCCAGAGACCCTGATTATGGCTATAAGTTCTTAGAAGAGTTTCGGGATAAACTTCTTTTTGGCACCGACATCTGCCATATCAATCAGGATGCCCCCATTGTCCCTTACTTTAAAAAATCCTTAGAAGAGGGTAAAATCTCTCAAACCGCTTACGAGAAGATAACCCAAAAGAATGCAGAAAAAATTCTAAAATTGTAGGCACTTGACATTGCTATTTTTTTGGGTATAATTATCATCAGGAGAAAAAGATGAATATTATGGCTGTTGTTTTGGGGTTTTTGGGAGTAATGTTAGGTTTCACCAGTGTGGTAGTGGCAATTGTTTTGCCAAAGAGTTTGAGTAGAGAAACTGACAAGTTGATAGAGAAAGAGGACGCGAGAGCAAAACAATTGATTGATGAAGGTAATAAAAGAGCCGAAGAAGGAAAGAAGGAAACACAACGAATGATAGAGGAGGGGCGAAAACGAACGGAAGAGCTTATCCGTTACATCGCCTCCCTTATTGCCGCAGAGGCAAGCAAGACAAGGGAGTCAATAAAACTTTAAAGAGAACCCTATCTGACAAAAAAGAGGATGTGTCCCCATGTAGCGCTTGACATTTTTATTTTTTTGGGGTATAATTACAAATGAGTAAATAAAATGCAGATTAAATGTTTGACAAAGAATTAAATTTGCGTTATTGTTATCAATGACATTAAATATGAGAAAAAAATGAATAACAATATCAAAAACGGAAATAAAAAATTTGTGCTTAACATCGTTAAAGAACGTCAACCTTTATCTCGGACTCAGATTGGACAACTTACGGGAATGAGATTAGCCAGCATTGGCAAATATGTTCAGGAATTAATTCAGCAAGGATGGCTGATTGAAGAAAACAGAAATCCCTATAGCCGACGTCCAAGGAACACGATGTTGGGCATTAATCCTGAGAAAGGATTTTTTGTGGGAATAGAGTTTGATCCCGAATGGATAATTGGCGTAGTCACCGATATGAGAGGAAATATCAGAAAAAAGATCAAAAGGGATACCCATTCTGACAAAGGTAAGGATGTAATCATTGGTAATTTAATCTCGGCAATTAAGGAGTTGATTCTTGGCTTAGAACAAAAGAAGATTATAGGCATTGGCATCAGTGCCCACGGCATTATTGACACCGAAAAGGGTATTTGCATTTTCTATGTCCAGATTAAGGATTGGAAAAATATCCCTTTAAGAGAGATAATTGAAAAGAAGTTTAATCTTCCCGTAGTCCTGGAGGGAACGGCTCCGATGAAAGCATTTGCGGAAAAAAGTCTGGGTGCGGGTAAAGGAGTAAGGAATCTGGTATTCATAGAATATGGAGTAGCCGGTATCGGAGCGGGGTTCATTTTAAATGGTCAACTGTTTGGAGGAACTACCGAGAATGCTGGGGAGTTAGGTCATACTGTCCTGGAACCAGAGGGACCGATTTGCAGCTGCGGGATGAGTGGCTGTCTGGAAGCACTAGCCTCAGAATCGGTTTTAGCAACTCAGGCAAGAAGGTCTCTTGAGGAAGGAACTAACTCGCTAATTAGTGAGTTGAGTGGAGGTAACCCAGAGAATATTACCGCAGAGATGGTCTTTGAGGCGGCCCGGCGCGGGGATAATTTATCTCTTGGTTTGGTTGATAATGCCGCCAAATACTTGGGAATAGGAATTGCCAACTTAATCAATCTTTTAAATCCGGAGATGGTTGTCCTTGACCCGCAGTTTACTAAAGTGGAAGATCTTTTTTTGCTCCCAACTAAGAGGGCAATCGCCACCCATACGCTACAGCGTTTAATGAAAAATGTCAGAATTGAACTCTCCCCTCTGGGAGAGGAGATCGGCGCGCGGGGAATATGTGCCTATCTGACTGAGAAGGAGATGAGATTGTGCTAACTTCAGAACAGAAAGAACTGCTCAAGGAGAAGGTGTACCGCCTGCTTGAGGAAGTGGGGATGAAGATCGAGAATGAGGAGATTGAATCGATATTACTGAAAAATGGATGTGAAGAAACACCCTCAGGTAGAATAAGAATACTTAGAAAATTAATAGAGGAGATGAGCATTTATCAGAAGAAAACTCAAAAAGAGGATGATGAGGATCAGACTCTTCACCTTCAATGTGGGATTGATTGGGCACATTCCATTATCTGGAATAGAAGACAAAATGAAATTAGGCAAAGATTGCAATCCAAATTTATGATGTCGGCCTTTGACTGCGGTCCTACCAAGTATTATGACTATCAAAATAAAAAGCTGATTCCGGTAGATACCAGAATCTTTATTGAGATGATGAAATTTGCCCAATCCACTCCCGAGATAGGCTATATCAGCACCTGGTATCGCCAGGATGTCCCGCAGAAGACCGAGAGAATGGACTCCCTAATTTTAGCCCTTAAATATACCGATAAGGTTGATGGTATAGAGGCAATTTATCCCGAGCAGATCAAGTATCTCAAAGAGATTGGCGAGATTATCAGTGGGACATCGGAGAATACCCCTTATCTTGCCGGCTCGCAGTGCATTACCTCGCCTCTTGTTTTAGAGAGAAGGTCGGCAGAGGATATCGTGGAGAGAGCGCGTCTGGGCATCAAAAGATACCACATTGCTTCAATGCCTACAATTGGCGTTTCCACCCCGGTTACCCTTGCCGGCTCGGTTGTAATGTCCGCCGCAGAGGTTTTAGGGGGAATGGCCGCCGCTTATAGTATAGACCCCGAGAGTGACCTTTCCGGACGGGCCATCTCAATGGTTACCGATATGAGAACCGGCAATTCGGTCTCTACTGGTCCGGAGACCACCATCCTTAGTTTAGCGGTAAAAGAGTTATTTGACACCTTCTGGGGAGGGCATCTCTGGGTTGAGGTATTCTTTAGCCCTTCAATCAAGGAACCAGGATTGATGGCGGTCTATGAAAATTTATACGGGGTTTACCGTTATTCCAAATTAACAAAAAAGCCGGATATTCCCTATCCGGGAATGGGAACCTTAGGGGAGGGTGGAATTGGCTCCCCGGCTCAGTTTATGCTTGATCTGGAGATCAGAAAATCCGAATTTGCTTTAAAAAACAAGATAATCATCGATGAAGAAACCCTGCCCTTTGAGGAGATTTGTAAAATTACCAGAGAAAGAAAGGAGTTTTTATCCAGTGAACATACCTTAAAACATTTCCGTAAGTTGTGGTCTTCAAATATCTTCAACTTCAAATATGGAGACGAAAAAAATATTCTTGATAAATGTGATGCGTTATGGCGAGAGAATCTCAAGAATTATCAGCCACCCGAATGGTCCAGGGAAAAAATAAAGGCCCTGGATGATTTGCTAACCAAAGCGAAAAAGGAATTGTTGTGAAAAATAATTTTCCGCTTTCTAAAGCGGTTCTCCCAGGATTCCTTGAAAATCCTGTTAATATAGATAAACTGTAAATGTGGGAGGCATCTCCTGATGCCGATACAAGGTCAAGGTCTGGAGACCTTTCCCACAATAATAAAGGAGGAAAATAATCATCAAAGTAGTGAGAGAAATGGTGATATAATAAAGGGGGTCAAAAGTGGATGAGAAAGAAATAAAAAGGTTGAAAGAAGATGCAGTAAAATATATCATCCCGCATTTTGCCAGCAATAGTGAACTGGCCAAAGGTGCAAAGATATTTACCAAAGGAGAAGGCTGTTATGTGTATGATATAGAAGGGAACAAGTACTTTGATACCTTTGCGACACTATTGACTACTGTGAGTGGCCACAATAGGCCTGAGATTAAGGAAGCGATAATAAGACAACTTGATGAGCTCGAGTTTTTCCCAAACTATGTGGATACATTCACCCTGCCGCTGATCAACCTGTCACGCAAGCTGGCCCAGATTATGCCCGGCGATCTTTCGGTTTCTTTTTATGTAAACAGCGGCTCCGAGGCTAATGAAACAGCTTTAAAAATTGCCCGGCAGTATCATCTTGAAAATGGTCAGCCACATCGCTATAAGTTCATTGCCAGGCGAGATTCCTACCATGCCACAACCCTGGGGGCTTCATCAGTCACAGGACTGAAATGGTTCCGCGAGTATTTTGAGCCCCTGCTGCCTGGCTGTATTTTTGTATCAGCAGCCCGGGAAAGGGATTGCCCTCCGGGAATGGATTCAAGGACTTATGGCCAAAAGCTGCTGCAGGAACTTGAAGAGACAATTGAGGATGAGTCGCCCGAGAGCATCGCAGGCATAATTATGGACCCCTTACCAGGGTCGAACACGGCCTATCCTTTACCACCAGCGGGATATCTTGAAGGTGTACGCGCTCTTTGCGACAAATATGGCATAGTGCTTATCTTTGATGAGATTCAGAGCGGATTTGGCAAAACCGGCAAGTGGTTTTTCTGTGAGCATTACGATGTTGTGCCGGATATTATGACTATTGGCAAAGGATTTGCCGGCGGTTACATACCACTGGCGGCTGCTGTAATGACTAAAAAAATAGCCGATGTTTTCAGGAAAAAACCAGGTTGTGAACTCCGCTCAGGTTCTACCTATGGCGGCCATACACTGGCGTGTGCAGCGGCACTGGCCAATATCTCGGTTATTGAAAAAAATAATCTGGTACAAAACGCGGCGCGGCTCGGAGCATATCTGGAAAAAAGACTGAATGAGATGAAGAATAAATACGCGCTTGTGGACAGATGTAGCGGTATCGGTCTTTTGTGGGCAATAATCTTGAAAGCAGATGCAAAACTCAAAGTTGGGACATGGCTCAGGGACTGGTGCTGGAAGCATAAGATGATCTTGCGTAATAACGGTGATATGCTTGTAGTTGCTCCATCATTGACCATTTCCCAGCAAGAGGCAGATGAGATGCTTGATAAAATTGACCAAGCTATTTCTGAGGCAATCAAACGTTTCAAACTTTAAAGAAGGAGATCGGCCGCTTTTTTGTCATTGCGAGGAACGGTGTGATGAAGCAATCTAATTTGTTATGGAGGTCAGTATGAAAAAGATTCGTCTTGGTTTTGTCCGCTGTGATACGCACAGCTACTATTTTGGGGCGATGGCAGAGAACTGCGACCCTTTGCTTCTCCAGAAGAATAACTATGTTGTCCATCATTACTTCAGTGATATCTACTCTGCAGAGAAACTTAATATGCCCCGAATCTCTGGATTTGAGATTACCAGAGCATATGATTACGATTCGGAAAATGCAAAGAGATTCTCCGAGACCTTTTTGCATAAACCGGTGGTCTGTGAGAGTTTAGATGAAATGACCCAAGGAATTGATGCGGTCTTTGTTGCCGATTGCGACGGCGGGGGAGGAGACCATTTGAAGCTGGCAACCCCCTTCTTAAAGAAAGGTATTTCTATCTTTGTTGATAAGCCATTTGCCTCTACATTCAAAGATGCTCAAGAGATAGTGAGATTGGCTAAGAAGCATCATGCTTTGCTTTTTAATTCCTCTATTCTTTCTCAGGTTCCTGCTGCAGACAAATTTAAACGCCGTTTTGATGAAATCATAACCCAACCTTCCTGGCCAATTCCCGCCGCAAAACCTCCTGCCCGGATTGGTCTGGGAATAATCAAAGGAGTTGGCGGCGCCTTTTCCCAGGAACTTGAAGGCAAAAAGATTACCGGTGGATTAGAAAACCGGCTTGCCTATATTATTCATGGGATTGCTTTAGCACTGAATCTATTTGGTAAAGGTGTGGAATGGGTAGAGGCGATGGGAAACTTACCTTTAGAATATCTGCACCTGCATCTAAAAAGTGGAATAGAGGTAATCATCTTAAATACCTCAACCGACATCTTCCCTGAATCCTGTTATTTCTATGCTTCCGCCTACAGCAAATATGGGGCAATTTATTCTCAACCGATTGGAGACCCGGAATTTATCGCTGGAGCGGCAAAGATATTAAGAATGTTTAAAAAGATGATTCAAACGGGTAAACCCCCTACTCCCTATGAGAACATCCTCGAGAACATTGCCATTGTAGATGCGGCGCAATTAGCCCAGAAGAAAGGTGCCCGAGTTTATTTGAAGGAGATTTTAAAGAGAAATGAGCGCTAAAACAGATAAAATCAGGGTAGGGATGATTCATTGTGACCTGCATGCGATCTACTATGCAACCTTAATCCAGAAGCATAACCCCTATCTTCTTCGCAAGCCAGAGGTTTGCGATACCTTAGAGAAGGTTTCCAATGATGTTGATTTAGTATTTATCGCTGACTGTAATGGCGATGGCTCTGACCATCTCAAATTAGCCACCCCTTCTCTAAAAAAAGGAATTCCTACATTTATTGATAAACCCTTTGCCGATGAGGTTAAGGATGCAATTGCTATAGTTCGCTGTGCGGCCAGGCGTACAGTCCGAAGGGCATCTATGTGAGTCTCTACTACCACAAGCGGAATGGCATTCTCTGTGCCGTGTCCAATCTGGGACCAAACCGCGAAGAAATTACACTTCGTCTAAATTTAACGCGATTTGGTCTGGCGGGCAAGGAACTAAAAGCAACGGACACGCTCAATGGCCACTCCATGCGTATTGAAAAAAGCAGAATAAAGCTCAGCCTGTCACGCCTGGGATGGAAACTCATCTGGGTGAAGCTAAGTTAGCGCACCTTCGGTGCGAACCTGTAGGGGTCGGATTTATCCGACCCGAAAAGCGGGCGTCATAAATGTCGCCCCTACAAGTACTTACAAAGGAAATTCCTATGTAATCAAGTTAAAGAGTGCGGTAAAGGTCTAAGAGAAGCAAAAACCGATGAAAAAAATTGCCTATTCTTGTCTTTTTACCTCAGAGCCAGTAAAGATAGATGGTTCTTTGGATGAGCCAGTCTGGCAGAGAGCCAAAATAGTAAACTTTATCATCCCTGTAACCCATAAGGAGCCTTTGAGTAAGACCGAAGCAAAACTTCTCTGGGATAAGGATTATCTTTATGTTAGTTTCAAGGCTTACGATAAAGATATCTGGAGTTATTTCAAGCAAAGGGATTCGAGGACTTGTGATGAAGATGTCCTGGAAATTTTCATCAAGACAAACCCTGAAAAAGAGCCTTATTATAATTTTGAAATTAATGCTCTCGGGACAGTATACGATGCCTTTAATCTCAAAAGAGGAGCCGGGGGAGGAGACCATCACCGCTGGAGTAGATGGGATTGCCAGGGTCTCAGGTCCGCTGTAGTCATTAAAGGAACCTTAAATGACCCGA
>Ga0066644_10002250_pt1 | contig 10148 bp, 8 predicted proteins | sample CryGeyCG2114_020_FD_62735 | JGI IMG/M metagenome (GOLD analysis project Ga0066644, IMG submission 62735) | Groundwater microbial communities from aquifer - Crystal Geyser CG15_big_fil_post_rev_8/21/14_0.20 | ecosystem: Environmental > Aquatic > Deep subsurface > Groundwater | place: USA: Utah...
GTTTCTGGCAAGGCCCTTATCCCGGCGCCGGGCTGTTGACGATATCTGCAAGCCACGTCGCAAGGTCGAGGGTGCGATGGTGCACATGGCCGTGTTCGGCACTGTCGCGTGACCAATCGACGCCGGTATCCAGCCACACGGTCGTCATGCCCAGCGCCGCTGCCGGCGCCAGGTTTTTCGCCATATCCTCGACCATCACGGCGTCGGCAGGGTCTATTTCGTAACGCAGGCAAAAGCTCTGGTAGGTATTGAGATCAGGTTTCGGGATGTAGTTGGCGTCGATGACATCGAAACAGCCTTCAAAATGATGATCGATTCCGAGATGGCGGGTAATATTCTCGGCATGGGCGGTCGAGCCGTTGGTGAAAATCACCTTGCGCCCCGGCAGCTTGTCGAGTGCCCCGTTCAGCACCGGATCGGCGGAGATCGGTGTCAGGTCAATGTTGTGAACATAATCGAGGAACGCCACAGGATCGACATTATGGCGTGTCATCAAGCCACGCATGGTGGTCCCGTACTCGCGGAAATACTGCTTTTGCAGCGCCCGTGCCTCGATCTGCTCAAGGCCCAGAAGGTCGCCCACATAGCGGGTCATATTCCAGTCGACCTGATCGAACAGCTTCGAGGAAGCCGGGTACAGGGTGTTGTCCAGATCAAAAATCCAGACGCCGGCTGCCAGCAACTGTTCAGGTTCGTGTCTTATGGTGTTATTTACGGGTGGTTGCGTCATGATCCGGACAGTTAACGATTAAGAGGGTATTTCTGGCAAGGACGAAAGAGATCGAAGATTAAATCCCGTGCTGGCACCCTTTGACTGCATCTTCTAGTATAATCCACTAGTTATAATTTTGAGTGAGCGTTTCAATGGATAATCAGGCGTCAGCGGCCGATAGTACGATTCAGGCAAGCGACAGCGATGTTAAATTGATCGCAGGCTATCCTGGGCCTGCCTTGCTGCTGGACCATGCCGGAAAGCCGTTGATTGCAAACGCCAAAGGCAGTGGGCTTGAAAAGGCGCTGGCCGGTGGCGCTGTGGCCGAGATCGATACCTTGATCGGCAAAGCGCTGGCAAGTGCCAGCATCGCCAGCGCAACCCTGACGATCGCAACATCCCGAGGCGAGCTGGTGTTGGATATAACGGCGCTGCCACTTCTGGACGGCAATGGCGCGGTTGAGAAAATCCTGGTGTTGGCGCGCGACCTGACGATGGAGCGTAATCTCCGTTCCACACTGGTGGAATCGCGCCAGCGTTACAAAGATCTGGTCGAAATCTCCAGTGACTTTTCCTGGGAAGTGGATCAACAGGGCAAATTGATATTTGTCTCACCGCAAGGCGCACTCGGCTTCAAACCCGAGGAACTCATCGGTCGTGCCATGCGTGAACTGGTGATTGATGCCGACGATTATACGCCGTTTCCGTTCACCACGACTCGCAAGCTCGATCACGTGGAAATGTGGATGACCAACAAGGACGGCACGACGGCTTGTGTCGTGGTGTCTGCATTGCCGCTGGTCAAGAACGATGACGAAAGTGAAACCTGGATCGGCTGCCGCGGGAATTGCCGCGACGTCACCGAGGAACGCGAAAGCGAAGCGGCCCTTGCCAGGGCCCGCCACCGCGAGCAGTTGTTGAATTATATTGTTTCCCAGATCAGGGACGAGATTGCGCCGCACGACATGTTGGTGGCCGCAGCAACGGCAACGGCCCGCGCCCTGGGCGCTGCGGGATCGCGTATCTACCGTGAAGACCCTCTGCACGGCGGGTTTTCGGTTGCCGCCGAATACGGCAATGTCGACGAAGTTGATGCGCTCAAAGAAAAAATTGCCGGACTGAAAGCCGGAGAAGTGATTGATGCAGAGATCGGAAACTGGTCGGCACTCGTTGCGACAACGCAGTATCGAAATGACGTCAACGGGGCTTTGGCGATGTGGAAAGCCAGAAAGGATGATGTCTGGGATAACGATCACCGCTTGATGCTTACGGATGTTGCCAATCAACTCGGCATTGCCAACGAGCAGATCGCCAATCACGAGCGTATCGTCAAGCTGTCGAGAACGGATGGCATGACCGGGCTTTTGAACAGACGCGCCTTTTACGAAGAAGAGCTGCCGCGCCGTATTGCCCGTCTGGAAAGAAGCGGACAAACGTCGGCGATGTTCTATGTCGATATGGATAATTTCAAACGCGTCAACGATGTGCATGGCCATCAGGCCGGTGATGACGCAATCCTGTTCTTGCGTGACATGTTGATCAATTTCTCGCGCCCGGGCGATCTGATTGCGCGGCTCGGGGGGGATGAGTTTGCGCTTTGGCTGGACGGTATTGATGAGGCGACAAGTATCAGGCGGGTTAAGCAGCTGATTGAAACCAGCAAGCAGATGGTGACGATGTCAGGGGATGATGAACACCCGTTGGGGATATCCATCGGCGTGGCATTTTTCGATCCCAAATCGGGAGAATCACTGGATGACTTGCTTGCGCGTGCTGATTCGGCAATGTATTCCGTAAAGAAACGCAGTAAAGGGGGATTCGAGATGGCACCGCCACCAGGCGCGCCTCTTGAAATGCCGGAATAGCGATTGTGTGGTAAGCCTTAGCCAACAAGGCAACCGCGAGGGAACGGGGACGTGATGACCGGGATATTTGGTTCCGAGGCGATCACCTATGAACGCGCGAAAGAACTCGCACGGAGCGATGATCCTGCTGTGCGTGCAGCGCTTGCTGAACGCGAAGACCTGTCCCCGGAACTTTTATATTATCTTGCAGAAGACTCGTCGGCCGAAGTGCGACGTGCGGTTGCGGTGAATGAAGCGGCCCCGCGCCAGACCGATTTGTTGCTGGCCCGTGACGTCGATGTAGAAGTCCGGGGTCGTTTGGCGCAGAAAATCGCTGTTATTGCCCCGAACCTGAGCCCGGAAGAATCGGCAAAAGTCCGCACCCAGACCCAGGATGCGCTTGAGGCTCTGGCCAATGACCAGATGACCAAGGTTCGGGCGGTTCTGTCTGAAGCGATCAAGGGTGTTGTCGATGCACGGTCAGACATCATCAAAATTCTGGCCCGCGATATCGAGATTGAAGTCTCCGGACCGGTCCTCGAGTTTTCACCGGTTCTCAGTGATGATGATCTTATCGAAATTATCGAGCGCGGTCCCGCTGATGGCGGCATTGCGGCTATCGCCAGACGGTACACGGTTTCAGAAAATCTGGCCGACGCCATTATCGGTACGGATGATGTTGAGGGTATTGCCGACCTGCTGGGGAATAATTCGGCGCAAATTCGTGAAGAGGCACTGGACGATCTGATCAATCGTTCTGAAAACGTTGAACTCTGGCAGCCCCCTCTCGTCGCCCGCACGAAACTGCCTGAAGGTGCGGCGCAGCGGATGGCCGGGTTTATCGCTGAGAATTTCCTGCATGCATTGCGTGAACCTTCGGATCTTGATGCGGAGGCGATGCAGGCGGTTAGCGAGATTGTTCGTGATCGTCTGAACGGCAAACAAGACGCCGAGAAAAAAGCGCTCAGCGCGGGTTTTGATTTTCTGAAAGTCGAGCCCCCACTGGAAACCGTGCAAAGACTGCAAGATGCCGGGAAACTGGTTGATAAAGTGGTGTTGAAAGCCTTGCAGGCAGGCGATCATGCGTTCGTCTTTGCGGCCATGATTATACGTTCGGGTGTGGATGTGGCCGTGGCAAGAAAGGTTTTTGTCGAGAAAAATCCCGCCGGTATTGTCGCCTTGATCGGCAAGGCAGGACTGCCTGCATCAATGATGGTCATGATCCAGCAGCAAATGGGGCGATTGGCGCCATCGCAGATTATTGAGCCCGGCGAAGAAGCGGATTTTCCGATGTCCCGAGACGATATTGACTGGCATTTGGAATTCTTCGCAAACATGATCGCACGTGCCTGAACGCTGGCCGGAAGTTTGCTAAATCCGCCATTGCATTGTATTCGTCAAGCCACATGAAGTTCTCAAAGTTTCATTGACGATGATTTTATCTTACGACGAAGCAAAAGAAATTGCGCACGATGGCAGCGAAGAAGATCGCGCGCGTCTGGCTGCGTATGACAACATTGCGCCGGAATTGCTGTATTATCTGGCGGCTGATGTCGCGCCGGCTGTCCGGCAGGCGGTTGCGGGAAATGCTTCCGCACCCATACGCGCCGACGTTTTGCTGGCCCAGGATCCGGATGACAATGTTCGCGAACGCCTGGCTGAAAAAATTGCCGGTCTTGCAGCTGCCGGGCATTACGAAAGCGATCGATTGCGTGATATGGCGAATGGTGCGCTGGCACAATTGGCCAAGGATCAGGTCGTCAGAGTTCGAAGGACGATCGCTGAAGCCCTGCAGGAAGTTGCGCATGCCCCTGCGGATGTGATCCGCCGGCTGGCCTGGGATGTAGAAGCCGTTGTTTGCAAACCGGTCCTTAAATATTCCCCGGTGCTCAGTGACACTGATCTGATCGAAATCATTCTGGCAAAACCGTCAGCGGCATCAATTTCGGCGGTTTCGGAACGGAACGGTGTTTCTGAAGACGTCAGCCATGCCATCGTCGACAGTGCGGATATTGGAGCCATCGCTTTGTTGCTCGGCAATAAAAGCGCGCAAATTCGCGAAGAGACACTGGATCGGGTCATTGCCGATGCATCACAGATCAATGTTTGGCATATGCCACTGGCAATGCGGCCGAGATTGCCGTCCAGACTGGCCGTTAAGGTTGCCCGTGTTGTTGCCGAAGATGTTTTGAAGCGCCTGCAAGCGCGGGAAGATTTATCGGATGACGTCGTAACGGCGATCCGGAAAGTTGTTCTGGATCGACTTGGTGACGGGGCGGCGTCCTTGCCGCTTAATCCGGATTCAACGCCGTCGATGGAAAGTGGGTTGCGTCTTGATGATGATACGATTTTCGACAGGGCGGCAAAACAATGGGCAGAAGGAACGCTGGACGAGGCGGCCCTGATCAGCGAGATGACCAAAGGCGATACAAAATACGCCAAAGCGATCATCGCGGTTATGGCCGATGTCCCGTTTGTTGTCGTGCAACAGGTCTGCGAGGGTAATAATCCCAAGAACTGCGTCGCGCTGGCCTGGCGCGCCGGGCTCTCGTCTAAAACGGCTGAGTTGATGCAAGAGACGCTGTGCAATATTAACGGCGCTGATATTCTGCACGACAAGGCCGGCGACTATCCGATGTCGGATAGCGAAATGATCTGGCAGGTAGATATCTTCCTGAGACCCTGAAGGTGCCTAGCCGCGCGTGATCAGCGTGCCGGCGCCACCTTCGGTGAACAATTCAACGAGGACTGTGTGGGCAATTCTGCCATCAATGATGGCCGCGCCGTCAACGCCGCCCTGTATGGCTTCGATGCAGGTCTCGATTTTGGGAATCATGCCGCCGGAAATGATGCCGTTTTCGATGGCGGCAAGCGCTTCCGATACTTTCAGTTCCGAAATCAGCTCTTTGTTCTGATCCAGCACGCCTTCGACGTCGGTCAGCATGTACATACGCGAAGCCCGGGTCGCTGCGGCAATGGCACCAGCAGCGGTGTCGGCGTTAATGTTCAGGGTTTCGCCGTCGGGGCCGGTGCCAATCGGCGCGATAACAGGAATGACATCGCTGTCTTCGAAGGCTTCCAGGACCCGGGTCGAGATAACTTTCGGCTGGCCGACCAGGCCAAGATCGATGACCCGTTCGACATTGCTGTCGGGATCGCGTTTGGTCCGTGTCAGCCGCTCGGCCCGGATCAGATTGCCGTCTTTGCCGGACAGGCCAATCGCCGTGCCGCCGGCATTGTTGATGGCGGAAACGATCTGCTTGTTGATCGATCCTGACAGCACCATTTCGACAATGTCGATGGTTGCCTGATCGGTGACACGAAGCCCGTCAATGAATTCCGATTTGATTTGCAGCTTTTCCAGCATGGCACCGATTTGCGGGCCGCCGCCGTGGACCACGATCGGGCGGATGCCAACCTGGCGCAGCAAGACCATATCACGCGCAAACAGATCGAACAGTTCCTGATCGCCCATCGCATTGCCGCCGAACTTGACGACAACAGTGCGTCCGCTGAAGCGCCGCATATAGGGCAGGGCTTCTGAAAGGACCAGGGCTTTGGCGAGGTTGGCCGCGCGGTTTTCGTCGTGTGTTTTGCTCATGGCGGAAACGATCTCATGCTGTTCTTGAACGTGAATGTTTTGATTAAAGGCCGGATCAGGGTGTTTCGGCAAGGCCTGCCAACGCAGCACGAAGTTGTGCAATGCCTATTGCGTCATGGGAGCTTGTCCGGATGATCTCCGGATGGGCCGCCGGATGTTTGGCCAGGACTTTGTGTATTTCATCGACCAGCTTTTGTAACGGGCCCGGTTTGACCTTGTCGCATTTGGTCAGAATGATCTGATAGTTCTGGGCCGCCTGATCCATCATCGCCATCGCCGTCAGATCGGTGTCCTTGAGGCCGTGGCGGGAATCAATCAGCAGGCAGCAACGGCGCAGCTGTACGCGGCCGCGCAGGTAATCCTCGATCAGTTTGGTCCAGCCCATGATTTCCGTTTTCGGCGCTCTGGCATAGCCGTACCCGGGCAGATCGGCGAGCATCAGCCGACCGCTGACATTGAAGAAGTTGACTTCGCGGGTGCGCCCCGGGGTATGCGAGGTGCGGGCCAGCTGCTTGCGGCCGGTCAAGGCGTTGAGCAGACTTGATTTGCCGACGTTCGAGCGTCCGGCAAAGGCAATCTCGGGAATATTGCCGCTTGGAATCTGCGACATTTCCTTGGCGCCGAGAACAAAATCAATGTTCCCGGAGAACAGCAACCTGCCGGCCTCAAGCTGAGTCGGATCGTCGGGCGTGGTTTCCATATTTACGCCCCCTGACCCGCTTAGCTCAGCGCTTCTTTGGCCTTGATCCCCATCCGCTTCATGATCACCCACTGCTGGAGGATCGACAGCGTATTGTTCCAGGCCCAGTAAATCACCAGGCCAGCCGGGAATTTAGCCAGCAGGAACGTGAAGAAAATCGGCATGAAGAGGAAGATCTTCGCCTGAATCGGGTCTGCCGGTTGCGGGTTCAGCCTTTGCTGCAGGAACATCGTGACACCCATAATCAGCGGCCAGATGCCGATCATCAGGAAATGTGGCGGCGTGTAATTGATCAGGCCGAACAGATTGAACAGGGTCGTCGGATCCGGCACCGACAAATCATGAATCCAGCCGAAGAACGGGGCCTGACGCATTTCGATGGTCACGAACAGCACCTTGTAGAGCGAGAAGAACACCGGAATCTGCAGCAGAATCGGCAGACACCCGGATGCCGGATTGACCTTCTCACGCTTATAGAGGGCCATCATTTCCTGATTCAGCTTGACCTTGTCTTCGGCAAAGCGCTCACGCAGTTTGACCATCTGTGGCTGCAGTTTCTTCATCTTGCTCATCGACGTGTAGGATTTGTTGGCGAGCGGGAAGAACAGGGTCTTGATGGCGACCGTCAACAGCAGGATCGAAATCCCGAGGTTGCCGACCATGCTGTGAATCCACAAAAGGGCCAGGAAGATCGGTTTGGTCAGGAAGTAGAACCAGCCAAAGTCGATCGCCAGGTCGAAATTGATGATGCCGAATTTCTCGGCATAATTATCGAGAAGATTAACTTCCTTGGCGCCTGCAAAAACATGGCTTTTGCTTGAGCCGCTACCACCGGCCGGGACCACAACGGCAGCACCCAGATAATCGGCCTGATAGACGTCAACCAGACCTTCCTTGCGATATATAAAGCGGGTTTGAACCTTGTCGGTCTGATTGGGAATCAAGGTCGCCAGCCAGTATTTGTCGGTAATACCGATCCATCCGCCGGTCGTTTCGGCAGGCGTTGCCGCTTGCTCTTCGTCCTTGAGGTCCTCGTATTTGATTTCCTGCAGTTTGCCGTCGATCACGCCGAGCATGCCTTCATGCAGGATATAGAAATTGGTTGTTTCCGGGGTGCCGTAACGGCTCAGCAGGGAAAACGGATAAAGGGTCAGTGGTTTGTCCGTGGTGTTTTCGACCTGCTGTTCGACGCTGAACATGAAATTGGCGTCGACACTGATGATCCGCTTGAAAATCAGGCCATGGCCGTTGTCCCAGGTCAGGGTCACGGGCTTGTCCGCCGTCAGGGTGTCACGGTCTGCTGTCCACATGGTGTCGAGACCGGGCATCGGCTGGCCCTTGTCGCCGGTCCAGCCGTATCCGGCAAAATATGCATCCGAGGAACCACGTGGGGACAAAACGACGATTTCCGGGCTCTTTTTGTCGACCGTCTGGTGGTAATCGCTCAGGGTCACGTCGTCGATAACGCCGCCTTTGAGGGCGATCGAGCCATGCAGGCGCGGTGCGTTGATCGTAATGCGCTGTACGCTTTGCAGCGCTGCTTTGCGGCTCTGTTGGATCATTTGCTCGGTATTAACCGGTGCACCCGTAGGCGCGGCGGGAATATGCGACTGCGATCCTTGCGTTGGGATCGCCGGGGTCGCGGCCGGGCTTTGCGGATTTGTTTGCGCAGCCGTTTGCTCGGCAGGAGGCTGGGGAGTCCGTCCGGTATTAAAGAAAGTTTCGAACACAACGAGAATGACAATTGAAAGCACGATTGCCAGAATCATATTTTTTTGGTCGTTCATGAGTGCTCAGGACTCCCTTTTCGGTCATTCAAATCAACCGTATCGACGGCGGGGACGGGATCGTAGCCCGAACCCCCCCAGGGGTGGCAACGCACGATCCGCTTCAAGGCCAGAAAACCGCCCTTGAAGACGCCGTGCGTATGAAAAGCTTGATCCGCATACGCGGAACAACTCGGGTGATACCGGCATGTGCCGGCAATAAACGGCGAAATGCCATATCGGTAGATACCAATAAGGGCCCGAAAAGGCCATGTCATGATATTTTTAGGCATGATTAATGCCTTGTCCGGCGGGCTCCGCAGACGGTTCCGTAAAAGCATTCAGTTTTTTCAGGCTTTTCACAAAATCGCCTTTCAGGGCTTCGAACGAGCGGTCCGGCGTTGCGGCGCGACCGATGACGACGATATCCAGGCCGGTTTTGACCCGACCGGGTAAAACAGCGTCAACGCAAGCCCTGAGCCTGCGTCGGGCGCGGTTTCTGATCACGGCGTTGCCGACCTTGCGGCTGGTTGTAAAACCAATCCGCACCACATCCTCGCCATCTTCACCTGAAGGGCGTTTACGAACCTGTACGACCATTCCCGGCGTTGCCCACTTGCGGTTTGCACCGGCAACAGCCAAAAACTCGCGGCGCTTCTTGAGGCGAGCCAGTTCGGGCTGTGTTGTATTGTGAGACATGCGGACGCGGAACGACCGCCACGCCTTAATCGGACAGGCGCTTACGGCCCTTGGCACGACGGTTTGTGAGGACGCGGCGACCACCAACCGTCGCCATGCGGTGACGGAAACCATGACGGCGCTTGCGAACGAGCTTACTTGGCTGATACGTGCGTTTCACGAAACTTCTCCTTGCGAAATCGCCCGCTGTATACGGTCTGAGCAGAAGCAAGTCAACGATCCCGATGCGCTTTTCTTGGATAAATTTTCTGTCGCTCACGCGAACTTGAGGAGACGTTAGCGTAACGTTGGTTGCTCTTGGCGTCTTAATAGGGACAATGCCGCTGTGAGCGTGCTTTTGCGCGTGTGGCGGTCATCCAGCGCCAGGCGAGGTGACGGTGCAAAAAGATTAATTGCGTTTGGAGTTTCTGATATGGCCGAAAGCGATCCGGGCGCAAAACCTGACACGTCCGTGCCGGTTACACGCAAGGCCGCAATCAAGCGGATTGCGCCGCTTTTGCTGCTGGTTGTGGCCATGATCAGTGTTTTTGCTTTCGACCTCGACCGTTTCTTGTCGTTTCAGGCCCTTAAGGACCACCGGGAATTCCTGCTGACATGGACCGCTGATCACAAGCTGCTGGCAGCAGTGGCTTTCATGGCGGGCTATTGCGTGATGGTTGCCCTGTCGATCCCGGGGGCTGTCTGGGCGACGCTGGCCGGTGGTTTCGTGTTCGGCACCGTGGTCGGCGGTATTTACGTGGTCAGTGGCGCAACACTGGGCGCAACGGCTATTTTCCTGATTGCACGCTATGCCCTTGCCGATTTTTTTCGTGCCAAAGCCGGACCG
>Ga0066644_10002253_pt1 | contig 10139 bp, 9 predicted proteins | sample CryGeyCG2114_020_FD_62735 | JGI IMG/M metagenome (GOLD analysis project Ga0066644, IMG submission 62735) | Groundwater microbial communities from aquifer - Crystal Geyser CG15_big_fil_post_rev_8/21/14_0.20 | ecosystem: Environmental > Aquatic > Deep subsurface > Groundwater | place: USA: Utah...
GTTTCTGAATACAATACCGAATAATCTTCTTCGTGTATTGAACAAAAAATGATTTCATAAAACTGATATTCTTCTGAAGTCAACAATAATTTTTGTTGTTTTAAGGGCAATGTGTTTATGATGCCGAACAGATTTTCCTGACTATGTTTTGTGTTTTTCCTGAACATTTTTATCGCCTGATTAGTTGTTTTTGTTTTCAGGAATTTATTTAAAAATTTGTTCTAATAAAAATTTTTAATAAATTATAATACCCTTTTTAGAGTGAAGTCATTTATATTTAATAAATATTCACTAATGGATGATTTACCAGAACCTTTTCTTCCAATTATATAATATTTCGAGGCATTTAATATTGAATTTACTTCATTGATATGATAAAAATAATCTTTCTGATTTTCTAATTTTGCTTCAAGTCGCCAATTATCGGAGATACTTTTGATAATATCCTTAGTTGATAATTGAGTAATTTTTTTTCTTTCAACAGGGGTTCTTGTTGCGTGAATTATATTTATGTTTTTATCATCAAGAAATTTTACATTTATTGCTACTAAACCTTTATCATTTTCCTTTTCTTCAAACATTACTTGATCATGATCTTTAATTTTATCAATTAGACCAGTTCTATGTACATAAATTGCTTCGCCGGTATCAAAAACATCAATAAATCCAAAGCCTTTTTTTTCATCAAAAAATTTTACTCTGCCACTTTTCATCTTTATATCTCCTTTCTTGCAGCTAACATTTAGTATTTTATCCGAAATTGAGACAAAAAAATATATAACTGTTTTCACCTAAGATATTATTATCCGTATAAAGTTTGAACTGTTGACCAAGCTCAATTTTGGATAAAATACTGTTGTGCGAAGCCGTCATAGTTTTGCTATGGGTATTCAATTGTCTCACTTTTTCTTTTTATTTCTTATTTTGTTTTTAGTTATTGTCTTAATTAAAAATATTTTATCGTTAAAATTATTTAATCATAATTAGTCTTAAGTTTTATCGGGCTAATTCATAATTAAATGTTCTTGTTCAATGATAATGAACTTTACCAATTTTAAAAACTTATTTTGATTCTTCAACCATCTTCTATTAAGGAGAACGATTTGCATTCAATGGTATTACCATCATTCTCTCTTCAAGTACCATTCTTCCTTTCTTGCATTTAGGGCATTTGGATGCATCTATATGTTTACCATATTCCAAATTATCAGATTCAACAGTCTCTTCTTCATTTTCATTTACTCCTAATATCTGCTTGCACATTGATAATTTTTCTTTCTTATTTCTGCTGCTTAAAATTCCGTAGTACCGTATTTTGTAAAAATTATTTGGCAGTATGTGAAGTAAAAATCTTCTTATAAACTCTAATGCTTCAAGCGTCATTTCCTTTGTCTCATTGCTGTTTCGGTAGTCTTTGTAACTGAATGTTACTTTTCCACCTTCAATGCATTTTATTCGGTGATTACTTATCGCCACCCTGTGAGTGTATCTTCCCAAATAATTTATAACCTGTTCTGCTCCGCCAAAGGGCTGCTTGCAGTATGTTATCCACTTCTTTGAATATAAATCGTTTAATAGTTTTTGAAACACTGCCGCATTATTTAATCCCGATATACTTCCGTTGAACAACAGCAATTTATTTTTTGATGCTTTCTTAAAGTAAGATAAAAATATCTTCTTGAATAAATCTGATATTACATTTATGTGAATGAAAAAATCTTTTTTCTGATTCTTACCCTTCTTCTTTTCAATCCATTGCTTCCCATCTTCTGATAAACCGCCGCCAGTTACTATGCAATGCAGATGCGGATGTTCCATAAGGTTTTGTCCCCACGTATGAAGCACTGATAATATCCCTGTCTCTGCGCCAAGATGTTTTTTATCTTTGCTTAGTTTTAATAATGTTTCGCTTGCCGCCTTGAATAATATATCATAAACAATCTTTTTGTTCTGTAATGTTATCCGGTTAAGTTCTTCGGGAATGGTAAAGACAACGTGAAAATATTTTACAGGTAGCAGTTCTTTTTTTCTTTCATCTATCCACTTCTCACGTGCAAGCGATTGGCATTTAGGACAATGACGGTTACGACACGAGTTGTAGGATATCCTCTTATATCCGCAACTATCACACTGATCTATGTGTCCGCCAAGCGCAGCGGTGCGGCATTTTTCTATTGAGCCGATTACCTTTAATATATACGCAGGCTGTTTGTACCTTTCAAGATATTCCTTACCGTACTTACGGAATATATCCGCTACTTCGTGTTTACTTCCTGTAAACATTATTTTACAGGGAAGATTATATCAAGCGGATTTGTTATTCTGTCTAATCTATCGCGGGTTATCCTTAGATAAATACTTGTTGTCTTTATACTGGAATGACCGAGCAGCTTTTGTATTGTAAATAAGTCACATCCACTCTCAAGCAAGTGTGTGGCAAAGCTGTGTCGTAATGTATGAACTGTAACAGCTTTAGTAATCTTTGCTTTTTTTTTGATTCCTTAAATGCTCTCTGAAGAGTTGATTGGTTTATCGGCTCGGTTTTGTCTTTACCCGGGAATAACCACTGTTTTGGTCTTTCCCGCCTATAATACTCCCTTAGTTCTTCCAGCAGCTTTACAGATAATATCGTGTAACGGTCTTTGTTTCCTTTTCCATTAACAATATGTATCTGCATCAATTTACTGTCAATATTGCCTACCTTCAAGTGAGATGTTTCGCTTATCCGCAAGCCCGCTGAATATGCAGTCATTAACGCTATGCGGTGTTTGGGATTTTTTGTTGATTCAATTATGCTTTTTACTTCTTCTTTAGATAAAACTGCCGGCAGCATTTTATTCAACTTAGGTCGTGGTATTTTTTTTACATCCCACTGCCTGTCCAAAACTCTTTCGTAAAAGAACTTTAATGCAGAGTATGCGATGTTTATTCCGGACCAACTCGATTTCTTTTCATCTTTAAGGTAGTATAAATATTTTATTATTTCCTCCTGACCCAGCTCATCAGGGGATTTCTTAAAGTATTTTACATACTCCTTCATATACATAAGATAGCAAGTAATTGTTCTTCGGCTGAAGTTTTTTAACTCCATCAATCTCAGCATTTGATTCTTAAGTTCTCCCATGGCTTTTCTCCTTATTTTTATTAATAGATATTAATTAAAAAATGAATTACGCCATTTTACTAATTTTACTTTTAGAATCAACTCTGATTTATGAAGTCTTACAATTTGTCAATGAACTTATTTCTTTAACTGCCGTTAGGCTTCGTTCAACTATTACTTATACTGCACGGACAAATTAACTACGGAACATACATATATGTATGCAGCTGCATATCTACATTCCTGTTTGTTTTTATTTTCTCCATAATCTAAACATTTTAAGATAGACTCTGCATATATATCATCTATTACATTATAAGTTTAAAAAGAATAATTACTTCTGCTTTAATTTAAGCACAACTCTTTTGTCTTCTTTTTCCAGCATATATTTTTTGAGTGATTCTGAGGATTTGAAGATATCCAGAAGATGAGCCTGTGTTTTTACTAATTTTTCTAAGGCTTCCTCCCCGGTTTTTGCTTTAGCTTTTTTGCTGTTTATCAATTCACTTAATGACTTTGCACATTTAGTTTCTGTGGTTAATGCACTTGGGATTGTAATATCAGGTTGGACTTCGTTTTCATTTGTAGATTCTCTTAATTTTTTACCTTCATCATCTATAATTTCTTTTGTTAAACTTCTGCCATAGTTTAATTTCTTAACTTGTTTGAAATCATAGCTTTTATCTTCCGCAATATCATGAGTGATAGCTTTTTGTTCGGGTTTTTCTTCCTTTACCTCTTCTTTTTTAATTTCAATTTTAGCTTTTTTCTTATAATCAGTTTCTATAGCAAAAGAGTATATGGCATCAGCAAAAACTTTATCATTCTGGAACTTTGCTTCTGTTGCTTCCAGATCAATACTATAAATTTCAGCATAATTAGGTAGATTATTTTTCCTGTTAAGTGTTGTTAACCCAACTTGTTGTATACGAAAACGCATATCAGGTAAATCTCCCTCTTTGAACAATCCCTCTAATTCTTTAACAGCATAAACTGGGTCAAAATATATTAATTCTTTTAAACCATTTATATATATTAAAAAACCATACTTAATATTTTCTAAAGTCAAATTTCTAAAATTTGTAAGCAGTCTGTAAGCAATTATATTTTTTGGAGAGTATTCATTTACTTGGCGGCATACCTCTGAATAGTTAATATTATATGCTTTCTTATCTTTTTTATCTTTGAATATTATTTTAAAATTCTTTTCAAGATTAAAAATATTCTGAGAAAAAATAATGATATCATTCTTCTTAATATCTAATGTTTCTAATAACATATATTATTGGTTGTTTGATTACTTTAAAATATGAAAAAAAGTATTAAATATCTTATTAACTAGAGACATCTTAAAAAATTAATTCTTCTGTCATCCCCGGCTTGATAGGGGACCTCATTAAATAATTTTTAGATTCCCTGGGTATGTGGGAATGGCTTGGTAAGTCAGGTTGAGTAAATATTTGATTAATTTTAAAAATTATTGTAAGCTTTAAGATAATATTTATTAAAATATTCCATTACCATTCTGTCAGTGTTAAAATAATAGCTCAATTCTGATATTGATCTTTTTACTCTTTCAATCCATAAATTGGGAAGACCATTTTCATCTTTATCAAAATATATTGGTACTATTTCGTTTTCTAATACTTTGTACAGATCTTCAATATCTGTCTCATCATTTTCTGCAGAATTAAAAGTATTCTGTCTGTCGCCAATTTTCCATCCAAGTTCAGACTGATAAGCTTCATCCCACCAACCATCTAAAATACTCAAATTAAGTCCACCGTTTGTAACTACCTTCATTCCGGAAGTACCACTTGCCTCTAATGGACGCCTTGGATTATTTAACCATAGATCACAACCACAGACTAAATATTTTGCAACCTCAAGATTATAATTCTCTAAAAATACAATTTTATTCTTAAATCTTTCATCAAAGGATACCTTGTAGATTGCTTGTATGAATTCCTTACCTGCCTGATCTTTAGGATGAGCTTTACCGGCAAAAATAATTTGTACAGGTTTATTTTTATTATTTAATATTTTATCTAATCTATCAAGATCGTTAAATATTAAAGTGGCTCTTTTGTAAGTAGCAAATCTTCTGGCAAAACCAATCGTTAGGGCATTATTATCCAACAAATTTTCAAAATTGTTTTTACTGGTTTCTATTCCCTTCTCATTATTTTGCTTTAATGTACTTTCTCTTGAAAAATTTATTAAATTATTTTTATTTACAATATGCATCTGCCATAATTCATTATCGGGAATATTTTTTACAAGTTCCCAATTATCTTTAATCGATAGGTCATACTCCCAGAACCCGTCCAGATATTTTTTGAAAAGCTTTTGCAAATTGGGCGCGGTGTGAGATTTTATATGAATCCCGTTCGTAATTGATCCTATAGGAATTGCATCTTTGTCCAAACTTTGAAATCTGTCTGACCAAAGATCTTTAGAGACAATGCCGTGTAATTTACTAACCCCGTTAATATACATAGAATTATTCATAGCCAAATGAGCCATGTTAAAACTATTTAAGTCTTTGAAATTAGGAATATTGCCTAGTTGCATAAATTCATCCAGGCTAAGGTTCAATTCCTTAGAATAGTATTCGCTTAAACACTTGCTAATAAGCTCTCTATGAAAAATATCAATACCTGCCGGAACAGGAGTGTGAGTAGTAAAAATATTATTTTTATAATTAATTTTTTGAGCCTCTGAAAAACTAATATTGTTTTTATTCATCAACATTCTGTTTCTTTCTAGGGAAAGGAATGCTGAATGACCTTCGTTCATATGGAAAACATTTGGTTGTATATTTAACGCTGAAAGAATTTTTATACCGCCAATGCCCATTACTATTTCTTGTCTAATTCTTGTTTCTATATCCCCGCCATAAAGTGTTTCAGTAATTTCTCTATTTTTTTTAGAGTTAGGTTTAATATCAGTATCAAGCAGGTAAAGCTCTATTCTTCCTATTATTAATTTCCAAACTTGAATAGAAATAATTTCATCAGCAATTTTTATTTTTACTATAATGGGTTTTTTATTTTCATCAAGTTGAAGTTCTATAGGTAGTTTATTAAAATCTTCAATTATATAAAATTCATTTTGCCAGCCATCTTTATCTAATTTTTGCTGAAAATATCCATTGCTATACAGTAAACCAACTCCAACCAGCGGTAAACCTAAATCACTTGCCGATTTTAAATGATCTCCGGATAATACACCAAGTCCACCGGAATAAATGCGAATACATTCGGTTAATCCAAACTCAGCTGAGAAATATGCAATTTTTAGATCTTTTTCAGTATTGAGATTCTTTGCATACCAACTTTTATTTTTAAGATAATCATCCAGTTTATGATTTACCTTTTCAAATAATGAAAGAAAATCATTGTCATTAAATAGTTTAACAACTTCAGTCTCATCAATTTCATCTAATAATTTAATGGGGTTATTAACAGTGGTTTCCCATTTTTCCGAATCTATCTTTTTAAATAATTCTCTTACTTCAAAATCCCAAGTCCATAATAGATTATTAGCTATTTTATAAAGATCAGTTTTAGTGTATTTGTTTATATTCATATTTAATTTTTATTTGTTATAGTATTTAGTTTCGTTATAAAAAAAGCCTTAGAACAAAATCCTAAAGCTTTTAATATTTGTTCTATAATTTAATTCTATTTTTTATATTCTTCCAATATATATTTAGAAACAGCTTTTGCTTCGCTAAGTTTTAGTCCGGGATTTGGCATTGGTGGGTATTCAGGATTTATTTTTTTAGGATTCAAAATAAAACTAACTAGATCATTTATTCTACCCTCATATTTTTTCATTGTTTCATTGTATGGCGGACCGACAATTTTTTTATCAAATGCATGGCAAGGTGCGCATCTTACTTTAAATACTTCTATGCCGCTTATTTCTACTACTTTTGTTTCCCTACTCAAACTTGCATATAAAGCATCATATTTTTCACTAAGCTTTAATGATTGTAAATTATTTGCATTATTCATTACTAACTGATCCTTTATTAATGAAAAGCACATTGTTAAAACCAATACAAAATATAATAATCCATTAGAACTTACTTTTTCTTCTTTGGTCAAAGAATATAGGATATTGTAACAAATAAACAGCCCTAAAATTACAAGACCTGAATACACAAAAACTGATGAAGATAAAGATTCTTTTGGAAAAGTAATTAAATTAAGTATTAAGAAGAGTGGGACTAATGATAAGAAATAAAATGAAGTCTTAACAGCTGTATTTTTTATAAATATTTTATATTCGTTATCAATTCCTTTTATTCCACCCTCCCAGAAAAAGAATTTGAATAGAATTGCTCCGCCTGTTATTCCCATTGCAAAAGTAAGGAAAAACAGCAATCGGGATAATACATTTAATGAAAATAATGTCTCAAATAAGCTTATAGATATTGTTTGATTAGGATATAAGGCTAAATTTAGACCTGATAAATAAAACCAAATGCTAATAACTAAAATTATTAGTCCATAATAACCTGTATTTACACTTAATTTTTTAGTTACTTTATCTAATTTTTCAATTTCATTTTTTACTTGTGCATCTTTCGCTTTAAAATCTTTTATTGAATTGAATATTAAATTAAAGCTGATTGAATATCTGTAAGTGTAAATTAAGATCAGCGCAACTATCATAAGCAACGCAGAAAAGAATAAATATGTAACAGAACTATTGTTTGCAGTATGTAAAAGTTGAGCATAGATTATAGTCAAAGTAAATAAAGGAATAATCCCCAAAACAATTCCCACATTTTTATTAACAGTAAACATACTGATCAGATCATTGGATAAATTTGCAAATCTGCTATCGGATGTTTTCTGCGCTTTCTTTTTGTAAATAAGGGAAAGTAAGGTACTACCGAAAACAATACTAATAAATGGTATGAAAATAAAAAGGACTAATGTTGCCAAATAATGTAGCAACTTTATATGTTCTAAAGATTGAGGTATTACAAATTGATCAAGAAATTCCATTTAGATGCTCACAATTTCATTAATATAAAATGAATAAACTATCGACTGATACAAGAAAAACAACTAAAATTACAAATAGATTTATATTGTAAAATGCGGATTTAAATTGTTGCAATTCAAATTTTGGTCTTAATAATTTTAATGCATTCCAGCTTAACCAAAAACCGGATAATAATAATCCAATATTGATATAGGATGACTTTACAACACCAAACATTGGCAAAAATAAACAAATGATAATTGTTGTTAATATCCAGATAAAAGTTATTCTGCCTAATTGGTTTAAACTAAATATTTTAGTCAAAGTCGGAAAACCGGCTTGTTCATAATCTTTTCCGAAAATAAAAAGTAATAACCAAAAATGGGGTATCTGCCAAATAAAAAAGAAGAAAGAAATAAAAGCAATTCTTGGATCAGTTAAACTTCCTCCACCTGCTACCCAACCAATCGCAGGAGGTATTGCGCCAACTAATGAACCAGGTATTATAGCAAATGCAGTTTTCTTTTTTAATGGTGTGTAAATAACATTATACCAGACCAAATTTAATAAACCTAAACCTAATGCCGCCAACCCTGCAGTAAAAGAAATTAAAAGTGAACCTATGACTAGTAAAATCAATGCAATTACAACTGCTTCATTAAAACTAATTTTACCGCTTGGTAATGGACGATTTTTTGTTCTGTCCATTAGCTTGTCAGTTTTTCTTTCTTGGATATGATTAATTACAGCTGCTCCACAGGCTAATAATAAAACACCCAATGTAGGTAAAATAATTGTTGAATTAATCGATTTACTAGCGACTACAAAGCCAAAACATGTTGTTAAAGTAACAAACAGAGTTATTCTAATTTTTGTTAATTCGAAAAAGATATTTATTCTTTCTTTTAAATCCATTTGCACTTATTTATTCAACCAATTATTAAAATCTTCTTTAGAAACAACTTTTAATTTTGTTATCATTTTTGAGTGATTCAACCCACAATACTCAGCACAAAATAAAGTATAAGAGCCTAACTTCTCAGCATTAAACCAAGTTGAATTATTTGTATTTGGCATTGCATCTCTTTTAATTCTAAATGCCGGTATATAAAATGAATGATCTACATCGGTAGCATTTAATTTCATTTTAATATTTTGATTAACAGGAACATAAAGTGTATCAGCAACTTTCCCATTTGAATATGTAAATTTCCATTGCCACATGCTTGCAGTAGCTTGAATTACCATTGAATCTTTTGGTGCGTTTGCTAATTCTTTATAATCTACCCAACCTATCCAGAAAATATAAAGTACAATTAATGTCGGTATAATTGTCCAAATTACTTCTAACTTTGTACTACCATGTATGTTTAAAGCTTTTGGATTTCTTTTCTTATTATATCTTATAGAAAAAAATACTAATAAAACAGTAATTAACAACAAAAAGAAAACACATATTCCGGTAACTATTATAAATGTATTATCTACGCTTTGAGTATAATTTGAAACTTGCGCAATCATTTTTATCATGCCTTAAATATTAGAATAATCAGAAAATAAAAGAATAAATGAAATTACTAAAAAGAATATTGCTATAATTACAAATATCTTAAATGTCTTATTTTCCAATTTCAAATGCATAAAAATTGTCAATACTAAATAAGTTTTAATAGATGCAATTATCAAAGCAATAGCAATAGTGGAGTTTCCAAAATTAATACCGGCTACTGCAACTGTTATAGCCGTAAAAGTTAATAATGCCAACCAGACAATTATATATGCTGTATAGCTATGATTATGAATTGTATGTTTATCTTTTCCTTCCATCAAAGCCTCAAGATATTAAGTAAAATAACGGAAATAAAAATATCCAAATTACATCTACAAGGTGCCAGTATAATCCGGCAGCTTCAAGTTTAACATAATTTGTCCTCGTTATAACATTATTAATTGTAAATTTCATCATTACTGCTATAACTGCCATACCTATTATTACATGCAATCCGTGTAAACCGGTCATTACATAATAAAG
>Ga0066644_10002260_pt1 | contig 10112 bp, 7 predicted proteins | sample CryGeyCG2114_020_FD_62735 | JGI IMG/M metagenome (GOLD analysis project Ga0066644, IMG submission 62735) | Groundwater microbial communities from aquifer - Crystal Geyser CG15_big_fil_post_rev_8/21/14_0.20 | ecosystem: Environmental > Aquatic > Deep subsurface > Groundwater | place: USA: Utah...
ATTATCAGCCCTGACCAAATTGCGTCTGCATCTGGATGACCTGCAACCGGCCCGAACACTGGTATTACCGGAAAAGGAACGCATCGCCGCGCAGGGATTTTTCCTCCTCACCATGAAACCGGTTTTGTATGTAGCCAATGTTGATGAAGACGAAATTTTATCTGAAGAACGCGGCGCTATTTCTCAACGGTTATTTGAATATGCAGAAAAAACAGGGGCTGGCGCTGTGCGTTTATGTGGGAAACTGGAGCAGGAAATCGCGCTTTTGCCGGAGGGTGAGAAAGAGGAATTTTGTGCTGAATATGGCTTGGCCGAACCCGGGTTGGATAAACTGATTCACCGGGTTTACGATCTGTTGCAGCTACAGTCATTTTACACCACGGGTGCCGATGAAGTGCGTGCCTGGACCATTCGTAAAGGCTATAAGGCTCCGCAAGCTGCCGGTGAAATCCATACCGACTTTGAAAAGGGTTTTATCAAGGCGGCGGTTTTTAAATACGATGATCTCATGAAATATGGTTCCGAAAAAGTGCTCAAGGAAAAAGGTCTGATTGCTCTGGAAGGTCGGGAATACGTCGTTCAGGAAGGCGATTGCATCTTCTTCCATTTCAATGTCTAATTCAACTTAACTCAGGGTCACCAGGATGGGAATAGCAGCCGATATCGTTATCATTGTGGTGGCCGGACTCCTGGGCGGCTTGCTGGCTCAGAGATTCCGACAACCACCGCTGTTAGGATACATTCTGGCTGGTGTCTTTCTGGGACCCCATACCGGTGGCATCACGGTTTCCAATATCCATGAGCTGGAACGGCTGGCTGAGATTGGTGTGGCCCTTATGCTCATGGCGCTTGGCCTGGAATTTTCCCTAAAAAAGCTGAAATCGGTGCGTCGCATCGCTCTGATTGGGACGCCAATACAGATTTTACTCACCATAGGATTCGGGGCCGGGCTGGGTCAGTTACTCGGATTCGCGTGGCAGGATGCGATTTGGCTGGGTGCTTTCATCGCACTGTCCAGTACCATGGTGATCCTAAAAACCCTCATCCAGAATGGGCGTATGGGAACCCTCTCCAGCCGGGTGATGATCGGCATTTTGCTGATTCAGGATCTGGCGATAGTCCCCCTGCTCATCATTTTACCGGAACTGAATAATTTACAGCAGGGATTTTCCAGACTCCTTTTTGCAGTGCTGCAATCAGCCATTTTTCTGGCTGTGATGATTTTTCTGGGTACACGCATTCTGCCACGGATCATCCAGTACATCGCCCGGTGGAATTCCAGGGAGTTGTTCATTCTCGCCGTGACCGCTATCGGATTGGGGATTGGCTATGTGACCTACCTGATCGGACTCACCTTTGCCCTGGGCGCTTTCATGGCGGGGCTGGTGCTGAGCGAATCGGATCACGGGCATCAGGCATTGAGTGAAATCGTTCCTCTCCGGGACCTGTTTACCTTGATATTTTTCACATCGGTGGGCATGCTGTTGAATCCCAGCTTCATTCTACAATATTGGGAAACTCTGTTGATTCTGGTCATCGCCATTATGGTGGGTAAAGGTCTGATTTTTTACGGATTGGCGCGTGTATTCAGGTACCACAATGTGATTCCGGTGGCGCTGGCTTTGACCATGTTCCAGGTAGGTGAGTTTTCCTTCTTATTGGCCCAGGTGGGGTATGCCCGTGGCTTAATTACCCAGACCACATTTTCCATGGGTTTGTCCCTTGCTGTAATCACCATGTTCATGACGCCACTGGTATCCCGAACGATTCCCCCGATCTATCGATACCTCAACCGGAAACATACGGAAGAGGAAACCCCTGAAGCGTTAAACTTCCCGGAAAATGAACTCCGGGGTCATGTCATCATTGCCGGCCTGGGCAGGGTGGGTTTGTATGTGGCCAATGTCCTGCAGCAGGTTGATCATCGTCTGGTAGCCATTGAACTAGACCAGAATCGTTTTGAAAAATACAAGACAGAAAAATTTCCACTTATCTACGGTGACGCCACCTCATCCTCAGTACTGATGGCGGCGGGACTGGAGCATGCGGCTATGCTGGTGGTGACGCTTCCGTCCATCGCTTCAACCCTTTCCTTGGTACGCCATGTAAAGCGAATTCGGCCGGATCTGCACATTGTTGCCAGAATTGCTTCCACCAATGATCGGGCATTACTGAATCAAATGGGCGTTTACGAGATTGTTCAGCCGGAGCACGAAGCCGCACTGGAGTTAACGCGCCAGGCACTGTTACATCTGGGTCTGCCCGGCCAGGAAATTCAGCGCTTTGCCGACCAGGCGCGCATCACCACCAATCCGCTGAGCTTTGATCAGGTAGCGGAGCAGGCTGCACAGCAATTGAATGACCCGCTGGCACACCTGAACCTGCATTGGTTGACCATCCCACCGGACAGTTTTTTGGTGGGTCAGACAATCCGCCAGTCGCAAATCCGTACCCGAACCAGATTTTCGATTATCGCCATTCAGCGTGACCATAAGGTCTTCCCAAATCCCCGGGCTTCCATGGAATTACAGATCAATGACCGGTTAGGATTTTTGTGTACAATTGCTGACAGTAAAAAGCTCCAAGAGGTGCTGGAGCTGCCCAGTGACGGGATGGAACTGCAATAAACGATTGTGATGGGCGCACCTGAATTTCACCAAAAAGCCGATATGTTGATCACTAACCCGCGATCTCCCTACCATCATTCACGTGGATGATATTTTTCCCGTCAAGGGGACGCGTTCCATACCTGTCATCGGTTAATTCATGCGGAAGCAATTACCCTCTCATGGAATAAAATTCCGCCACTCAAGTATCGTAAATCGAGACTCTGTCTGGCTTATTGTGGTTGGCATTGATTTGGCAAAGTTGAGCCGCACGGAATCAAACGGGGTTTAGGGTGCTTCGAAAATCATCAAATCATTCAGGCGTAATCAAAGGGATCAGACTGTTTTGATGGGTTATTTTTTGAAAAATAACTACCGCCCGCGCAATGATGACTCAACCAAAGAAAGAAATTATCAGGTCACCTGTGACGCGATTGGACTATTTATCTGAATAATCCAGCGTCAGTTAAGCTTCCACGGGAAAAAGCTCAACCGTTGAAAAAACAAATATCATCTATTCATCAAAGGAGAATTTACATGAAAAACAATCTCATTTTACTACTCATCGGATTGTGTCTGGGAGGCACAGCCCTAGCAGAAAATGGAAAAATCAGTAGCCTGGTGTTCTTTGATTACACCACCAATGCTGATCAAAATGCCATTGATGGCTTTGGTCTCGGGCGCGTGTATTTCACTTACGAAACCAAGCTTTCGGATGCGTTGAAGTTCAAATTTCAAACAGATGTTGATGCCGGCAATGTCCCCATGAATCTCTACATCAAAATCGCCCAGGTGGACTGGAACACGGCGTTTGGTAAGGTAACTTTCGGGCTCCAGGGGATGAATACCTTCAGTGTTCAGGAAAAAAACTGGGGGCTGCGTTATATTGAAAAATCGCCGATGGACCTGTATAAATGGGCGAGTTCCGCCGACATGGGTGTGGGATATTCATACACGGTCAGAGAAAAACTACATTTAAGCGCAAAGTTCGTTAACGGCGCGGGGTATAAAAGTGCCGAGACCGATTCCTACAAAAAAGGATCGTTCCAGATAGCATTTGGCGAAGTCGCTCTCCCGGGTAAAACCGGTTTCAATGTCGGAAGTATTTTTACTTACGAGCCTTATGATTATAGCTCTGGTCTCGCTGCACCTGAAAAAAAATCCACGATCGTTTATGGCGCTTTTGGTGGGTTGTCGGTTGAGAAAAAATTCCGTTTAGGAGGCGAATTTCAGCGCTGTGTAAAATCGGGACCTGACCTGACATTGCAGATATTTTCCGTTTATGGAAATTACAGTCTCATGACCGCAGTTGATCTTTTCGGACGGTTCGACCTCATGGATCCGGATGTGGATTCCAATGACGATGGTGAAAGTTACACCATCCTTGGACTGAGTTATTTGGCGGCGAAGGGATTGACCATTGCTCCCAATTTCAGATACACGGCTTACCAGGATAGTTCGGATCCGGATAAACTGTTTAAGGTCAATTTTGAATTCAAAATTTCGTAATCAGGTTAAAGAGGCATTTGGAAGGGTTAAGGGAAACAAATGACTATTAGAAACAAGTTAATCGGCGGGTTCGGTCTGCTCATTTTACTGACCATTCTCGTAGGCGTTATTGGTATTGTCAGTTTCAACAATATCCGGAATTATTCGGATGCTGTGATCGACAAACACCTGGCATTCAAAGACATTAATCGTCAAATCGCCAGCACGATGCTGGAAGCACGCCGGAGCGAGAAAGACTTTCTCCTGCGGTTCGAATCAAGTTATATCGGAAAAGTGAAAGCAGCAGTAAGCGCAATTGCTGCACTCTCCGAATCAGCCTCAGAGCTGAGTCTGGGTAAAAATGAACATGACCGAATGGTAGAAATCAGAAATCTCGCGGATGAATACCTGGTAGATTTTTTAAAGGTTACCGCACTTTACGAGAAAAAAGGGACCACCGAAACCGGCATTGTGGGCAAATTCCGAGGTGAAGTGCATCTGATTGAAACGGATGTCAATAAGGTCAATAATCTGCTACTACTGTCGGACATGCTCATGCTGCGTCGCAATGAGAAAGATTACATGCTGCGCGGTGAGCACAAATATGTTGAGCAGCTAAAAACCAATACGGATAAGCTGGTGGCGGACATTGGTAAATCTGATCTGGCGCCTTCGGATAGGCAGAAACTGATTGATCTGGCAACAAGTTATGAGAAGAATTTTCTCGAAATTGTCACCATCGATGCTGAGATCAGTACCAGCACCGAGGACTTCCGCCAGGTGATTCACAAAATCGAACCACTGATTGATGAAGGGGTGAAAATCGGTGCTTCACTGGCGAAGGATCAGGTTGTTCTGCTACGTGCCATGATCAATAGCAGCAAATTGATTATGCTCGTGATCATCGTTGCATCCATTTTAATCGGTGCCGTTCTCGCGACCTACATTTCAACTTCCATCGTCCGGGCGATTTTTAAGGTCATCGAAATGATCAAAGACATCGCGCAGGGCGAGGGCGACCTCACCAAGCGACTTGATATTAAATCAAGAGACGAATTGGGATTAATGGCGAAATGGTTTAATACATTTGTGGAAAAACTTCAGAAAATCCTGATCCAGATCAAAGCCAGTTCAGAACAGGTCGGAAATGCTGCCGAACAAATTTCTGCGGCTTCAGAACAATTGGCCACCGGCGCTGAGGAACAGCAATATCAATTGAGCGAGGTCTCCACAGCCACCGAGCAAATGAGTGCCATGATTCTCCAGAGCAGTCGCAGTACCAATACCACTCAGGGCAGTGCGAATAGTGCCGATTCCTCAGCCAAACAAGGTCGCGAAGCCGTCATCCAGGCGCTCCAGGGAATGTCCCAAGTCACCCAACTGGTCCAGGATGCAGGCCGGAAAATTGCCGCACTGGAATCACGGTCATTGGAAATTGGTGAAGTGATTCAGGTGATTGACGACATCGCCGATCAGACCAACCTGCTGGCATTGAATGCCAACATCGAAGCGGCCCGGGCTGGCGATGCGGGGCGCGGATTCGCTGTGGTTGCAGACGAAGTGCGGAAATTGGCAGAGCGGACGGTCAATGCCACGGGTGAAATTGGTAAAAAGATTGGTCAGATTCAGCGTGACATCGCTGAATCCGTAAAATCCATGGGTGAAACCGGCAAACAGGCAAATCAGAATCAGCAATTAGCCGCCGAAAGTCAGGATGCCCTGGAGAAAATCGTTATGGCAATTGCAGAGGTGAATTCTGCGATTACTCAGATCGCAGCCGCCACGGAACAGCAAAGCAGTGGTGCGGAGGAGATTTCCAAAAATGTGGAAGGTGTCAGCTCCGTTTCCAAACAGGCTGCCGCCGCGTCACAGGAACTTGCATCATCAGCCGAGCAATTGAGTCGTGAAGTTCGGGGGCTCAACTCTCTGGTAAATCAGTTCCGGGTTTAAATTCCAGAACAAATCTGGTTGAATCAGTATACCGGGGCAGTTTTTCCTGCCCCGGCTTTGCGTTTTTTCCAAAGTCTGATACAAAGATAGACTGTCCGGGGAAATCAAACGGTAGTGGTATAAAAAAATACGGGGACGACATGGCAGTCAATCCCCGTTTCATTTTCTTGCATTCTAAAAAAAAAGCTGTTTACTGGCTATGGAGCCAAATGCGACCAGATCAAATCAAAGCGACCCAACTCCAGTAACATGGAAAACAGGGAATGGGTTACCCTGCAATATCCTCACCGCCATCCACACGAATGATATTTCCCGTCAGCCAGGTATTCTCGGATAACCCAATATCTACCAGTACCTGCGCCACATCTTCCGGCTTTGTCAGGCGTTTACCCGGATTGAGTGACGTAGCGTGTTCAATCATTTTGGCATTTTCAGGAATTTTTCGCAATGCCGGTGTGTCGGTGACACCAGCCTGAATCGCGTTGGCCGCGATCCCAAATGGTGAAAGCTCAAAAGCGATTTGACGCAGGTTGGATTCCAGAATGGTCTTCGCACCGGAAACAGCGCCATAACTTCTCCACATGCGGTGACTGCCGGCGGATGTCATTCCAAACACATGCGAACCTTTACGCAATAAGCCAACGCGGTAAATATCCTGCGCCCAGTAGACCAGGGAATTGGCCATGACATCCAGCGTCATTTCAATCTGGGCTTGATTCAACGCGTCTTTGGCATCATCGGCAAATAGTGGTTTTAGTGTGCCAAATGCCAATGAATGAAGCAGTACTTTCACACGGCCATCCCCTATTTCAGTCTGCATCCGTGCCACCGCTTCCGCTCTTTTTTCCGCATCGGAAGCATTCATGTTGAGGAATATCGCCTTCTGTCCTGCTTCTTCAATATCAGTGATGAGCGTTTCCACATTTGACATGGTCGCTTTACGATCCAGATGAATTCCAAAAATATGGACGCCAGCTTTTGATAATGCCCGTGCAGCGGCAGCGCCAAAACCGCTGGAAGCTCCTAAAATCAATGCCCAATCATTTTTCTGCATATTCAATTTCCTTTTCAATCAACCTTCTTGAATCAATCAACATTTTTTAAGAAAACAGCATCAAAAATACAAGCTCGATGTGTAATTGGAACCCTGCCAGGCTCCGCGTCGCTTTAATTCAGACTCCAGCATGTATAGTAATTCCGGGATGGTATGACCCCATCTTGGGGCAATCAACAAATCCAGTGGTGCATCACCAAACAGTCGCTGGATCACAATTTCCGGATTCAATCGCTCCAGTATATCACAAGTCAAATCGACATATTCCTCAGGTGTGAACATTGGAAATGGCTGCTCAAGATACCGATGCGCCAATATCGTTTTTTTGACAACATGAAGTTGGTGAATTTTTAAAAAATCCAATCCCAATTGATTCGCCACCAAACCGGTTTCCATCATCATGGGTATCGTCTCAATCGGAAAGCCCAGGATGATATGCCCACCGACGGTCAGTCCAAACTTTTTTGTCAGCGCTACCGCATCAACAACAGACTGAAAATCATGACCGCGGTTCATCCAGCTTAATGTCTCGTCATGAATGGATTCAATCCCATATTCCAGTGTCACATGAACCCGTTCATTCAATGTCGCCAGGTATTCCATCAGCGCTTCGTTCACACAGTCTGACCGTGTACCGATGTCCAAGCCCACGACATTCGGATGCGCCACTGCAGCTTCATACAGCGCTTTCAGTTTTTCCAATTCATCGTAAGTGTTGGAGTAGGCCTGGAAATAGGCGATGTATTTTTCCGCACCATAGCGTTGTTGGAGGAATGGAATGGAGGTTGACATTTGCTCAGTTATTGGCATTTCCGCATGGATATACGGCGGGACAAAACTATCGTTATTACAATAGACGCAACCGCCGTGTCCCTTGCTGCCGTCGCGATTCGGACAGGTAAATCCGCCGTGCAGGGAAACCTTGTAAACACGCTGTCCGTATCGCTTGCGCAGATAATAATTGTAGTTATTGTACCGTTTGTCTCCCCACGTCTGCGGAGATTTTGAAACAGTGGGTTCAGCGATTGGAATCATGATCAATTTTAACCTGCTTGTCACCCACTCCAAATTACTTTTCCGGCCAATGTTGATACTTGGTAACGCTCTGGGTTGAATTGGGCTTGGAAAGTTGCCCAAAATGCCTATCTATGCCCCTATGCATCTGCGGCAGTTATTCTCCAAGAATGTCCCCATCACCGAAGGTCCCATCCTCAAAAATCTGCTCAAACTGGGCGCACCACTGGTCCTGGGAAATCTGCTCCAGCAGCTTTATAGTATTGCCGACATTTACTGGCTGGGACGACTGGGAAAATCGGCTGTAGCGGCACCGGTCGTCAGTTTTCCAATTCTTTTCCTCTTCATTTCAATTGCTACCGGGTTCTCAATGGCGGGCACGTCGCTCATTGCACAACATGTTGGCAAAGGCAATCATCATGGCATTTCAAGAGTCGCCGGACAGGTCGTCCTGACGATGCTGGGCTTCGCCATGATTGTAGTCGTCCTGGGCGTGTTTCTCGCCGACCCGGTATTGGAATTGATCCATACGCCGACTGAGATTCTGCCCAATGTTACGATCTACATGAAAATTCTGTTTGCGGGGATGCCAGCGCTTTTTCTCTACTTCGTATATAGCGGCATCATGCAAGGTTACGGCGATACTGTTTCACCGCTGATCGTTCAGGTTATCTCCGTCACCATAAATGTCGTGCTCGATCCCTTCATGATTTTTGGTTGGGGACCCTTTCCGGTAATGGGTGTCGCCGGCGCTGCTACTGCAACTGTCGTTGCCAGGAGTTTCGCTGCTTTGGTGGGGCTGGGATTTTTAATCAGCAAACGCTTTGGTGTTAAACTGAGATTTTCTGACCTACGACCGGATCGTAAACTCATTCGCGATATTTTCGCTATCGGGATTCCCGGATCGGTGGGACAAACGGCCACTGCCATGGGTTTTATCATCATGAACGGGATCGTCAACTCATTTGGTACCATCGTGATTACGGCTTACGGTGTTGTGAACCGGCTCACCATGTTATTCCTCTTTCCGGCCATGGGAATTGGCCAGGCTGCCACGACTTTCATCGGTCAAAATTTAGGGGCTGGAAAGCATGAGCGCGCTCGCGATACGGTAACAAAGGGCGCTATTTTCGTGTTTGTTTATCTCACCATTGGGATGACACTGACTTTCTTTTTTGGTCATTACTTCATCTCATTTTTTATACCGAATGATCCGGAAGTCATCGCCACCGGCGCTGAGTTCATTCGCATTCTCGCCTTCTCCGTGGTGGTGTTTGGCAGCATGTTTTTACCGCAGGCTGCCTTCCAGGGTGCCGGCCACACTAAACCCATTATGATCATTAATATCATCAGGTTATGGGGCATTCGTTTGCCGCTAGCCTACTTATTGGCAATTACGGCAGGCATGGGAGCTGTGGGTATTTGGTGGGGAATGTTTATCAGTAATGTGGTCTCAACCTCGCTCTACTGGATCTGGTATGCACGCGGCAGTTGGGAGCACCATTATATCAAACGCGAACAGTTGGACCTACGGGCGAGTGTGGACGCGGAGTATCGCCCGTCGAAGCGACTTTAAACCGGAATTCTGATGCATGTTGACTAGCGCTTTTTTTACTTTTTGAAGATGAAAAAAACGGCGAGAATCAGGAAGATAAATCCGATGAAATGGTTGACTCGGAGTGTCTCCGTCTTGAAAACCATTAGGGTGAAAGCGGTAAAAACAATGAGTGTAATCGTCTCCTGAATCACCTTTAATTGCACGAGCGTAAACGGACCGCCATTGCCATGAAAACCAATTCGATTGGCAGGTACCTGGAAACAATATTCAAAAAATGCGATGCCCCAGGCTATCAACACAATGGCGAACAATCCCAACTGGTTGGACCATTTCCATTCACTAAATTTCAAATGGCCATACCAGGCCAGCGTCATAAATGTGTTCGAAAGTACCAACAAACCAATCGTAGCGAATGCTTTCATTTTATTTTACCTCTGGTCAG
>Ga0066644_10002265_pt1 | contig 10097 bp, 7 predicted proteins | sample CryGeyCG2114_020_FD_62735 | JGI IMG/M metagenome (GOLD analysis project Ga0066644, IMG submission 62735) | Groundwater microbial communities from aquifer - Crystal Geyser CG15_big_fil_post_rev_8/21/14_0.20 | ecosystem: Environmental > Aquatic > Deep subsurface > Groundwater | place: USA: Utah...
ATGAACTGCATTAGGGCCAAAAACATCAATATGAGCAAGCCAAGTAGCAGCCCACCTTCATCTTCTTTATCATTTTTCTTAGTGACCAATTTATTCTCCGAGTTAATCCGCCCCATTAAACAAAATGAACTTCTACTGGACGATTCCTATGCAATAGCAACCAATCACCATTTCCATCCAGTTTGGTCTGGAATACGCAACTTACCAAAGCCGACAAAATTCCAAAGCATTTTTGATGAACCCTTCCCAGACTGGCATTGCACCATGCTAAACATGGCTTCCTTATTGAAGAAGGAGATTCCTTTACTGACTACGTCTTGTGTCGTTTTCAGTGCGCCTCAATAAGCGCCGCTCAATCTGAAGTGTAGTTCGTTGTTCGCATCTCGCGCCGCATTGCCCAGCCGTCATGGACCCCAGCGCTGGCAATCGTCAACGCGCCCTTTCCAATGCGCCGGTTGATCGCATCCATGATCTGCATAAAATCAATTAACCCAGTGGGACTTCGACCGGACGATCTCGGTGCAAAACCAACCAATCGCCGTTTTCATCCAATGCCTCAAGTCCTATCTCAACGATGATACTCACTGCGGCATCGGGGCTATTTGCCTTGATTGCACCTTCAAGTCGCTGGCTAGCGCGTTGCATGAGCAGCCCACTTTTCCTGTAGCTGTTACTATGTTCGCTAAATGCTTTTACTTCCTGATATACCTTGATGATGCCTGCCGCAGAAAATAATAATCCATATGCGACATCGAACCATTCAGAGAGCGAGTGCGCAGACTCTGGCGAGCTATTTGTGAGAAGGGGTTGGGAGATGGTGAACACGATGAGCAAACCGACTCCAAGCCAGAAAAACACTGCCGCCCAACTCGACCAAACCTTGCTTTGGTCATTGTTCTTTTTTGCATTGTTGCCGCCCCCCTTCCCCTTTGTTCCCATAAAGTAGTGTCGCTGATCTTCGATCCAGTTGAGCCTGATACTTTCCAAGGAAGACAAATCAGTTTCTTTTTCTAACTCACCCACGTCAACTGACAATTCATTGGTTCGAAGCGCTTGGCGTATCCATTCCAGTTCATCACGCTGATCAGAAAGAAAGTAATCCGCAACACTGGCATCGATACCAGCAAGCTTCCAGTAATATTGAACACGGCAAGCTTCCGCCAAGGACCGATAATCCAAATATCGACTTTCCAATCGTTCTTTTTTTTCCCATTTGTATGCCAAAGCAGCCAAGACAATCGCCACAACAGCCCCCCACAACAACTGGGGTGAAGGAATCGGCCCGGAAAAAAGCTGTTGCAATACAATGGCGAGCGCAGCAAGTGCGCCAATCACAAAAAATATCTGGCCACGAGTTTTCTGCGCTTGCTGCGATAGCGCATCAGCAATAGCAAACATGCTCTTGCTTGGCTCTGCCAGCAACAAACGCACTGATGTTGCGGCAGCCCCACCACCTTTTAAGTAGCTTTTGCTACAGGCAAGAGCGGATGGATCAGATTTGATTAGTACCATTGCATCCTTGTTGAACACGTCGATTCGTTCAACGACCTCAGACCACCGCTCAAGTTCGCCCTCTCCGCTCATCCCTTGAGGATGAGGAGCGATGAATGTGATTCTGCCAACTTTTTCTTGACTGATAAAACCAAGATCACCATGTCGTCTTGTTACTATATGAATAACGGGCCTGGCATCAGGTATGGTGTTGCTAGACATTCCGCGACCTGCATGAGGTATCTCGGATGTAAATCTTTCTACGACATCACTTGTTCCACCCGCCAGTCCTGTTGATTTCCCATCCCAGTATGCAATCAACTGCTGCGATTGCTGCATCAGTCGTACACCCGCCCCGAAATAATCAGAAACGCTATTAGCCAGACTGGGAACGACCTCCACCCAAGTCGCCTTACACAATAGTTCATGAAACTCCTCCTTTGAACCAAAACCCTCAAAATCTCGCTCATATACTTCCACAGGTGATGGCAATATCACCCCGAGCATCCACCCCATTTCCAAGGCGCAATAGGCAGCGATCCTATCGGCCCCTTCTGCTAGGCAGCTGATTAAGACACGTGGAGAATTTGGCGTTAATCCGGCGATTTTAGTTAGAACAGAGCGAGTGGCAGTCTCCAATACTGCATTATCAGCATCAGGAATATCACGATGCCCCGTGACGCCAACAACAATTGGCGCACACCCCAGTCTGTTTATGAAATTCGATTCAGTTTTTTCACTCATACTCATTTAGCCTGGTTAAGGTTTTCCCGCAACCATTACAGGAATAATCATTCTCTTCCCATTTCGACTCAATGTAATGAGAGCATACTGATTCGCTCTCAAATTTTGAATTGCGCGAATCGAGTCACGCTTGTTTTGAATTTTCGTTCCGCCAATTCCCAGAATAACATCGCCTGTTTTAATGCCTGCTTTCTCTGCCCCCGAACCCGCTACCACGCCAGCTACATGCACACCTTCATTATTGTCAGGCATTTCAACTAAGTACTCGATTCCTATCCATCCTTCACCACCATTTTCGGAGCCGTCTGAAGTGGTTTTGTCATTCGAGAATAGGCCGCCAAATACACTCCCTGAGTTTGGCTTTTCATGACTGGCGACAACAAGTCGTTCTGCCATTAGCAATAAGTCATTGCGCACTGGAAGCCCTTCAGTTCGTTTCTTTAAAACTTCGAATTCGGCAGATAACAGAGACTCTTCGTATAACGACAGATACTTTTGAGATTCGACCTCAGGATTGGAGACTTTGCCAGAAAGTGAATTTGAAAGTAGCGACAGGAAGACCAGACTTACTTTATTTCTTTCTGGAAGAAACTCCTGTCGAACCAAATCGAACTCAGCGGATGACTCGGCATATTTTCCAATCATCAATTTTGAGATCGCCATAGTCAAATGTGCTGAATTGATTGATCCGGCGGTAGGCTTACTTACAGCGAACTGTTTAATTGATTGAATTCGACTTGCGGCTTCGATTGCATCTGAATACTTTGCATCTTCAAAATACATTCCGGCAACTGCCGATAATATGGCAATTTCAGATGAGACGCTGCTCTCCGTGGAGTACATAGATACGACCTTTTGATCCAGCAATCGCACGTATGCCTCAGTAAGAATGTTTTGGCCGTCATGGATCTTTTCTTGACTTGAAGCAAGAGAGGACAGTTTCAATGAATCAACCAATAAGCGACTGAATGTTTCTTTGCTGAGAGCATTGCTCGACAACATCTCAGAAATTATTCGGGAATATTTTTGATTCGCTTCCTCAAAATCGTTAGCTTCTACAAGCTTGGAGAATGACTCATAGATTGACGAGTCACCCATTGCACTATTTGACTCGCCCCCAGATTGCGGAGCGATTATGGCAACTGGATCCGTTGCAATTTCACTCGGACTGAAGCTCCCATAAATCCAGCGCCCAAAGAATATTACACCAGCGAATATAATTCCCAACATCGCTGCCACCAATAACTTCTCTGCCCCCTTGCCTAGCTTTGATCCCCCAAGGAAGTAGCTGATCAACGAAATGAAGAACGCTGTTACCCAAAATTTAGTACCTATAAAGATGCCTGAAATGAGTACCACCCCAAAAATGATGCTCGCAAAGATTGCGGCACTATTCATCTCAGTAGGCTTTTCATCATCAGGAAATATGGGTTGCGGTTTTGCGTCATGAATTGGATCTGGTTTAACTTCAGTCTCAATAGGATTTCCATCAATATCTACCAATACTTCGCGATTACCATAACCGTTCATAGGTGAAACTAGCCCAGCTTTCTCCATGGCATCAATAAGCCTTCCTGCTCTGCTATACCCAATCCGCAGATCCCGCTGAACCAAAGATATTGCGGCGCGTCTAGATCGAAGTACACATGCCACGGCTTCAGCATAAAGAGGATCGAATCCCGAGTTCCCCGCATAGCCGCGCAAAGCTTTAATGGCCGCTTTATGACCCAGTGATGCCGCCCTCTCCATCCAGTGCTTAGATTCTTCCAAATCAGGATCAACAGCGCCTTGCCCGTAGATAAGTAACCTAGCCAAATTGAACTGGGCATCAATGTGGTTATGGTTTGCCGCTTTGCGTAACCACTTAACTCCCTCAGGGGCACTTTTCTTTACCCCATCACCAGCCAAGTGAGCATTGCCAATCCAGAATTGAGCATCCGCATATCCCTTTTGAGCCGACTTTCGAACCCAGTTGATTGCAGTCGCTTCGTCTTGCTCAACTCCGTCACCGTTCCAATACATCATCGCAACGGCAAAGGCCGCAGACATATCTCCAGCCTCGGCAAGCTTGAACAACGATTTGAATTTTGCCGTTTGGGGATTCGTCTCTTGTTCAAGAATATCCTTACGCTCAGCTTCACTTACCTCTCGTGCTTCCGCCCCCCCACATCGGGCGCACATCAAAGACGAGGCAGCCCCCTCTGCAGTGCACATGTCACAAGGAAGACTTAAGCCATGTTCAAGACAGACCATGTCTGCCCCGCAGGCAGAACAGATAAGGGACTTAGTACTGCCTGTCATTGACGGAAACCAGAGCGATTATTGCTCAAATCACGGTTCTCCCCTACTTCACTCAACTTTACGAATTTATCCTGATGGAACAAGGCACGGTTATAGTCTTCAGTCGTCGCTATCTGAAAAACAGAATTACTAATGCTCTTGCCCATCTGCTGCATCAATTTCCCGAAGTCGACATCTGACAAACCTCCGCCATCCTGCACCAACTCAATCTCGGAGCGATCTGCTTCAGCCAATAGCTGGGTACCATCGCCATCAGGCATCGCACAAAACAGTTGGACATGTCGCGCTTGGATTTTTTCAATCAACGCAGGGATCATCTTGTTATCTTCACTGCCACGGATATTTGTTTCTAAAGGTTCATCCGTGAACATGGCGATGACCCGCTTGGTATTTGCCAAAGGGCCGAACGGCATGTCCAGAGCAGTATCCAAAGCGAACAGCATTCGCTCATCACCGAAAGGTGTGAGTTGGTCTAATGACTCAATGAGTTCATCAGGATTGGAAGTGAATAGATTCGTCTGAGCATGCTCTTGCTTACTAAGATACAAAACATCCATCGGATCGACTCCCTGCCGAATCGATCTCAATTGATACAACTCACTGCCTTCGGCTGATTTCGACACACTGATACCGACAAGACCATATCGAATCGAGGCCACATACCCCTGCAATGGCTTGATGACAGTCTTAAGGTGCTTTCTTAAGGAATGAATACAGGGCTCCATGCTCAAGCTCGAATCGATGACTAACACTAGATCAACATTGGGTGCGGACATTCATTTCTCCTACAAAGTCAGTAGCAAAGACCTTTTATTTAAAACAGATTGGGTCGTTTTTCTTGTCCAGAGATAGAGCCCGCTGGGTGCAAGGTCCGCAGTGCAGCGATATCGACCGGCACTTCGATTAGCGCTGGAATCTGACTTTGTTGATATCGACCAAGAGCCAAATACGGCCTGTAGTTGGCATAGCGTAGATCACCCTCTTCTAGTTCATCGAAACCCAAGCCAGTCAGCGTCACTGCTGGATTATTCAGATACTCGACATAATGATGAAATCCCTCTTGAACATGCTCATGCCCAGTGACCATCCGCTTGGCTGGAAACAATTCAGGTTTGAGGTTGCAGAATGCCTCGAAATCTAAAAATCCATACGAGCAACCTTTGGATAAGCGATTCGGCATTCGCTTGCGGTAACGGGTGATTCGCGTCCATGTAAAGTCTTGTAGACACATGGGACTGTTCAACCAAGCATGGTATTCGTCCTTGGATGAGATATTGGCTGCTGCCCCATGCAAATCGGCAAGGGGGAAGCCCCCATGGGTGGCCAATAGGCCGTCAGGAAATAACACAGCACACGGAAGTCGCTGAGTCAGTGCAATGAAAAATTCTCCCATTTTCGCGTTGAGCTCATGCTGACTCCCTTCTTCATTTAGCGTATTCACAAATTCTGAAGGACTCACAGATGAGGAGAACTTCCCTGTTTCAGAATCTCTTGAGAACGCAATGTCGTGATTTCCTGCAATCCATGTAATCTGCCCCGGATGATCGATTGCCCAGATCAGTATCAACGCAATGCACTCAATATGGAACTCACCGCGATCGACCAAATCGCCCAAGAAAACCAACCTAAACTCTGGAGAGTTTGAATGCATCGCTTGCAGCATCGAATGCAAAGCATAGAAATCCGCATGAAGATCCCCAATGAAATACCAATTCTCTGGGGTACCGAATTCATCTATCTCAACTTCAACGACCTTACTGCTCCGATCAATATATTTCAGAGGATGATCTGGGGCTAAGGAAGAGAGTGGTTGAATTAGTTCATTGATGAATACGGGTAGATTTGATTTCACACTATCCAGAGCATCCCTCACCGGACTTTGATGCCAATAGTTTTTAGTCAGCCCTTCTATACATGAGGCCACATCAGCTGAAGGAATAAGGCGGGGTACCACATCATCAATTTCACTCATTCTTTATGACTTCCCCAGATAGATCGTTAATGGAAGCTTCTCGATTTTCTTCTTTGAGTTACCTACCGCGACATGCATTCCATCGGCAATCTCAATCGGAGCCGTAAGGGGATGGCCATCAACAATGGTTTCATTGGTAGCGCCATTGCAGTGTTCGATCATCCAGGCACCAGAAGTAGCGGCACGGAACAATTTAAATTGGGAGGAAGGCAGAAACTGGTAATCATCATGAATGCCTTTGAATGTGTATCTCCCGATTTCTGAATTGGTTGATACACGGGTAATACAGCGGCCATCCAACCATAGTTCAACGAATGCAGTAGAAACTTTTCCTACCGATGGCCCGGTTTCAGGGTGATGTAGCTTTACATCATGAGAATCTAGACCGTGCTTTTCTGGCTTGGCATCGCGAACGATTGGGCGTGGGCGCACTCTAGCTGTTGGCAATTCGAATTCCTTGCCCATCAGGGCTTCGGCAACTTGCTGCGCAGTTGGCCTATCCTTTGGAGTCGGGTTCAAACAGGCGTTCAACACATCTTCAAGAAAGTCCTTGCTGGCCACGTTCTTGATTGAGCCATGAACGGTAATGGGTTCATGCGAACTTCCCTCCTTTGCCGCCGCCTCATAGTCTTCGACTCCGACGAACGGATGCGAGCCAGTTAAGAGCTCTCCCAATATCAAGCCTAAGGTGAACACATCAGATGCGGGAATTGGCACTTTCCCAGTCAGATGTTCTGGCGATTGGTATCGCGGCGTACCGACGTAGCCATTAATTCCATCCCATGGAGCTTTCTTGTCAGCGAGGATAGAGAAATCCATATCGATGACCCGCAACCAGCGTTTGCCTGGAAGAGTTGGATGCGGCAACAAATACAGATTGTCTGGTTTTAAATCAGTATGAACAACTTGTGCTTTATGTAGCCCCGCTAAGGCATACATCATTGTGCGCGAGAAATCGACCCTTTCATCCCAATGTACATCAAGGTTGTCTTGTGTTCTCGCCAAAAACTGCTCAAGCGACTCCCCACCTTCAATAAACTGAAATACTTGATAGAAGAATCTATCCACAAAGAAATCGAGAAACTCATAACAACGTGAGCGGGTTGTCGGATCACCCTCGATGCGGCCCTTTAAATCTTGCTGATATTTAACATACGATTCAAACCAAGCCACCGTTGGAGTTGGGGACTTGTACTCCTTGAAGAACACCTTGCGCCCAGCAGCTGTCTTTGCTTCATAGGCAGTAGCAAACATTCCGTCATTTAAATGACGAACGATTTCATACTCACCTCGAGAACCTGTTTTCTTCGCTCCCGGCTTTAGTCTGATGGGCATAAAGCCTCCTTAAAGAGCGACAGCCGTATCGGCAGATTGAGAAACCGTTTTAGCTAAAGCAGCAAGCGCTTGTCTAAAATGGTTAGGGTCAGATGTGTATTCCACCATTGCTTGTACTGCATTACTCATGTCGCCCACGAATTCAAGTATTGATCTATCGACAGCAGCCAAGTCTTGATAGCAGTCATGTTCAGGGCAGTAACCAACCAAGATGATGCGAGCATTCTGAATCTCCCTCCCCACATCATCCACAGTTGCCCCCTTGGCCTCTGGAATTGAAACCTTAGGGTGGTAAGTAGCATCGGTAAAGAAGATTACGACACGAGCGGCCGAATGACGATGTCGCCACATATTCGGATTTGGAGCATCCATCCGTTCAGTAGAAGGCATTGTAGAAATCTTGAAAAGGGCATCTAGCAGAGACTCTGGCTCATCACCACCTCCCTTTGCTTCGAGACTGGCCAAGCTGGACTTCACTTCTGCGATTGAAGTCGCAAATGGAAAATCAACCCACCACTGCTGCCCGTCCGCCATCGAGTCGCGATATCCTGACACTTTTATTCGCCAGTCTTTAACAGGTGAGCCGCCATTAGCATCCGGTGTTGCTAGTGAATCGACAAAACTGTTGATGTTGTCACGAAGTGCATTGATAGATGGCTGCATACTGCCAGACACATCCAACAGAAAGACGATATCGACGATTCCCTTTGTTTTCTCTAGTGCTTCTTGTGCCATTTCATTCCCCATAAAATTTACTTCAAATATTCGACATGCAACCTATTGCACTTCAGCAATTTTGATATTGTGTTTCACGCAGATAGTTGTCAACTGTTGTTCGCCCCCCTTGGTTGTTGCTGTAACGGTTGTATTGCCGTTCTTCCGCCTCGACGTAATTGACGAGGTTGTCGTTGGTTTTGACGGCTTATATGGTTTCGGCTTTGCCACCTTAGCGATCTTGGGTGGCTTAGGTGGCTTGTAGGCTTTTACCTTTGGCGGCTTCAGCGGTTTTGGAGGCTTGTACGCCTTGACCTTCGGCGGCTTGGCTGCCTTGGGATGTTTTGGCGGTTTATAGGCTTTCACCTTCGGCGGTTTATAAGCCTTGATTTTGGGAGGATTGTTGGGCATATAGTGGCCGTGATTCGCCTACAAAACTTCAAGCAAGCAACAATAGTGCGCACTGCCTTTCGACTCAAAAGACGACGCCGCTTTTAAAACTCTGACGACCCGATATTTGACTTGATTGATTTCCTTGCTGGCAAGTGAAATCGTATGCGTTCCTTTCCTTGACTTGCCATTTGCATCAACCCAATCTTCTGGACGGTTCCCTTGCGAAACCACTACAAGATAGGTTCTGGTTTTAGGTGATATTTTTTTGTAGTGCGCAATTTTTATTAGATCATTTTCAACGAGACTCGCCGCACGCTTTGCTTTTTTTATTTCAAGCAGCGCAAGAGTATCCCGCCAATTTGCATCGGTTTCAGATATGACAATATCGGCAAGCGCTTTTTTATCCCATGTATTTTCCGTGGCAAGCTTGCTATACAAAACTTCGCATTCGATCTTGAAGTCCGGACCTGTTTTCCCACTTATCAGCCTTGTTAATTCAGCAACGATTGCGCCCTCCGGCAAAGAATGATGACGGTACTGCTGGTTCTGGTATCCAACCCAGAAAGCCAATGCCTGAAGAGAATCCTCAATTCGACCTTGCAAAACGTTTTTTGCCATTTCTATCTCCATTCTTCGTTCAACAACTCATCCAACCGCGTCCTCACCAACTTGGTCGGATCAGCATCTGCTCCCAACTCGCGCTCGCGAATCGCCAGAGCCAGGCGGTAGAGTGCCTCAGCCTCATCACTTTGGCCTTTCAGCTTAAGTAGATTACCTAGTGCGCTATATCCTGATGCAGCCGCCAGACTGTCGCCACCTTCGCTATCTATGCATCGTGCAGTGGCATCTCGTTGAAGAGGTTCAGCATTCTCCAGTCGACCAGCATTGCGAAGAGCTACTGCTAAATTTTGAAGCACTTGGATCGCTTTCTGGTCGAGTCTTCCTACGGTATTTTCGAGAATCAATATTTGCCTAGTTCTAATCTTGACTAGCTCATCAATATCCCCTACTTGCTCTAGGTACACAGCCAAGCGATCCATCGTGTTCAAGGTGTCCGGATGCTCCTCCCCCAAGATGCGCTGGCGGGCTTCCAGCACTTTTTCTTCCAGCGCCCGCGCGCCCGGCAGGTCGCCCATGGCGCTGAGCG
>Ga0066644_10002268_pt1 | contig 10093 bp, 10 predicted proteins | sample CryGeyCG2114_020_FD_62735 | JGI IMG/M metagenome (GOLD analysis project Ga0066644, IMG submission 62735) | Groundwater microbial communities from aquifer - Crystal Geyser CG15_big_fil_post_rev_8/21/14_0.20 | ecosystem: Environmental > Aquatic > Deep subsurface > Groundwater | place: USA: Utah...
CTATAGTGGACCCCGATTTTCAGACAGTAAATTAAGGTGGTAACCTGCCGAAATAAGGAGCAGGTGATGAGCGAAACGAAGCGCAAAATCTTTACTGGCGAATTCAAGGCCAAAATAGCACTCGAAGCGATCCGTGGCATCAAGACGGTGAACGAAATTGGCCAGGAGTATGGGGTGCACCCGACGCAGGTTGGCATGTGGAAGAAAGAGCTGCAAGAGCAGGCATCGGGGCTGTTCGATGCCAAGCGCGGCCCGAAACCAGTTGATCCGTCAGCCAGCCCGGAGCGGCTGTATTCCGAGATCGGGCGGCTGAAGATGGAACTGGACTGGCTCAAAAAAAAGTCTGGGATCAGCCAGTAGAAAACCGCAAGCAATGGGTCGGCGCCGCCGATCCGCTGGCGCTGACCCGGCAATGCGAACTGGCAGGCATCAACCGCTCCACGGTCTATGCGCCGCATCAGGCTGCAAAGCCGGACGAGCGGGAATTGGCGTTGTTGGGATTGATTGATGCCGAATACACACGGCATCCCTTTTACGGTAGCCGCAAGATCAAGATTTACCTGCGCGGTCTGGGGCACAAGATCAACCGCAAGCGCGTGCAGAGGCTGATGGGCATACTGGGGCTTGCCGGCATGGCACCGGGGCCTGATACCAGCCGTCCGCACCCGCAGCACAAGATTTACCCGTACCTGCTCAGGGGCGTGAATGTGATCCGCCCCAACCAGGTATGGAGCGCGGACATCACGTACATCCGCCTGGCGCGAGGGTTTGTGTACCTGGTGGCGGTGATCGACTGGTATTCGCGCAAAGTGCTGTCGTGGCGGTTATCGAACACATTGGATAGCGGGTTTTGTGTGGACTGTCTGGAGCAGGCATTGCAGGCGTATGGGATGCCCGAGATATTCAACACCGATCAGGGTTGCCAGTTCACCAGTGAAGCTTTTACTGGAGTGCTGTTGAAAAAAGGAATCGCAATCAGCATGGACGGGCGCGGCAGGGCATTGGATAACATCTTTGTGGAACGGCTCTGGCGCAACGTCAAACACGAAGACGTGTACCTGAAAGGTTACGCCACGATGTCTGAATTGCTGATGGGGCTGACAAAATACTTTATGTTTTACAACACGGAAAGACCGCACCAATCGCTGTGCTACGACACGCCGGATGAGGTCTACCGGACGGCGAGCGGAGGGGGCGCAAGGATTGTGGACAAATACAGTGAGGAAGAAAAAACTCACTCGGAAATAAAAACAGAAAAACGGGGCAGCGCCGTTCCGCTGCATGTGAAAGGTTACCCTCTTAAACTCGATGCATTATTGTCTTGACGGAGGGGTCCACTGTAGCCTCAAGATATAAGGTTTGGCTCCCGGTTTGCGCTGAGACCAAATACTTTTTCCGATAAATGGCCGTGCCCGTTATGATCAGGGAATGATTTTTCTGTCTTCTTTTTGAGTGCCTGGTGCCTGCTTATTTTTCAGCGCCAACTCTATTGGCCTTTCATTCAACGGGGTCATGGCCAAACGAATCAGCGCCTGATCACCCTGCAAGAGTTTCTGGATGTCCTTTGTGCCCCAATCAGGCTCCCAATTACCGACCAGGCCATTCCATGCCTGCGCAATTGCAACCGCCTCAGCATCGGAGAACGGCTTAAATTGCCCACCTTTCAGGTTCATCAACTCCGCATATTTTTTCATGGAATGGATAACGACGACAAAAGGTGGCCCGCACCGATTGCAGTATTTGAGCATCTTGTCGGCAGCATGGCAGGTGGTGCATCGGGTATAGGCAAGGGAAACGGCCTCGTCAGTGGTATAGGGGAGATAGCCCCGATACTTGGCTTCTGCCAATATCTGCGCACCTAACGGGTTGGGAATAACCACTGCGCCAATCGCCGCAACGATTGCAAGAATAATCGCGCCCACTACCAGTTTGTATGTTTTCATATTCTGTCCACTGTTGACGAGAAAATACTGACGAATCCCCAGTATTTTGCGCGCTTCATTTTACCCACAGTTTTGCCACTACACTTGCATCAAGTTTGACTAATGCATTCTTTTCCATATCAGCAAACCAGATATTCCCCCTTGAATCAGTGCCAATGCCCTTAGGTTTACTCTTACCAACGCTCACGTCGAATTCCATAAACGCGCTGATTTTCGGGTCGAACACTGCTATCGTGCTGCCCGTTTTGAGTGTGCAAAATATTTTTCCATTGCGTGCCACAGTCATACTTTCAATTGCACCGTTATTCGGCAGCAGAAAGGACCTGAATTTTCTGGTCACGGGATTAAATACCATCAAATCACGTCCCACGTTGCCGCCAAGCCAGAGCTGCCCTGATCTGTCTATCGCAATTTCCCTTGAGGCTTGGTGGGGTGTCGGGAGTTCGAACTCATGAATCGCGCCATCCTTTGGATTTAACCTGGCTAGATTGTTGCTTTCAGTTTCCAGGAACCACACCATGCCATTTTTATCCACGGCAATGCCCGATGGACGACTGGCGGGTGTAGGAATCGGATATTCCCGGAATATTTCTTTCCGAGGGTCGAACATGCCGATCTTGTTACCATAAAATTCAGTAAACCAGATATTTCCCCTTCGATCAGACGCAATCCCTCCGGGATTGCTTGCTATTGTGGGAATATCATATTCCTTAAACGTCAGCGAGACTGGATCGAGAACGCCAAGCTGGTTTGAATCTGCCTCGGTAAACCATAGCTCACCCGTCTTGCTGATGGTCACATCCGTGGGGACGCTTGAAGGAGTAGGTATATTGTGCTCGGAAAAAATACCCTTGGCAGGCAGGAACCTGCCAATTTTGTTCAGGTTGGACTCTATAAACCAAACGGTGTCTGCTTTGTCGACGACTATCTTGGTGGGTAAAGTAAACGCAGTGGGCATTTCGAACGACTTGAAAGCATCTGCTCCCCAGGACGGTGAGCATAGAAAATTACCGAGAATTATCAAAAATACAGTTACTATTTTCACTACATTATCCTTATTAAAACAGGGCGAAGAGTATGACTGCATGGTTGCGGAAGCCTTGCAAAACGTGAGTGACTTCCTGTTTTGCCCAGAGCAACCAGACCAGGACCAATGATAGGGGGAACACGGCTTATCGATACGTCAAAGCCAGAAAAGTTTCATGAACTGGATGGTTTTTTTTACAGAGAAAGGCTTGTGTAGCAAAAAACCTGCAGGGGTATGGTTTATGAATGCCCACCTTTGCGAGACCTTCTGGTTAACCGCCAGCCTAGGGTAGCGATGCCTATAATCACCGCGAGATAAGCCAGCCATTTGAACATGTGCCCATCGGATGTCTTCTCAGCAGCAGGACTTGTCGGCGTAGTATTTTGCTTGTTAATTTCTGCCAACACTTCGTTAATGGAAAGCATCCCCAATCGCTTTGCATCAGTGGCACTTTGAGTGAACCAGAGCAGGGCCCGCTTGCGATCTATTGCCATGTCTGCCGGCAAACTGCCGTAGTTGGGGATGTCGTATTCATGAAAGGTCGCCTTCTCTGAATTAAAGACACCCACCTTATTTCCCTTATATTCCAAAAACCAGACGTTTCCATTATCGTCATTCACAAGCGCAACAGGTGAGCTGCTGGGGGTGGGAATAATGGCTTCGTCAAACCGGTTCTGTTCGGGAGAAAACATTCCCAGCCTGTTTGCCGTCACTTCCACAAACCATATCTTGCCATGCTGATCAACGGAGATTTTTCCCGGATTTGCAAATTGAGTGAGCAAATCATATTCATAAAATACCTCTTGTTCCGGAACAAACTTTCCTAATTTGTTGGCAGTGGATTGAACAAACCAGATATGTCCTTTTTGGTCGGCAGCTAAACTTCTGGGACTGCCGTTGGCGGTGGGAATTGGATACCCCTTTAGCGCAAAAGTCTTGGGATCGATGCGATAGAGACTGTTCTTATTGGAGGCAAGAAACCATACCGTGCCATTGGCATCCACGATCAATTCTTCCGGAATTGAATTATGGGGAATAGCAAATTTCGTGAAATACCCGTCCGCAGGTGTAAATCGTCCCAGTATATGCGGCTCGTCTGCTCCCTCAATCCATCGCGTCACGGTAAACCAGATTTCACCATCCGAACCCAGGGTAATATTTGAAAATCCAACATTCCCCCACGAGACGGGAAGAGCGTGGGTTGCAAACTCTTTTTTCTCCGGATCATACACAGCAAGCTTTTTACCGACCTTCTCGGTAAACCAGACACGTCCTGCCGAATCGATGGCCATCGACTGTGCCGAACTGAGTCCTTCTGGTAGCGCCACCTCCTTGATCGGGGTTGGGGTAGCAGACATAACTTGACCTTTGCTGCCGCCATGGTCGTGGCCACTCATTAAATCTTTGGACATAACCGGATCTTTGGCATTGCCATGGTCGTGTTCACCCTGTGCGAAAGCGGTTCCTCCAACCAAGAGGGTTCCACACAATAAAAGCACCATACCGTAACTGGATTTATGCAGAAAAAAATGAATGTTTGTTCTCATTGTAAAGTGGCTAGTAAAATTGATATGTTGCCTAAACGGGGATCACCACGTCATGGTGGGCTCATAAACATGGCGCAGTTGCCAGTTGGCATCTTTGTAGGATCCGCCTGCATGATCCGCACTCTCTTCACCGCCTATGTTGTAACCGCCCAGATTCACCTGCCGCTGGCGTTCAACCCTGTAATACTCGCCCATTTTGGCAGGAGGCAAGGCTTGCCTTTGGCCCATCATGGGATTGTGGCAAGACGGACAGCCCAAGGCCTTGATCGGAGATCCACTGGCTACCACGGCTCCCATCGGAACTCCCCATACCAGCCCGGCATAGATGGCAATTGCCACGATTGAGGTGGCAGTGATTCCAAAACGAGTTTTGCTGTGTTTGCGAAAAATAACCGGTACCAGAAACAGAAAAACCACGGCCAGCAGAGGGAGCCAAAACGTGGCAACCGGTAACCATTTAACATTATCCCCGGTCAGATACCAAAAAGGCTGAAACAGAAACATCAGATACCACTCCGGGGAGGGTATGTGGAAGCCCTCATCGGGCATGGGTGGCATAGCGGGATCCATTGGCACCTGAATGAGATAAGACAACAACAGCAACCCCAGAAAAATAACCGATATCAGCGCCCCGGCCTTTATCGCATGTTCCGGCCAAAAAGCATAAAATTTTTGCGGATAAGGGGGTGCGTACTTGGTCGCAACGATGATTTCTCTTTTTTTGGATGCCATGTTCAGTTACTCCCATTCAGTTAACAGCGGCTTATAACGGCTTCGATATCCCATATCGCCGTATCATTTTGAAGTGAAAAAGCAAAGAAGCGGCAAGAATTAACGGGATTGCCAATATATGGATGTAATACGCCGCACTGAGGGTAAAGTTATCAAGTATCATATTCTTGATGGGTTCCCCGACAATCGTCCAGGTTCCAATGTAATCTATCCATAATGCATAAGACCAGTAAGATCTCCAGTCCCATGGGAGAATAAGCCCGCTTACAACCATCAGGAACACCAGGAGCAACTGAGAAACGCCGCTTAGCCAGGTGAACTGCCGGGGACTCTGGTAGGCTTTCAAATAAAATACAATGACCATATGGGAAAATACGGTTGCCAGAAGAAGGGTGGCAATCCACCGATGCATATTCCTGAACAGCCATCCAAAGGCTACCTCATTGCTTAAATTCGCAATGCTCAGCAAGGCCTTGTCGGGTTCTGGGGTATAGAAAAAAAGCATGAATACGCCCGAGACCAACTGGATGAGGATAAGAAATAGCGAGATGCCGCCAAAGCAATAAAAGAAATTTACGTGCGCAGGCACGGCCTGCCCTTTTTTTAACCGGATCAGCTCCCTGATCCACTCTGCGACCTTGACAGCACTCATTATTATTTACTCCCCGGAGAAATTTCAGACTTGCTCGCCGCTATTGCATCATCCTTTTGCATCCCATAACTATCGCCGGTAAAGTCAATCTTCCATGTGTGGGTGGTGGGATCAACATTAAGAGGCAACACCTCCTGCACTGTATATTCACCACCAAAACTGGAGGGCAACTTATAGCTTATGGCGACCAGGGCTTGAGTCCCCTTGATCTCGGTTTTACCCACGTCCACCACGAATTTTTCCGGGTAACCCTTAATAATCTCCAGGAACTGGTTCAAGTTCAAATTGGAAACCCTGGTATCGATCATCTTATATGCTTCACTGGCAGTCGTAGAACCTCCTTCGAGCTTCGCAGCTGAGATTAATTCATAGAACCGCTTTGTAACAACCTCGGGCCCATCTTCAGGCAGGGTGCTAGTGTTCCCCAAACGATCACAGCCCGTTACCGTAATGGCAAGAACCAGCAATATCCAGCCAAAAAGTTCTTTTTTACACTTCAGGATCAAAGCAGCCCCCTATTTTTTCAATTAAAAATACACTCATCTTCAGCTTATTTTAAGCTGAATGGAGTGTTTCACCGCAACGCACACAGAGACCACGCGATTCTTTCGTGGTTCAACTGCCACTTTTAAAAATCAACACGCTGCGACTGCCATACACGGTAGCGCCATCAAGGTTTCGTTGTTAACACACCCCAGAGTGCTACCCCGACCAAAACAATAATATCTACCAGACAACCTGCGGGTAAAACCAGTGCTCCACCATAAACGTATTATCTTTAAGAGTGGGGTTCAGTATCCTGTTTTTGAAAGTTGGCGGAGGCAGCCCCAGCCGATCTCCCATGCTGGCATTGTGGCATGAATTGCAGCCCATGGTAGGCGACGGATAGGAAACCGCATAAAACGGAGCGAACAGCGCTATTGCTACCAGACTCACACTTAGTACACCCAGCGTTTTTGTCAGTGTTTTTTCGCCCAAAACTTCCCGTACTGGCCTCATGATTTGTGCAAATACGCCTGTTTTCCTAGTAGCCGGGGTCGCCGGCTGGGCCCTGTTGCCAGTCTTGCCCTGCGCCTTGAGAAAATAGGGAAATATAGCCAAAACTATAAAAATAATGAGCGGAATATAGAAACCGAATAAGGTCGCCATAAATCCCTTAAAGTACAAGTAAGGCACGTAAAAAATGAGAATGAACCACTCCGCCATCGGGATACCTTCGCCTTCCAAGGGCATCGGTATGATCTCAGGATCCTGAGAGGGCATCGGTAGAGCATAGGCCAGGACGGCAATTGCCAGTAAAAACGGAATAGTGAGCGGAAGATGCTCAATGGCATACAGGGTAAGCCCACCCGCTCTTTTCATTACCTTGCTGAAGGTGTGAATGCCCATTAACACCAACGTGATGGCAGGAAGAATACAAATATGCACTACCAGCGCCCGATTAAGGGTAAAGGCGTCGAGGAGAAAATCACCTAACGAAGGCCCGATCAAAGGGATTTCGTTCGCGTAATTGGGTACCATCTCCATGAACCAATACCCTCTCCATTCCCAAGCCAGGATAACTCCAGTAAACAAAAACCCCAACATGGGCAGGAAGAGCAGGATGCCGGTCAGCCACAATGTCTTGCTATCCCGGATAAGATAATCTTTTCTTAAAAAGCTTCTAATGAAGTGCATTATCACCGTAACCATCAGGAAAAGTGCTGCCCAGCGGTGGGTGTCCCTTATCCATGCAACGGCGACAAGCTCACGGTAGAGGTATTGAATGCTGGGGTAGGCTTCCTTCAGTTGGGGGATATAAAACAGCGTCAAAACCGAGCCGGAAAGAACTTGAATAATAAGGAGGAGCAGAGCAACCCCGCCAAAAAAGTGGTACCAGTGAGATGCCTTGATTTTCATAAATAACTTAGCCAGTTGTATTCGAATTTCCGCGAGGGCGGATTCAGTTAATTAAACTACCCGAACAGTGTATCTTCGCATCCAATTAATTAAATAACCTGAATGGCTTATTTGCGCTTCCAATTAAGTAACCCGAATAGTGCATCTTTGATGCAACAAATAAAATTCTAACTCAGAAATAATCCCGGGGTGCAATAAACTTTCCCATTTGCGCTGAATAACCCGTGCCATTGCCCAGTTCAGGCTGAACGTGGATTGCGTTGATCTTGTGCGGTCAATGTTGCCAGAGAAGTGGTTTTTTGTTCGTCTAGCTGGTCCCAGGAAAAGCGCCACTCCCAATTTCCGCTGGCAGTTCCAGGGAAATTCATGCGATGTGCTCCGTCGAGGCCGATGACATCCTGTAGCGGATAGATCACGGTATTGGCGACGGAGGCGGATAACGCCTTGATCATGTCCCAGTTGATCTGGCTGCCGTCGCTGTTCAGGTATCGCCGTGCAAAGCCTCTCTCGTGCTCGCCGGCTGACTTCCACCAGCCGATGCTGGTGTCGTTATCGTGAGTACCGGTGTAGGCGACCGCGTTGGCGATGTAGTGGTGCGGCAGGAAATAGTTGCGCTCGTCCTCGCCGAATGCGAATTGCAGGATACGCATGCCGGGCAGATTGAATTTATCCCGCAGCGCGATCACGTCTGGCGTGATAAGGCCCAAATCCTCGGCGATGATGGGCAAAGCCCTGAAAGCTTGTTTGAAGGCGTCAAACAGACTTTCTCCCGGTCCCGGTCTCCATTCGCCATTGATTGCGGTGGACTCATCGGCGGGGACTGCCCAGTAATTGGCAAATCCGCGAAAATGGTCAACCCGAACCACATCGAAGTGTTGCAACACATGTTTCATACGTGCGATCCACCAGACGTAGCCGCTCTCTTCATGGCGCTCCCAGCGATAGAGCGGGTTGCCCCAAAGTTGCCCTGTCTTGCTGAAGTAATCCGGAGGAACGCCGGCCACGGCTATCGGACAGCCGTCTGCGTTGAGTTCAAATAAATCCTGATGCGCCCATACGTCGGCACTTTGATAAGCGACAAAGATCGGCATATCGCCGATCATGTGGACGCCGTTGGCATTGGCGTAATGCTTCAATTTTCGCCATTGGCGGTCATAGCACCACTGACAGAATTTCCAGAATTCAATTTCAGTTGCGAGTGAAGCGGCTGCGGCTTGCAGTGCGTCTGCATCACGCTGGGCCAGGCCGTCAGGCCATGTATTCCAGTCACGCAAGGCTTGGCTGCCCCAGATGGCTTTGAACAGTGCATAGTCATACAGCCAGTGTTGAGCTTCATCACAGAATTTCAAGAAAGCAGCATGGATCCGCTTGCTGTTTTGCTGCTGGAAGCGATTTGCGGCGAGATGCAGCAAAGTCATTCTGGATAGTCTCACTGCATCGTAATCGACTCTGTTGTTGGAAACTGCAGTCACCGCAGGCGGTTCATCAGCCTTGAGCCAGCCCTGTTCGATCAGTTCATTTGGGTCGATCAGCAACAGATTGCCTGCGAATGCAGAGTCGCTCATGTACGGTGAATTGCCTGGCCCGACCTCTCCCAGTGGCAGCATTTGCCAGCTGGATTGACCTGCGCTGGCCAGCCAGTCGATGAAGCGGTAGGCAGATTCGCCGAAATCTCCGCAGCCGTGGGGGCCGGGAAGTGAGGTGGGGTGGAGCAGGATGCCGCTGGAGCGGATAGAGAGCGGGTTCACTTTAGATGACTTGCTTTTTAGGTCTTCAGGGCTGCATCGTAGCAGTTTTCCGGCGATTCAAAGCTGGCTGTGGCGTTTCAATCCTTGCCGAACAAGTCTCGGCTATACACTTTGGCTACCACGTCGCGGATATCGTCCGTGATGCGGTTGGCCACGATGACATCCGATAGTTGTTTGAATTGATCGAGGTCATTCACCACTCTGGAGTGGAAGAACTCGGATTCCTTCAGTGCAGGCTCGTACACGATGACCTCAATGCCCTTGGCCTTGATGCGCTTCATGATGCCCTGGATGCTGGAAGACCTGAAGTTATCCGAACCGCTTTTCATGACCAGCCGATGGATCCCGACGACTTTTGGGTTGCGCTTGAGGATACTGGCAGCGATGTAATCTTTGCGCGTGGTGTTGGATTCGACAATGGCATGGATCAGGTTCTGCGGGACCTCGCTGTAGTTGGCCAGCAGCTGTTTGGTGTCCTTCGGCAGGCAATAACCGCCGTAACCGAATGAGGGGTTGTTGTAGTGGTCGCCGATGCGCGGGTCGAG
>Ga0066644_10002269_pt1 | contig 10085 bp, 7 predicted proteins | sample CryGeyCG2114_020_FD_62735 | JGI IMG/M metagenome (GOLD analysis project Ga0066644, IMG submission 62735) | Groundwater microbial communities from aquifer - Crystal Geyser CG15_big_fil_post_rev_8/21/14_0.20 | ecosystem: Environmental > Aquatic > Deep subsurface > Groundwater | place: USA: Utah...
CAGAAAAAACATTGCCCGACCTGAAAATAAATGCCGCGCTGGAACTCAGTCTCCTGTCGAAACAAGGTGCCGCCCTCAGCGACAACACGCTTGACCTGGCCCGCAGGTTGGCGGAAGAACAATTAAAGCAGGCACGAGAAAAAGCATTGCAATGTTTTTTATCCTGGCAGGAAAAGGCTATAAGGTTTGCCGAGCTTTTGCATGAAGAACAAAGAAGGATTGTGAAAGACCCCGATGGGATTCGTGACTTCAACCGCGATCTTCATATCGCCGAGCAGGAAGACAAAAACCACTACCGCCTGACCCGGAATGAATTCTACTCGTACCGGAAAACCGTCCAGCGGTTTTCCCGGTTCATCGGCAATGCGATTGAAAGCAGGTTGCCCGAGCCACAGTTGGAACTCTTGCGAAAGGTCCTGCTCCGGCAGACAGAAGAAACCCTGCAACTCATGAAAGAATATTTCGGCAAGAAAGAGAAAAGCGAAGAGTCCATGGTTCAGATATTGGGGGAATCCCAGGGGGAAAAAGACAAGCTATCCGCCTTTCTCACACAGTATTATTCCAACGACAGGATCATGGACCTGGAAGTGCAACTGCAGTTTGAACTACAGTCCCACTGGTTCAACCTGAGAACCCTTGCCCGCAATTCCAATCTCAGCCTGGAAAATTTCGCCGGTAAAGAGGCAGGTGACTCTTCCGCTTTTGAGGATATCCTGAAAGTCCTGATTGGGTTTCATGAAAACTGGATGGCCTACCATCAGTTGGAACAACAATTCTGGAATTCCCTGGATACGCGGATTCCCGCGTCCCGTGAAACCACAAAAACTACAGAACTCACACTGGCAGACTTCACCCCAATTTCTTATGACTCCGAGGACCTGGATTTTGCTGGAATCCTGAAAGCCCTTAAAGCGGAGGGCTCGTTTTTGCGCCGGGAAAATGAAACTCTGGTCTGGGGACAAGACAAGTTCCAGTTTTCCGGATTTTCGCAGAACAGGGAGGAGCTTGCCCACTGCGCTGTAAAGCTGATAGAAACCCAGGCTACCTACCAGGAAAAAGCCCAGGAACTCATTCACCAACTGGAAGAAATGTTGAGCAGGGAAAATGATTTGTCTACCCAGTTGAAACAGACACGGGTTGAAGATAAAGTCTCCCCCATTACGATCAGCGGGAATATCGCCATTGTGCAGTTTCAAATCAACCTGCTTCGCAGAATGATCATGAGTCTGGATATCAACCAGTCGCTCAACCTCCATCGCCTTATTCTCGCGGGCGCTTTTTTATCTCTGGCTGACAGTGAAAGCCCGGCGGCACAACAATTTTTCGATGCTTTTAACGGTCATCTGGCACAGAGTGACCAACAAATGCTTGAAGCATCAAAAGCCTGCAAGGAAAACACCTTTAAACTCTCGGCCCTGGCGGGTCAGATGAGAGACCTTAATTCCAAATATAATATCTCGGAAATTTCGGAATCCGTGAGAATTGAAAATGAAAACACACGAGTACAAATTGATCTGGATCGTTGCGAATTTGAGCTTAAGAGAAATTCCAGAATAAAAAACTTTTTTGACCGGCTGGTGGAGTTTCGTAACAACCTGTCCGCAGGTTCCCCGGAAACAAGCCTTCGGGAAATACATTTTTTTGAAAATGCTGATGTACGTATTGGCCATACCCTGGCCCCACAAGGAATTTGCCACAGCCAGGATGGCAATCTGCTGGTTGCAAACTATGGAAACCACCAGGTTTTCAGCTTTTCCCCTGAGGGGAACTACCAATTCCATTTTGGTGGATGGGGTAATGCGCCCACATCCCTGCAATATCCGGTCAATCTATCCATCGACAGTGAAAGCTCCATCTACGTCATTGATGAAAAAAATCAGGAAATAAAGAAGTTTGATCGTCACGGCAACTTTATTCTCCAGTTTGGCCGTGGAGATTTTGGCCCCATTTTCTCCCTTTCCGTCGATGCCCATGATCATATCTGGGTAGCGGAATCACAACACAACCGGATAAGAGTCTTTGATGGTTTTGGAAACACCTTGAAGACCCTGCAGGGCCCTAACCTCCGGGAACCCGTGGGTATATTTTGCCTGCCGAATGAAGAATATCTGGTGGGAGACAAGTCAGAATTTTTGCTGAAACATTTTGATGCCCAGGGCAACATGATCCATAAGGCCGACAAAGCCGATTGGGGAGTGGACGAAATTTATTTTATGACCTGGAATCCCAGGCACGGCATTTACGCTTCCGATTTCTGGAACCGGCAAATCGTTCATCTCAACAACCAACTTGAGGTCCAGAGCGTTTTTCGCAAACCGGGCAGGAGAGCCGGGCAGTTGGGAAAAGTGGGTGGACTCTCCATCTTCAACGACCAATTAGCCGTGGCTAATTCCGATGGAGGTAAAGTGCAGATCTTTGACCTTTCCTCTTGAAAAGTTGCTTTTTAATAGACGTTAATGATGGGGTAGCGGCGATTTTGGGAACTTTGCAGGTTTTCACGCTCTACATCGTGCAGGAAACCGTTTCCCGACAGATGATCCTTAAATGTTGCCACTGAATCTTCCAGAAATTTTCCCGGTCGGTATGTTTTCGCAATATCTTCCATGGAAAAAGGTTCCGGCAGTTTTCGGTATGTTGAGGCCCGGTCACGGATTTTTTCTTCGCTCCAGCGTTTGCCATCCGTAGCGATGAGCACCGTCGCAACCTGATCATCATCCTCAAAACAATAAATCTGCGGAAATACCGAAAGAAAAGTTTTGATATCCCGGGGTTTCAGGGTATTACCTTTTCCATAAAGGTTTGAGCCCACTACACCGCCGGGCTTCAGCACTGCGCGAATTTCCTGATAAAATTCACAGGTCTTCAAATGATAGGGGATCGACCCGCTTTTAAATGCGTCCAGAATGATCCAGTCATAAGGCTCCTGCCCCTTTCTCCTCTGGATGAACACTCTTCCGTCTTCTTCAAAAACCCGGCAACGGCTCGACTCACGCAGGGAAAAATATTTTTTAGACACCTCTATAACTTTCCCATCCACCTCCACAACATCTATTTGCAAATTCGGAAACCATTGAACAAGACAATTGCTGACCACAGCCCCACCCAACCCCACCATGAGCATTCTTTTGGGTTCCGGAGAAAACAACAGGGAAGCCATCATCATGCGCGAATACACCAGGGCAAGTGGATTTTGTCCTTCGGTATCCACCCTGCTTTGCAGGTAATATTCACCATTTCCTTTAAACCAGAGTTCGCGGAACCCCCCGTTCTGGATAACGTAAATTTCGTTATAACGGGTTTTTTCACGTGCCAGAATCTTCATTTGAGGCTCCTCTTTTTTTACGCCCAAGAACCTAAGCACATTAAAATCCTGAAAATAAATCATAAAGACAAAAACGGAGTTAAAAAGCAGTTTTCATTTTCCCTGGATATGATAAACTTTGTGTATACTAATTTTGTCCCAAAACCCCGAAACGAATATCAAGGGAAGCTATGCTCTTTCAAAGGGTTATAATAATACCCCCCATATCATAAAGGAATATCTCCCATGCCGCAAAAAGTTTTAAAACATAAAATTGGCTTAGAAACGCATGGTTTGAAAAATCTGAAAAAGATTCACTGGAATTTATCCACCCCTCAGCTTTACGAACACATAATTAAAAACGAAGAGGGCCATATAGCCCATTTAGGGCCCGTGTGCGTGAGCACAGGAGAACATACCGGACGCGCCCCAAAAGACAAATTTATCGTTCGGGAACCTTCCAGCCAGGAAAATATCTGGTGGGGGAAAGTCAACCGCCCTTTTTCCGTCGAACAATTTGAAGCCTTGTATTCCCGAGTTCTCGCTTATCTTCAGGGAAAAGAAGTTTACGTGCAGGATTGTTGCGCCGGTTCCGATCCCAAGCATCAGACCCATATCCGCGTCATCAACGAGCAGGCATGGCACAGCATGTTCGCCAGAAACATGTTTATCCAGATCCGGGATATGGTCAAGCTGGAAACCCATGAACCAGCATTCACCATTATTCACGTTCCCGATTTCAAAGCCGTGCCCGCCATTGACGGGACCAACTCAGAAGTTTTCGTCATCGTGGATTTTGGCAAACAATTGGTTTTGATCGGCGGCACCAGTTATGCCGGAGAAATTAAAAAATCCGTTTTCTCTATTCTGAATTACTTGTTGCCGCAAAAACAGTCCGTGTTATCCATGCATTGCTCCGCCAATATTGGCAAGAAGGGGGACTCAGCAATATTCTTCGGGCTTTCCGGAACCGGAAAAACCACCTTGTCCGCCGACCCTGCGCGCAAACTGATCGGCGATGACGAGCACGGCTGGAGTGACCGGGGCGTTTTTAATTTTGAAGGCGGCTGTTACGCAAAGGTGATTCGCCTGTCCCAGAAATCAGAACCTGAGATTTATGAGTGTACGCGGCGATTTGGCACCCTGCTTGAAAATGTGGTGATGGATGAAGATACGCGTCGGCTCAACCTTGACGATGCCAGTCTCACCGAGAACACCCGCGCCAGCTACCCCATCACCCATATTGAAAATTCTGTGTTCAGCGGCATGGGGGGCCACCCGAATAACGTGATCATGCTGACCTGCGATGCCTATGGGGTCATGCCTCCGGTTTCCAAGCTCACCCCTGAGCAAGCCATGTACCATTTTATCTCAGGCTACACCGCTAAAGTGGCCGGCACTGAGAAAGGCATGAGCCGGGAACCCACAGCCATTTTCAGCACCTGTTTTGGCGCTCCATTCATGTCCCTTCATCCTTCCATTTATGCGGATATGCTGGGTGAAAAGATTGCTAAATACAACGTCTCCTGTTGGCTGGTAAATACAGGATGGACGGGGGGACCTTATGGTGTGGGGAAACGATTAGAAATTAAATATACCCGGGCCATGATCAAAGCCATCCTGGAAGGCCAGTTAGACAAAGTGGAGACCCAGGAAGATCCCGTCTTCGGCATCCATATTCCCCTCACGGTTAAAGGGGTTCCCGATGAAATCCTTCAGCCTAAAAATACCTGGAAAAATCCTTCAGCCTATGATGAAAAAGCCCGGGAACTTGCAAACCAGTTTATAGAAAATTTCAAGGAATATGAAAGCCACGTGGACAAAAAAATCTTAGGCGCAAGCCCAAAGCCATCCGGGGCACCCAAGAAACCCAAAGGGAAAATTCATAAATTGGGGAAGTAATTTCCCTTCAATCTGTAGTATTTCCATTCTTTTAAGTAGAGCTAGAGTTATGGACACCACACCTATTATCGCATTAACAATGGGGGATCCGGCAGGTATCGGCCCCGAAATCATTGTCAAAGCTTTTCAGGACGACACACTACCGTTTCAATCCCGAGCGGTGGTTATAGGTTCTGCCCGCCTGCTTCAGGAAACCGCAAAAAAGCTTGCCCCGGAAATTCTGGTTCACACCATTAACCGGCCTGATGAGGGTTGGTACCAGACCTGCACCATTGATGTCATCGACCTCAAAAACGTGCCTGAAAATATCCCCGTGGGCAGAGCCAGTGCTGAAGCGGGCCGGGCCAGTTACGAGGCCATCAAAGCCGCTGTTGATCTGGCACTCCGGGACGAAGTCTCAGGCATAACCACAGCGCCCATTAACAAACAGAGCCTTCATCTTGCGGGTTACCCGTTTCCTGGACACACAGAACTGCTGGGCAATCTCACAAATGCTAAACAGGTCGCCCTTATGTTGGCAGGCAAAACGCTGAGAGTTGTGCTTGTCACCACGCATGTTCCTTTGAGCCAGGTCCAGTCTCACATTACCGAGGAAAAGGTACTCGCAACCATCCGCCTGACTCAGGAATGGTTAACCCGGCATGTTAGCGATGTGCCCAACATTGCCGTAACAGGACTCAACCCACATTGCGGAGACGGGGGAATTTTTGGACAGGAAGAAACCGACTACATTCTGCCCGCACTAAAAACTGCGCAAATGGAAGGCATTCAGGCAAGTGGTCCCTTCTCTGCCGATGCCCTCTTCGGCAGACTCAATTCCCAGAAATATGACGCGGTTGTCTGCATGTATCACGATCAAGGAATGATTCCCGTAAAGATGGACTCCTTCGGGCAGGGTGTAAACATCACCTTGGGACTGCCTATATTAAGAACCTCGGTGGATCATGGCACGGCATTCGATATTGCGGGAAAGGACAAAGCATGCCCCGAAAATCTTAAAATGGCTTTGAGGACAGCAACCCGGTTGTCGCAATCCACACTCTCCATGAAATGAGAAAGAGGCCACTCGGACAAAACTTTCTGATTGATCTAAACATCGCTCACAGCATCATTCAGTCAGCTAATATTCAGCCCGGCGAACCGGTTGTTGAAATCGGGCCGGGAAAGGGTGTCCTCACCCAGCTTCTGCTCCATCAGACCGATTCGCTGACCGCTATTGAACTGGACCCCCGGCTTGCCAAAGACCTGCAAAATCGTTTTGGCAATAATCCGTCTTTCAAACTTATTGAAGGAGATGCCGCGAAGTTTGATTACGCCTCTTTGGGAACCGGGCTTAATATCGTTTCCAATCTTCCTTATTACGCCGCCACCCATATCATGAAAAAATTGATCCATTACCGGAACCAAATCCGCTCCATGACATTGATGCTACAAAAAGAAGTGGTAGACCGGTTAACAGCCAGCCCCGGACAAAAAGAATACGGTTCGCTCTCCGTTTATGTGCAGTATTATTGTGAGATTGAGCGTTTGCTTGAAATTCCCAATACTGCGTTTTCACCCAAACCTAAAATCGATTCTTCTCTCATAGGTCTGGCACCCCTGCCCCAACCAAGGGTAGAGGTTGAAAACCCAAAACTGTTTTTTAAGCTGGTCCATTCAGCATTTTTTCACAAACGCAAAATGCTGAAAAATAATTTAAAAGAATGGACACATCTGTTTAATCAGGAAAACGGGCAATCCCGATTGGCTGGCATCGACCTTAACCGAAGAGGCGAAACCCTCTCGCTCGAAGATTTCGCAGACCTTGCCAACCACGTTCACGCCCTCACCGCCCCCTGAAAGGGCAAACAACCAATTATAAATTCATGGCCAACTCAAACAAAGGTAAAGTGGTTCTTGTCGGTGCCGGGCCGGGCGATATCGGCCTGCTGACCCTGAACGGGAAACAATGGCTGGAAAAAGCCGATGTAATCCTGTACGACCATCTGGTCAATCCGGATATTCTGCGCTTCACGCAAAAATCAACAGAGGTCATTTATGTCGGGAAAAAAGAAGGCGTGGCCTCAATGGAACAGGAAGAGATCAATCAACTGCTCATCAGCAAGGCCCGGGAGGGAAAAACCGTTGTCCGCCTGAAGGGTGGCGACCCTTTCCTGTTTGGACGTGGAGGCGAGGAGATTCAGGCCGTCCAGAAGGCCGGCATCCCCTTCGTCATTGTTCCCGGTGTGACCTCGGTAACGGGGGTGGCCGCTTATGCCGGCATCCCGCTCACCCATCGCAATCTTTCTTCCACCCTTTCCATCATCACCGGAAGCAACGAAAAAAAACAGGGAGACATTCATATCGATTGGGAAAAAATTGCGGCCCGTTCCGGGACTTTGGTTTTTCTCATGGGCGCACGCAAGCTCCCTCTGATTGTCGAAAAACTCCTGCGCTTCGGCAAAAACCCGGATACCCCTATCGCCGTTGTGCAATGGGGAACGACCGCCAGACAGAAAACATGGGTTGGAACACTCGGCACCATTGTAGAAATTTCTGCCCAGGACAAAATTTTGCCTCCTGCCCTGACTATCATCGGAGAAGTGGTTAACCTCAGACCCGTCACCGAATGGTATGAACACCTGCCGCTGTTTGGGAAAACAGTTGTGGTCACGCGTAAAGGCGACCAAGCCGAATCTATGATTGACCGGCTACGGGAACTGGGTGCTGAGCCTTTCTTTTTCCCGGTGATTGAGACCATCGCCCCGGATGACTGGTCCCCTATGGACAACGCGCTGAACAATCTCTCCCAATACCAGGGTCTGATTTTCACCAGCGTCAACGGTGTGCGGTTTTTTGCTGAACGGCTCAAGGTAATCGATCAGGACATCCGAGAATTAAAGGGACTGCGGGTCTTCACCATCGGACCCAAAACCGCCGAGGCTGTTCGCGATCTGGGAATCCGCGTGGATGTCGTGCCGGAAAATTTTGTCGCCGAATCCCTGATCGAAAGCATGAAAAATATAGAAGGCCAACGGTTTCTTTTAGCCCGCGCCGCCGTTGCTCGCGAAATTCTCCCTGAACAACTGCGAAAAATGGGGGCCATCGTCGATGTCGTTCCGGCTTACCAGACCATTCTGCCTGACACACCCGCAGATGAATTGGCAAAAAGACTCACAGCGGGGAGCATTGATGTCATCACCTTCACCTCCTCCTCCACGGTCACAAACTTTCTGGCATTGACGGGTGAAAAACTTCTTCCCGCAATTAAAAAAGCAAAGATCGCCTGCATCGGCCCTGTAACCGAAAAAACAGCCCAGGTAGCAGGATTAAATGTAGATATTGTCCCGGAACAATACACAGTATCGTCTCTCATTGATGCCATCGAGGCCTATTTTCACCACTAGCCACTCGGGCCTTGCGATGGGCCAGGAATGCGATTGCCAGCATTAAAAGTAGCAGGTATAATGAGCCCATTGCATAAATCCATTGACCAACGTCCATTGAGGACAGAGATGCCGATATGACGATACGATCTATTCAAGTCAGCCACATTGTTTTAAGTACTGAAGAGCTTGCTAACGTGCTTCTTGACCACCTCAAGGAAGATGAGTACAAGGACCGTGAGATGCTGTTTAAAGTGTTTGCCAAACTGGCTAAAAAATACAGCGCCTGCGGAACCCGCACTAAAGGTGGAGACCTTGGGTTTCTTGAACATAATACCGCCGCTCCCGAACTGGAAAAAGCCGCTATGGCGGCACCGGTGGGCGAAGTGCAAGGCCCTGTCAAAAGTAAGTTTGGTTACCATATTTTCCTGATCACCAAGGAAGAGGAAATGAAGGATACGGGCATTGATGGCCTGACAACCATTTCTTTCGGAGCGGGTGACGGCACCCTGTAACGCGATCCAGCATGCAACTTAAAGGCATTCATCACATCGCCCTAAATGTGACAGACCTGGACCGGGCCGAGCGTTTTTATACGGATGTACTCGGATTCCACGTCACCCACCGGTTTTCCAAAGGACTGAGGCACATCATGCTGGATACCGGCAACTCCCACCTGGCCCTGTTTGAAACTCCCGACCTGAAAATGGAATCTGCCCTGGAACAACTCAGTGATAAGGGTTATATGCATTTAGCTTTTGCAACCAGCCGGGAAGAATTTGTTAAAATCATCGATGAACTCAAAAACAAAAAGGTTAATATCGACAGTGGCCCGGTGGTTCGCGGCGAAGGAGAATCCATTTATTTCACGGACCCAGACCAAAATCACCTTGAAATCCGGTGCGATGCCGTTGCGAAACCATGATTGAATCCATTCTCGAAAAAGCCCTTTCCGGTCAGCGAATCCAACCCGAAGAAGCATTGGAACTGTTTTCCACAACAGATATCCTGCTCCTGGGGAACGTTGCATCCAGGTTGGCCCGAAGAAAAAGAACCGATAGAACCATCACCTATATCGTAGACAGAAATATCAATTATACCAATGTCTGCGTTACCGATTGTTCTTTCTGCGCGTTCTACCGTAAGGAACCAGACGCAGACTCCTATGTCCTGCCCTTTGAAACCATCGCGCAAAAAATTGAAGAAACCCTGTCAGCCGGGGGCAACCAGATTCTCCTGCAAGGTGGACACCATCAGAATTTAAAGATTGATTATTTTGAGGACCTGTTTAAAAAAATAAAGCAACGGTTCAACATCCACCTCCATGCCTTGTCTCCGTCGGAAATCATTCATATCAGTCGGATATCAAAACTCTCGCTGGACGAAACTCTTACCCGGCTCAAGCAGGCAGGGTTGGATTCCATACCCGGTGGCGGGGCAGAGATTCTTGTTGACCGCGTACGGCAAATAATCAGCCCGAAAAAATGCACCGCCGATGAATGGCTGGAAGTCATGGA
>Ga0066644_10002297_pt1 | contig 10015 bp, 6 predicted proteins | sample CryGeyCG2114_020_FD_62735 | JGI IMG/M metagenome (GOLD analysis project Ga0066644, IMG submission 62735) | Groundwater microbial communities from aquifer - Crystal Geyser CG15_big_fil_post_rev_8/21/14_0.20 | ecosystem: Environmental > Aquatic > Deep subsurface > Groundwater | place: USA: Utah...
CTATCGCTTCCGCGAAGACCTGTCGGGCGAAGTCATCGCCGAGGCCGCCCGCGCGGACCTCGAGAAATTCCTTGGCCTGCGCTATCCGCGATCCGACATTCCCGATCAGGCGCGCGCGCTGTACCTGCGCAATCGCTTCCGGATCATCGCCGATGTCGACGCGGAACCGATCCCGGTCGAACCGGCTGCCTCGCTCTCGGGCGAGCCGCTCGACCTCAGCATGAGTTCGTTGCGGGCAGTATCTCCGGTCCACATCGAATACCTCAAGAACATGGGTGTGGGCGCCTCGCTGTCGATCTCGATCATCGTCGGGGGCAAGCTTTGGGGACTGTTCGCCTGTCACCATTACGGGCCCAAGCTGCTGCCCTATTCGAGCCGCACCTCAGCCGAGCTCTTCTCCGAATTCTTCTCGCTCATGCTCGATCGCACCATGGCCCGCGAAGGGGCAGAACTGCGCGAGCGAGCGCGCGCGATCCACACGAGGCTGATGCGCGACGTCGCCTCGGGCGCCTCGCTCTCCACGAGCCTGCCCACGATCGAACCGGTGATCCAGCAGATCATCCCGCACGACGGCGTTTCGATATTCGTCGAGGGCGTCTACGACGCGCGCGGTTCGGCGCCGAGCGAGGATGAATTTCGCGCCATGGTTCCCAGCCTCAACGGGGGGGCGACGAGCCGGATATTGGCCAGCGACTCGATCGTCGAGCGGCTGCCTGGTGCCGAAGCCTTTGCCGACCGTGCCGCCGGCGCGCTGATCATTCCCGTGTCCCGGACACCCCGCGATTACCTGGTGCTGTGGCGCAAGCCATTGGTTCAGACCGTAACCTGGGCCGGAAACCCCGATAAGCCGGTTGAGACCGGACCGCTTGGCGACCGCCTGACCCCGCGCAAGAGTTTCGAAGCGTGGCAGGAAACCGTCGAAGGACGAGCAGAAGGCTGGTCCAGCGCGGAAATCGAAATTGCCGAAAGCCTGCGGGTCACGCTGCTCGAGATAATCCTGCGCCTGACCGACGAGGCAATGAGCGAACGAACCAATGCGCAACGTCAGCAGGAACTGCTGATTGCCGAGCTCAATCACCGCGTGCGCAACATCCTCAATCTCATCCGAGGACTGATCAGCCAGTCGAAGAGCGACGCGGTCGATATAGAAAGCTTCGTCGAGATTGTCGGCGGACGCATCACCTCGCTTGCTTCGGCGCATGATAACATCACCAAGGGCAACTGGTCGCATGCCCCCTTTGCCGATTTGTTGGAAACCGAGGCCAATGCCTATCTCGCGGGCAAGAAGGAACGGCTCGACCTGTCGGGTCCCGAAGCGATGATCGCGCCCGAAGCCTATACCGTGCTCGCCCTCGTGATCCACGAGATGATCACCAACTCGGCGAAATACGGATCGCTCAGCGATCAGGCAGGTAGACTGGCGGTCGAGGTCAGCCGCGATGCCGAAGGCCAGTTCTGCCTCGATTGGCACGAGACCGGTGGCCCGCCGGTCAAGCCGCCGAAGCGCCGTGGATTCGGCAGCACGATCATCGCACGCTCGATCCCCCACGATCTGGGCGGTTCCGCAGAGATCGACTATCGTCTGGAGGGCGTCGTCGCCCGCTTCTGTATTCCCGGCCGTTACGTCGAATGGCGGTCGCGCGAAAGCGAATCCACCGCGACTCCCGAAACCCGAAAGAAAGCCCGTTTGGAAAGCCCGCCCGCAAGCGTCCTGCTGGTCGAGGACAGCATGATCATCGCGCTCGATGCGGAAGACTGCCTCAAGGAACTCGGGGTGGAGACGGTGCGCACCGAAAGCACGGTCGCGGCAGCGCTCGATGCGCTGGCGAAAAAGCGTCCCGCGCTCGCGATTCTCGACTACAATCTCGGCAAGGAGAACAGCGAGCCGGTGGCCGAGAAGCTCCGCGAAATGGGCGTACCCTTCTGGCTCGCAACCGGGTATGGCGAGATGGCCGACCGGATCGCGAAACTCGGCGCGATAGGCCTGCTGACCAAGCCCTATGGCAAGGTCGAACTGGAGCAGGTGCTCGCCAGCTACACCCCGGACTAGGCCGGGACCAGCAAGACGCGATCAATTGAAGAAGCGCTGCTGGTAATAGAAAGTTGCGGCGACCGGGTTGCCGCGGGCATCGCGCGCCGGCTCGAAGCGGATTTGCTCGTAAGCGAGCTGGCATACAACCGCGTCGGTCTCCGGAAAGGGGCTTGGGCGATAGATGCTGCACCCTGTGACCCGGCCCGCGGCTGAGACCGAGAGCCTGACAATGACCGACTTTCCGATCCGAGCCTGCCGCCCTCCCGGCGGCACGGGAAATGCGCTCGCATCGGTGATCGCGCGCACCAGAACGGGCTTGCTTGCTGCACCGCCGCCCTGGCCGCCTCCGCCCTCGCCGCTGCCGGTACCTTCTCCCTGCCCAGCACGACCCGTACCCTGACCCTGCTCGGTGGCCCCGGCACTGTCCGCAGTACCGGTCGACGAGGCGCGTGGTGCGGGAGGGTCCTTGCGTATCGGGCGTTTGGGCTCGGGCGCGGTCACCGCGTCGGGCACCGCCTCGCGGCCGGGATCGCCCTGCGCGCCCTCGGGTTCGGGGGCGGTGGGCTCGGGTTCCTCATCGGGGACGGAAACGGTGACGGTGAAGGCCGACACCACGCTGCGTTCGACACTGGCCACTGCACCGGGCGCAAGTGCCCGGACAAGAGCGTAGAACAGCGCGATGTGGATCAGGGCGATCAGCACGACGACCCAAAGGTTGGGCTGCTGTTTCGTCTGGCTGTAGCGGGCGGCCTTCTGGTCCATTCCGGCTCAACGGGAATCGGCACCCTCCTGTTCCGCTTGGCAGGCCGTCGAGCATGAAAAAGGGCGGTCCTCCGCGAGGAGGACCGCCCCTGTAGTCTGGGCGCGGGGCTCGCGGCCCCGCACCTTTATGATCAATAGCCGACGATGACCGACAGGCTGGCTGCGCGCGGCGAACCAATCTGGGCGAAGCCGAAGCCATCCAGCGAGCCGCCGAAGAAGCCGACGTAGTATTCGTCGAACAGGTTCGTCACGTTCAGCTGCAGGGCAACGTCACCGCCGGTCGGGAATTCACCCAGCGTCCAGCGGACGTCGAGGTCGACCAGCGTGTACGAAGGGATCTTCGCATCGAAGGTGAACGGCGTGCCGTCGAACAGTTCGCCATCGACATCGGTGTTGGTGTCGTTGTTGAAGCGCGGACCGGTGTGCTTGACCTGTGCGCCGAACTCGAAGGCACCGACGGCCACCTGGCCGCGAGCACCGAACGAGTACTGCGGAGCACCCGATTCGCTCTTGCCGCCGGTCAGCAGGAAACCCTGCTCGCCTGCGGTGGTGCAGGAGTAACGACGGTCGCCGACCTGGAAGCTGCGGCAGGCACCGATGGCGGTGTCGTCAGCGATTTCCGAGTCGTTGTACGAGCCGAACACGTAGAGCAGCGAGTTGCGGGTCGGACGCCAGGCGATCGAGCCGTCGATGCCCCACTTGTCCACGTCGCCGAGGTTGCGGTAGACGACCGCACCTTCGCCGTTGTTCGCTTCCGGATCGAAAGCCGAAGCAAGACGGTTCTTGTACATCGTGTAATACGCGCCGAGCTGCGCTTCGATCTGACCCGACTGGTAGCGCAGGCCGAGGTCGAAGCTGTCGGTGGTTTCCGGGTTCGGGTTCGCACCGGCATCGCCTTCGTCGAAGAACAGCGATGCGTAGAGCGGGTCCGTGCCGGGGACCGACAGGCCCTTGGCGTAGTTGGCGAAGAGCGAAACTTCCGGCGTGATTTCATAGATGAAACCGACGTTCGGGAGCAGCTTGTCGTACTTCAGCGTGCGCGAACGCGGCGGGGCTGCGTTCGGATTGGCTGCTTCGTAACCGGCGAGGTCGAAGCCCGGGTTGGGGCAGTCGACGAAACCGTTGGCCGAAGTGGTGTAGCAGAACTGGTTCAGTTCGCGGGTGAAGAACGGAGCGCGCAGGGCGAGCTTCGCGGTGAAGTCGCCGAAGCGACCACGGTATTCACCAGAAAGCTGGTGCAGAATTGCATACGACAGACGGTTGCGCTTGTTCACCTCCACGCCGTTCACGTCGAGCAGCGGGTTGTCGATCGCGAACACGTCGCTGATCTCACCGTTGCCCAGCATGTTGGTGATCTGGCCGGTCTGACGGTGACGTGCACGGTCCCAGGTGTAGGCGAAACGCACGCGGTGATCGTCGTTGATCGAGTAGATCAGGTTGGCCACGACGCCGAAGCGGTCGGTCGTGGTCTGGCTCGGATCGTTACCCGCAACTTCGTCGTCTAGATCGCCGTCGTTGTTGAGGTCGCGGCCGAAGTAGTAGCCGCCGCGGAAAGCACCGGTGTAGTTGGTGCCGCCGGCGTTGAAGAAGCCTTCACGCAGATCGTCCGGGCCGCCGCCGTTTGCTTTGACGTACTGGTAGCTCGGGTCGAAGGTGAAGATCAGGTCGTCGGTGATCGTGAAGCGCGATGCACCACGGATGTTGCCGGTGTCCGACGGATTGTAGCGGCGATAGAAGGCCGAGCCGCAACCCGTGCGATCGTTGTAGTCGACGCTTTCGCCCGGGCTGCCCCTGCCGCCGATGACGACTCGCGGATCGACCTGGCAAGGATATTCCTCGCTCGCGGCGTAGACCGAGAAACGGTCGCTCTTGCTGTCGAAGCCCGGGGTGTTCTCGTAATAGGACAGGAGAGTTTCGAGGCCTTCCGAACCGGCGAAGTTGTTGCGGTTCTGGTTGAAGTGACCCGAGACCGAGATGAAGTCGCCATTGTCGCCGAGGTCCTGCCAGATCCGGCCGTTGACCTGCGTCTTGTTAATGCGACCGTACGGATTGTAGGGCACACCGTAGGTCGTGTAGCTGACCGAGGCGAACGCCTTGGTTCCGATGCCGGTGAAATCGCCGGTGTCGATCATGCCGAAGCCACGCACATAGATGGTATTCTCGGCGCCCGACGCGAGGACGTCACCGAAGGTCATGGTGCCGACGAAGCCGAAATCGTCGCCCGGCTCACGCGTGCGGATGTTGATCGTGCCGCCGGTTGCCGAAGCGGTCGGGCTGTCGACGTCGGTGGTGCCGAGGTTGACGTTGACGCTTTCGAGGACTTCCGGATCGACCTGCTGGTTGGTGTAGAGGGCGTAGTTGCCCGAATCGTTCAGCGGCAGGCCGTCGAGGGTCTGCGAGACGCGGTCCGCACCGAAGCCGCGGATGGTGAAACCACCGCCCGACGAACCCCAGGGGTCGTTGTTCTGAAAGCTGACGCCAGGCACCAAGTTGATGATGTCATTGACCGTCTGGCCGGGGCGCTGGCGACGGATGATTTCCTCGCCGAGGACCTGCTGGGCCTTGGTGGTGTCCGGGTTTTCGACACCGCCGACACCGGTTTCGCGGGCGCCGGAAACGATGATGACGTTGTCGTCGAAGTCGACCGAACCGGTCGACTGCGCGGCGGCCGGAGCGGCGACCATGGCGCTGGCGGTGCTGACCACCGAGGCGGCCAGGAGATATTTAAACTTCATCGAGATGATCCCTTCGGTCTCTTGATGCGGGATTGCTGGGCGAGAGGTGATCCCCCCCTAGGCGGGACACGTTGCTGCCAAGCTATGGAAATGTGACAGAGTCAAGACAGGCGTGGCACTTACGCCGCGCCACGCCTGCAGATGATTATTTTTCGCTGTAATTTCCGCGCGTTAGAACAGTTGCATTTTAGCAACTCAGTAAAATTTTCGCCTAGCGCGCGATTTTGCCGCGCCGCACATGGTGCAGCGCGGCAAATCAGGCGAGATTGATCTCGCGCAGACGCTGCATGAGGAAATCATGGCTGCTGATCGCCACCGGATGATCGTCCGGACGATCGGGATCGATGCAGGACGGAAGCGTCTCGATCACGTAGTCCGGCCGGAAGTGGAGGAAGAATGGCATCGAATAGCGCGCGCGATAGGCTGCCTCGCCGCGCGGGTTGACCACGCGATGCGTGGTGGAGCGCAGTTTGCCGTTCGTCAGGCGGTCGAGCATGTCGCCGATATTGACCACCAGCGCGCCCTCGGGCGGCGCCACGGCCTTCCACTCGCCCTGCGCGGTCAGCAGTTCGAGGCCTGCCTCCTCCGCACCGAGCAAAAGGGTGATGGTATTGATATCGCCATGCGCGGCGGCACGGATGGCGCCTTCGGCTTCCTCGCCCTCGATCGGGGGATAGCGCAGCAGACGCATGACCGAATTGCCGTCTTCGACAGTCGGCGCAAAGAAATCGCGGTCGAGGCCAAGGTGCAATGCGATTCCTTCGAGCACGCGGCCACCGGCGGTTTCGAACGCCGCATAGAGTTCGGAGAAGGTTTCGCGGAATCCCGCCACTTCGTCCGGCCAGATATTGTCGGCCATGTATTGGGCGAGCGGGTGGCCTTCGGGCAGTTCGCGCCCGACATGCCAGAATTCCTTGAGGTCGTGGACCGTGGCATCCTTGGCCTTTTCGGTCCCGAAGGGGGTGTAGCCGCGGGCGCCGCCGCCGCCGGGAATATGATAGGCTTGCTTCACCTCGTCGGGGAGCGCGAAGAACTCCTTGGCCAGCGCTTCGGCGCGGTCGATCAGTTCCTGGGGAATGCCGTGATCGCGGATGACGGCAAAGCCGTATTCCTCAAAGCTGCGGCCCAGTTCGTCGGCGATGCTGTCGAGCGGTTGTGCCAGCGACACAACCGCGATTTCGGTATTCGAATCGGTCATAGTGGGTGCGCCCTTTAGTACGGGAGGAAGAGTCCCGCCAGCGCCGCGCTCATCAGATTGGCGAGGCTACCGGCAGCGAGCGCACGGATACCCAGCTTTGCGATCACGGGTCTTTGATTTGGCGCAAGTCCGCCGGTGACCGCCATCTGGATGGCGATCGAGCTGAAGTTGGCGAAACCACACAGCGCGAAAGTGATGATCGCACGGCTACGATCGGACAGTACGGACGGGTCCATTGCGCCGAGATCGATGAAGGCGACGAATTCGTTGAGGACGATCTTGGTGCCGAACAGGCCGCCCGCGGTGCCGGCCTGGTCCCACGGGATGCCGATCAGGAACATGACCGGCGCGAAAACGAAGCCGAGCAGCTGCTGGAAACTGATGTCGGGATAGCCGAACCAGCCGCCGATGCCGCCGAGGATGCCGTTGGCGAGCGCCACAAGCGCGACGAAGACCATGACCATCGCGCCGACTGCGACCGCGAGCTTGACCCCCGTCTGCGTTCCCTGCGCAGCCGCCTCGATCACATTGGCGGGACGGTGCCCTTCCTCGAAGGTCTCGGCGACCTCGACTTCGTGCGGCTTGCCGCTCTCGGTCAGCGCCGCAGGCCCTTCGGAACTGATGCGCGCATCTGGTAGCTTGATTTCGCCCTCAGGATCGACCCCGGCCAGCACCGCCGCATCGCGCGCCAGCACGCTGTCATCGTCGGGCATGATGATCTTCGCCATCAGGATGCCGCCGGGTGCCGACATGAAGGCCGCCGCAAGCAGGAAGGGAACCGCCTCGGCGCCGATGAAGCTGGCATAGGCCGCGAGTATGGTCCCCGCCACGCCTGCCATTCCGACGCTCATCAGCGTGAACAGCCGGCTCGGCGTCAGCGCGGCAAGATAGGGACGCACGACCAGCGGGCTTTCGGACTGGCCCACGAAGATATTGGCCGCGCTGCCCAAGGCCTCGACCTTGCTGATCCCGGTGATCCAGCCGATCGCGCCGCCGACCCAGCGCACCAGCCGCTGCATGATGCCCCAGTGATAGAGGATCGAGACGATCGCTGCGAAGAAGACGATGACCGGGAGGGCGGCAATGACGAAGGTGTTGGTGAAGGGATTGGCATCCATCGGCCCGAAAACCGACTCGATGCCGACCTTCGAATAGGACAGGAGCGCAATCACCCCGTTCGAAAGCGCCTGGATCAGTTGCACGCCCCACGGCGTCCGCAGCACCAACAGCGCCATCAGCGCCTGCAGCGCGAAGGCCGCACCCACCACCCGCAATTTGATTCGCCGCTTGCCCGTCGAGAGGAGAAAGGCGATCAGCAGGATCGCCAGCACGCCGGCGAGATTGATCAGGATGGGCGACATCGACGTCCCTTCGGGCAATACAAGTTGCGGATGAAATCAGCCGCTGTCTTGCTTGCGCTGCCCCATTAGTCAATTTTCCCCGCTCACCGACGGCCTCGCCGTCCCCCGTTAGTACGAGGCCGATCCATGAATGAACCCGCCCACGAGACCCGGCTCGCCACTGCCGCCATGCCGCTCGGGCTGTTCGTCTATACCCTGCTCTATGGCGGGATGACCGTGCTGGCGGGCGTGCTTGCCTACAAGCAGGTCCAGCTCTGGCCCACCGAGCTGGCGGTGGAATCCGGCATCTTCGCCTTCCTGCTGCTGGTCGTGATTTCGAGCACTATCGCCCAGATCTACGGCGAAAAACTCGCGAACCGGATCGTGTGGTGGGGATTCATCCCGCTGCTGATCGCCTCGCTGCTGATGCAGCTGGTGCTGAACCTTCCCGCGTCGGTGGAGATGGTCGAATTCCGCGGCGAGGACCTTGCCGCTTTCGAACGCGTGCATGCGACACTCTGGCGCGTGTGGATGGCGGGACCTGCCGCCTACATCGTCTCGTTGCTATTGAACGTGTGGATTTTCTCGCGCCTGCGCGGATCGGGTGAAGGCGCTTCGACCCTATCGCTCATGGTCCGCGGCGCGATTGCCTCGGCGCTGAGCCAGGCGATCGATTCGGTGATCTTCATCACGCTCGCCTTCTACGGCCAGTTCGAGATCACCAATTTGCTGATCGGCCAGGTTTTGGCCAAGGTCGCGCTCAGCTTCGTCCTTGTGCCGTTCCTGATCACCGGCGGCGTCGCGCTCGCCCGCTGGCTCGACCGGCGCTAGAGCCTTTTCACGTTTTCGATCAGGGTTTCCTGAAGCTTTTCGCCGTGGAGGACCGACACGTCGCCGGTCGTCTCGAGCACTACGGCGCGAACCTGCGATAGGTCGAGGACATTGGCCTCGCGCAGCTTCGCGACCAGATCGCTCTTGGCAACACGCGTGGCGCCGAGCGCTTCCTCTAGGAATATCCCATCGCGCATCAGGAAGACGGGTTCGTTCTGCATCACCTGTTCGGCCGCTGCCGCAGATTTGCGCAGGCGCGCCGCTGCGTACTGGACTAGGAACAGCCCCGCCATCGCGACCATCGATTGCGCGAACCCCTTCCAGTCGCTTGCTTGCGCCGCACCGGCAACGAGACTGCCAAGCGCCACTGTCATGACGAAGTCGAAATTCGTCATCTTCGACAGCGAGCGAAGCCCGTTGATGCGGATCAGCAGCACGATCCAGACCATCGCTGCAACGGACAGAAGCACGCCGCGGAGGGCGATATCGAGCCAGGTGTCGTCGACAAACATGGGGTAACAACGCACGAACGCCGCGCGTCTTTCCCGAGCAGGACCCTGCCCTAGCGCTTCAAGCGTGCAGCATGCCAGGCGATATGGTCGGCCAGAAAGGTCGAGATGAAATAGTAGGAGTGATCGTAGCCCTCCTGCATCCGGATTTCGGCGGGGATGCCGGTGCGCTTGCAGGCTTGGACCAAGAGCTCGGTCTTGAGCTGGTTCTCGAGAAAATCGTCGCTTGTGCCCTGGTCGACGAGCAGACCGTCAACCCGCGCGCCGTCCTCGATCAGCGCGCAGGCGTCGTATTCGCGCCAGGCCTTGCGATCGGTGCCCAGATAGCCGCCCAGCGCCTTCTCGCCCCAAGGGCAATTCAGCGGGCTGACGATCGGCGAGAAGGCGCTGACCGAGCGGAAGCGGCCGGGATTGCGCAAGGCCACGGTGAGCGCGCCATGCCCGCCCATCGAATGGCCGGTGATCGCCTGACGCTCCAAATCGACCGGAAAATGCTCGGGGATCAGTGCGGGCAGTTCCTGCTCGAGATAGCTGCGCATGCGGAAGTGCCGCGCCCAGGGCTCCTCGGTCGCATCGACATAGAAGCCCGCGCCCTTGCCGAAGTCGTA
>Ga0066644_10002299_pt1 | contig 10014 bp, 8 predicted proteins | sample CryGeyCG2114_020_FD_62735 | JGI IMG/M metagenome (GOLD analysis project Ga0066644, IMG submission 62735) | Groundwater microbial communities from aquifer - Crystal Geyser CG15_big_fil_post_rev_8/21/14_0.20 | ecosystem: Environmental > Aquatic > Deep subsurface > Groundwater | place: USA: Utah...
TGCGCGACAACTGCTCTACGCGCCTCATCGACCTGCTCTCCCTCTACGCAGGCCTGCAGTGGCCGGCTCCGGACACAACCGGCGCGCGGCAAAACGCGCACGAGGACAGGACGCCGGAAGCCACGTTCCGGGAGCTGATCCGCAGCTACCTGGAACCCCACCCCTGGCTCGACCTGGGTATTGATCTGGTCCTCGGCGCCCCCATGGAGCGCGTGCCCTCCCCGCGCGAGCGCACTTTTTTGCCGTTCGAACTCATGGCAGCGCTCGAGGAGGCTACCGTTCCAGGCGCGCCCGACGCCACACCGGATGCCGATTCCACGCTCCCCACTGCCAAAGACCCAACCCGCCTTCCCGCCGTCATTCGCACGGATACCCTCTTTTCGGGCCGCATTCAGGGTCCAGCCCTCCACGGAGCCACCCGAACCGGCGTGGCGCCGTCGCGGGCGCCCTTCGTCTGGCCCTTTTACCTTACGGCCCTCCTCCTGGCGCTCGTTGCATTCGTCCCGGGCCGCCGCGGTTCGCCGCGCCCGGGTTCGTCCCGCCGCGCCGATCGCCTGGACCGCACGCTGCTCTGGACCACAGGCCTCCTCGGGCTTTTCCTGCTGGTCATGTGGCTTGGAACACAGCATACGGTAACCTCCTGGAATTCGAACCTCCTGTGGGCGTTTCCACTCAATTTCCTGCTGCTGCGCCTCCGCGCCGCAAGGACGCTTTCGGTCGTGGCTGCCATCGGCTGCGTCCTGGCCGCGCTCTCGCCGGCGCTCCCCATCCAGTCCGTTCCCCCGGCCGTTTGGCCCTTCACGCTGCTCCTCGGGGCGCTTCACGCCCGGCGATGCATCCGGAAATTCCCCTGACCGTGTAAACACCTGACACAGATAAACCTGGAAACTCAGCCGCCGACCACACCACAGAATTGGCGGGCCGTCCGGTAGAGCAGCTCCGCCAGACCCGCGACCGAGTCCAAGTCGGCCCACTCCACATCCTGATGGATGCCCCCACCGGCGGCCCCCATCACGACAGATGGAATGCCGGCCGCGCCCAGGATGGCCGAATCTTCCCACCATCCATGACCTATGAAGCCCGGTCGAAAGGCTTCCACACCGCTCCCGGCGCGCTCGAGGGCCTTTACGATGTCATGCGAAATGTTGATTTCCCACGGGTCTCGCCAGAGTTCGAGTTCCAGGTCGGCCTCGAACGCCGCGCCTGACGCTGCCGCCCGCATGGACGCGCTCTCCATGAGCGCTTCGATTTCGCTGCGCACGGACGCCTCCGTTTCGCCGGGAAGCGTTCGGCGCTCCACCTTGATCCGACACGCATGTGAATAGATGAAAAGACTGCGCCCCCCTTCCACAATCGGCACATGGATCGATGCGGAGCCGCACAGCTCATGCTGCAGGCGACGCGGCAGCACCTGTGCGTGCGCATGCAGTTCGGCGAGCAACAGTCCCATCATGGCGTTGGCATCCCGCCCGTCCTCGTGCCGCCCACCGTGCGCCGTCTTTCCCTTCGTGGTAATGCTGTACACGGCAAACCCCCGATGCGCCGGACAGATATGCATGTCGGTCGGCTCGGTTACGATGGCGGCGTCCACGCGGCCTCGCCTCGCCGCCCCACCTTTCGCTCCCCACGCCTTCGCCACGGCCTCCGCCCCGATACTCGCATACTCCTCGTCGGCCACGAACGTGAGCACCAGGTCACCCTCGAGCTTATCTCCCGATTCAACCAGCCGATGCGCTGCGCCGAGCATCCCTGCCAGACCGCTTTTCATATCGTAGGCACCCCTCCCATACAGCTTTCCGTCCTCCATGCGGGCGGCGAGCGGCGCATCCATCCCGGAAATACCGACCGTATCCATGTGGCCGTTGATCATGAGATTCCGGCCGCGGCCGGGACCGGAGCCAGGGCCGCTCCCGCGGACAATACCGGTCACGTTCACGCGTCCGGGCGCTATTTCGTCAAGTTCGACCTCCAGGCCGAGGCCCCTGAGTTCGTCGGCAATCAGCGCCCCGATTTCCGCTTCACCGGCGCCGCCGGTTTCCAACTGGGGGTTGACCGAGTTGATGGAAACGAGGCGGGCGAGCATGCGTGTCGTGTACTTCATGCGTCAGATGGTTTTCAGGGCCTGTTCCAGATCAGCAATCAGATCCTCCACGTTCTCAATGCCGACAGAGTACCGGATGAGGGTCTCCGGTATGCCGAGTGCAGCCCGCTGCTGCCGCGTCATTTCGACGTGGCTCGTTACGCTGGGTGGCCCGACAAGCGTTCCGACCGACCCCAGGCTCGCCGCGCGGTGCGCCAGGTGCAGTGCGCCCGTAAACCGCTGGACGGTGTCCATGTCTCCCTGGAGTTCGAAGGAGAGCATGCCGCCAAAGCCCCGCATCTGCCGGCGGGCAATGGCATGGCCCTCGTGGTCCTCAAGGCCCGGATGGAATACGCGCGCCACGCCGGATTGACCGCCGAGCCACCGGGCAATCCCGAGCGCGCTCTCGTTTTGCCTGTCAACGCGCAGTTCCAGGGTTTTCATGCCGCGGATGGTGCGGTACGCGGCATCGGCATGGAGCGATGCCCCAGTGATTTCGCGGAAGCGGAAGACCGTCTCTATCAGATCCTTCCGCCCGCACAGGAGTCCGCACATCACGTCCGAGTGGCCCCCCAGGTATTTCGTGGCGCTGTGCACGACCAGGTCGGCACCAAGAGCGAGCGGATTCTGATTGATGGGAGTGGCAAACGTATTGTCACACACCACGATGGCTCCTGCGCGGTGGGCGGCCGCGGCGAGCCGCTCGATGTCCAGGATCTTGAGCGTGGGGTTGGTCGGGGTTTCGAGGTACACCAGCTGGCACCCGCCCTCCATGGCCCGCTCCAGCGCGTCGTGGTCGGCCGTGTCGCAGAGCACGGCATCGACCCCGAGGCGCGGCAGATGCTCCAGCAGGAGGCGACTCGTTCCGCCATAGGAGTCGTTGATGCTGACCACGCGGTCGCCGGGCGCAAGCAAAGCAAAGAGCGTATTGCTGATGGCCGCCATGCCCGTCGCAAAGCTGGTGGCTGCTTCGGCGCCTTCCAGAATCCGGATTTTCTCCTCAAGGACAGCGACGGTCGGATTGGTATTGCGACTGTAGATATGACCATCGCGGCGGCCGAGCGCCACATCGGTCCACTCCGCCAGGTCATCGTAGGCAAATGTGACCGTGTTGTAGACGGGAACGACGGCGCTGCCGTCGGCAAAGGGCGTTGTTTCGCCTGCCCATACCGACCTGGTGCCGGCTTTGTTTTTGTCGAGATTCATACCTTGCCGTGTGGTGATGTAAAGTGCCGTGCTGTGATATGTTATAAATATATCTGTAATATATCAGCGGCGCAGGTTCATTATCCTGTTTCTCCCTGTCGCAATCGTTCAGCATCTGCCAGGTCCTGCAACCACCCCGTGGCCTCCTTGTTGGCCACCAGGGCTGCTCTGCCCAGAAAATCTTCTATCTGCAGACCCAGCGCCCCGAATCCGAACGACTCGACCGCATGAACCATGGCGATCGCATTTCTTTTATCCCGTCCTATCCATACGACCAGCCACTCGACTTTACTTGAGTTCAAACACCTGGCAAATGCAGAGAAGTTAGGGTCGAGCTTCATACGGGTCGGTCCAGCCGCGCCGTTCTTCCACGGCCATCAAGCGTTCCGCAGCAGGCCGTGACCGCCACCACCGAACGGAATCGAACGTGCCTGTCTCATGACCGACGCAGCCTCCGTCAGCGGGTTCTGGCGTAGTGTGAACAGGCCCTACAGTCTTGACCATTTCAATGCGCATACGCGAGGTGACGACGCGAGAACCCTGTCGTTCCGTAAGGATCTCATTACCGCACCGTGGCAACGACTACTCCACGAGTGTCATGATGCGCTCGTAGAGCCGCGCAATGGGATCGTCTCCCGCCCCGATACCCGGCCCGATGGGCCATGTGGCGCGGCGCGTGGAATCGGCGACGGTCACGGCCAGAAAACGGGTCAGGTTTCCTGGATACCGGCGGGCCCTCGCAAAAAAATCCGCCTCCTGGATCCACGCCCAGAGGGAGTCGCCCTCGCTCTCGGATATGAAGCCCCGGTCGGTCGGATTCTGACCGGCCGAGCGCCCCCGCCATGCGGTTACCGCGCCGTCGGCTCCTATGCGTAGGCCCTGCATCTGACCGCCCTGCGCACCGGTCTGGCCAAGCAGGATGGACAATGTCGGGGGCGCGACGTCCGGTGCATCGGAACGGGCGCATCCCCCCGAAAGAAGGGCCACGATGAAGATGGGTGTGAACGGATTTCTGTACATCATTTGATCAGTGCCATCGTGCGCGTCTCGCTCGACTGCGGTACGCCAACCTCCCAGCAACACAGCCCGCTCGTATGAACCCTACGGGTTCAACTCCCTGTGCGGTCGAGTACAGTGAAAAGAGGGCCACCCCCTGTCGGGAGCAGCCCTCTTTTCATTGTACCGCGTACGGGATTTGAACCCGTGTTACCGCCGTGAAAGGGCGGCGTCCTAGACCCCTAGACGAACGCGGCATGAAGTGGGGTGACCGAGGGGAATTGAACCCCCGACCTCCAGGGCCACAACCTGGCGCTCTAACCGACTGAGCTACGGTCACCGTATAGCCATAGACCAGAAATATAGGAACTGCCTACCACTCAAGGCAACCGCATAGCAATTGAACTTTCGGTGGACGCGAAGGCTCTCGGTCAGGCCCTGATCAGTGGATAATGGCCACCTTTCCGTAGGCCGTACCCTCGTCATTCGTTCCAACGGCCACCACCAGGTACATTCCGGAATCGACCAGGCGCCCGGTTTCATCGCGCCCGTCCCACCGGATGCGTCCACCCCGTCCATCCAATCTCCGCACGAGCGATCCGGTGAGCGTCATGATCCTGATATCGGTCGACTCTACCATGCCATCGATGAAGATGTCTGTTGGTTGGTCCGAGTCCAGGCGGACCGGATTCGGGAAAACAGTGAGATCCTGGCTCGACGCTGCGGCGGCGACGGCATCTGACGTCAGCGACAATGCGCCCCTGTCGGTAGCAAAGTAGACTTCCCCACTCGACGCGTCGATGGCAATCGACAGGATGACATTCGAAAAAAGCGGCGAGTTTCCCACGGTCAATTGTATGACAGGTGCAAAGCCCCCCTCGACCGGCTCAATCAACCACGCGCCTTCGTTTGTCGCAAACCAGACGCGGTTCGCCGGATCGACTGCAATATCATTGATTTCGAGTCCGAACAGAACGAACGTTCCCAGAGAGCGGTCTGCCCATTGCGGCCATATGGCCTGCGAACTCTGGTCGCGGGCTACAATACCGGTATTGATGAAAAATGCCGGACCGGAAGACGTCCCAATCCAGACCAGACCGTCACGATCTTCCGTTACGGCCGTAACCGTTGTGGAAGGCAAGCCCAGGCCCGAGCCTCCCTGCGACCCGAAAAACCTGAATTCATCGTCCTGCGCGGCGTCGGGATTGCCGGTATCGAGCACCATCAGCCCGCGTACCAGCCGGAAGTTCGTTTCGTTGAGTACAATAATCCACTTCTGCCCGAACGAGTCGATATAGATGGGACCGTAGGCATTCGAATTTGCCGTCAGGCTTTGGCCAACAACGGGTGTGAATTCCGTCCAACTGCCGTCAGGAGAGCGCCGGTGCAGTGGGAAACCGCTGGCGCGCGTTGTAGCCCAGATGGAACCGTCACGGTCACCATCTACTCCTGAAACAACGACAAAATTACCTGTGCCCGTGGCCGGACGCAGCGACGAGTTCGTGGCGTCGTAAAGCGTCAGGTCTTCTCCGTTTTCCACCCGCGCAACACCTCCTCCCTGGGACCCGAACCAGGCCGTTCCATCGCCATCCACGTGCACGCTCAAAAACCGGTTGCGACCGGACAGTTCTGGAAATTCATTATTCGTGAAGTCCGCCCACGACCCATCCGGACGCCGCATGTGAAAACCTGTGTTCGACGCATCGGCACCACCTGCCCAGAGCGTCCCGTCAGGACCTGTCTCCAGCGTCGAAAACGCACCGGAAGACGGCCCGTCGGGCACAACCACCTGTTGAGGCGTGACCTCCGTGACGGCGGTGGGAATGGACCCGATCTGAATGAGGCCCGTGCCCGAATCTGTCATCCACACGTCGCCATCTCCGGTCACGGCAACGCCCGAGGGAAAAATGAACCCGGGCACAGCCACCTGTCTGGCGCTCCCCTGCGCATCTACCGTCAGAAGACGGAAGCGGTCAATACCCACCAGGCCGCCATCTTTGGCAGCCAACTGCGGTACCGGCTCACTGGTCACATTGAGAGGCTCCCATCTGTTCGACTGGGGCAACCAGCGAAATACATCCCGTCCGGTACCGGCATAGACACTGCCCCCCGAGAAGGCCAGCGACTGGACCTCGAGTGCATTTCCGGAGAGCCCTGTCCGATGCAGGGACCAGGCGGAGGGGTCCTGCAAATTCGGCGCCGAGAGCGGCACACTCACAACGCCCTCCGACACGGCGGCCCAGAGTCGTTCTTCCCCGGATGGCCCCGGGGCAATGAGGACATCGCTGACGGCAATGGCCGGCGGAACGGGACCAAGACGCGTGAACGAGTCTTCCACCTCGCCCCGGTCCGGACTGAACACCACGATTCCGAAACTGGTGGCGATATAAAGGACACCCCGGGCCGCTACAATACGGTTGATTCCGCGCGATGGAAACTGGTCTGCGCGCGCAATATCCCGGAATGCGCGGACATCGCCCGTATCGACATCTATCCGGTCAAGCACGCCGTCAGCGTACCCGACCCACACCTCCCGCCGTGCATCGTCCACGGCAATTGACTGCCCCTGGACGCTTGAAAGACCCTCCACAATGGTCAAGCGCGTAATTTCCCCGCTCCCCAGATCGTATCCGAACACCCCTCCGTCCGATGCCGCCCAGACCGTATTGCTCCCGGCCGCAATGGCGCGGGCCGTGCGGAATGACGTGTGAGCCGTCCATTCCGTGAAACCGGCAGGGGAGGTCCGCACCTGTGCCGCGGCCGTGCGGAACGTGGTGGATGCAAAAAAGGCCACCTGTATGACCACCAGGGCGGCTGTCACGGCCAGATGGGTCACCGTTCGTTCAGGGACTGTCAACATGATCTTGTTCGTGTGCAATGCGGCACAAACGCGGCTTCCGCTGGGGGGTTCGGATCTGTTTCCAAAAGATGGCGCCATTCAGAATGGCAGTTCTGAAACGCCATGACTTCCGACCGGTGAACTGGCCGGGCCGTGGAAGTCGGACCCGCCGGTAGCCCCCAGGCCATGTTGGTCCGCCAACCGGTTATAGTAGTCCCGGAGCATGTCGTCATGCGCCGGATGGTCCGTTTCCACACCCCAGAGGCCCGCCTCAATCAAAGCAAGTACGACACGATGGGGAACGCCGTGACCCGGATGCGCCAATGAGGTTACGCCACCCGCATGCCGAACCAGCTCCACGACATCCTCACCCCGGGGCAATGGTTTGGGAATGAAAGTGGGCGTCCCCGGCGTCAGAAAGCGGTCAAACGCCTCCGACATGGTCGGTACCGTGCCACGTGCTACCAGAAGACGGGCCAGATGCGGACGTCCTATCGAGGGCGCATCCGGGAGGCTGGCCGACGCCGGAAGCAGTCCGCGCTCCTGGAAGACATTCAGAAAAGCCTCCGCTCGCTCACGTCGACGCGCAATCTGTTCCTGGAAGAGCCTCGCCAAATGCGCACTGTCCATATCGAATCCATAGGCCAGGATGTGCACTTCCACGCCGTCAACGGCACTGCTTATTTCCACGCCAGGCGTGAATACAAGACCCGCCCGCCCGGCCTCCTCGCGAACAACCGCCAGACCCTCCAGCGTGTCGTGGTCGGTTACGGCCAGACCCGAAAGCCCGGCCGCCGCCGCCATCATGACGACATCCGCCGCCGAGTGCACTCCGTCCGATGCCGTCGTGTGTATGTGCAGGTCGTGTCTGATCATGTGGAACGCCAAGGCCCCCAACCGGGTTTGCTGACTGAACCCACACCGGACCCGATCCCATGGAACACATGTGGAGCCCCTGGCGCTCCCGGCACATGACACACAGCACCACGGCCGAATCCGTCGCCGGTGACGATTCCGGAAGCCCGGATGAATCTGTTTTTTCCCGGATTGCCCGGCGGGACAATGACGAAGCCGACTATGTACTCTGGCGGGGTACGCATGCGTATGTACTCTTGAATCTGTATCCCTACAACAACGGACACCTTCTTGTTGTGCCCTACCGGCAAAAAAGTACCTGGCTCGGACTGTCCGATGAAGAGCGTTCCGAGATGACCGATCTCGTAACGCGCTGCATGGCATGGCTTACAGAAGCCCTCCATCCCGATGGTTACAATGTGGGAATGAATGTGGGCCAGGCTGCCGGCGCCGGAATACCGAACCATATCCACATGCATGTCGTGCCGCGCTGGGCCGCCGATACCAACTTCATGCCGACCACGGCAAATACCAGGGTACTCCCCGAGAGTCTGGCACAGACGTGGTCCAAACTCCGCCGGGTCGTCGAGTCCACCAGATGAATAACAGTTCCGCACCACATATATCCATCATCAATGTGGTGTGGCCCATTCTGCTCGGACTGGCGGTAATGGGACTCATAGCCTATTACACGTGGGACGAGGGCATTCTCCGGGAAATGGCGCGCGCCGCCGATCCCGTTCTGCTTGCAGGTGCCGTAGCCATTGCCGCCACCCGCGTCGTTGCAGGTGGATGGCGCCTCAGCTTCATATCGCGACACGGGCTTTCCTTTGTTCAGGGAATCAAGGCACAGATTGCCTGGGACTTTGCATCGAACGTGAGCCCGTCGGTGGTTGGCGGCGCCCCGCTCTCCGCCTGGTACATGGTCAGGGAATCAGAACGTGCACCCGGCCGCAAGGGCCCCATGAATACGGGAGATGCGACGGCCGTGATGACGTTCACACTGCTGCTCGATCAGATCTGGTTCGCGCTGGCCGTTCCGGTCGTTCTTGTCACGGCATTGTTCTGGCCCGTTATTCCACCTGAGGCCGGACGATTCGGCCTGTGGACGCTCGTCGTGTATTTCCTGGTCTTCACAGGCTACACGGTGGTCTTTGCCTACGCCACGCTCGTGCGGCCATCGGTTCTGGTCCGGATTACCAACCGGGTGTTTCGACTGCCCCTTCTACGTCGCTACAGCGACAAGGTGGCCCTCGAGATGGATCATTTCCAGGATCGTGCGGCTGTTCTCCGCAGACAACCGAAGGATTTTTTCATTCTGGGTGTCCTGCTTACGGCGCTGACGTGGGTCGCACGCTACAGTCTCGTCGTCTTCATCCTCTGGAGCTTCGTCCCCGATATTGACCGGGGGCTGCTTTTCATCCGGTCGGTAGCCATGACCATGAGTTCGCTCATCATGCCCACACCCGGCGGTGCAGGAGGCATTGAGGCACTCTACGCCCTGTTCTACGGATCGCTCCTGCCCGATACGGCCTACATTGCTCCGTCTCTGCTCCTGTGGCGGTTCCTTGGATACTACGTATTCATTGCGCTGGGCATTGCCCTGACCACGAGGTACATTCAGCGACGGGTTGCAGCATGAACGTACAGCGCACGGATTCATCCGACCCGTACGACGTCCGGAGCGTTCACCCGGATGTCTACCTTGGTACGGCCAGTGACCGCTATGCCGGATGGATCGGTACCATCTATTCGGAGTCGTGGCGGGAGAGCGTGACGCATCGAAGCCGGAAGCTCGGCGGTCGCTCATTCCGCGAAGAACAGGTCCCGATAGCCTCGGCAGCCGAGTATTTCGAGCATTTCCGTTGTCTGGAACTCGATTTCACGTTCTACCGGCCCCTCATCGACCCGGACGGTACGCCAGGAAACAATTACCGCGTGCTTTCCGCGTATGCTGAAGCTGCTCCTGGACATGCCCGCTTCTACCTGAAGGCTCCCCAGCAGGTCTTTGCCCGGCGGCTGCGGGGCGGCCGAACGA
>Ga0066644_10002301_pt1 | contig 10004 bp, 9 predicted proteins | sample CryGeyCG2114_020_FD_62735 | JGI IMG/M metagenome (GOLD analysis project Ga0066644, IMG submission 62735) | Groundwater microbial communities from aquifer - Crystal Geyser CG15_big_fil_post_rev_8/21/14_0.20 | ecosystem: Environmental > Aquatic > Deep subsurface > Groundwater | place: USA: Utah...
CAAATCTTTTCCGCTTTTTAGGTTGGAAATTCCGGAGATCATTGAGCTGAAGATAAGCGGGACTACAACCATTTGTAACCCGCGGAGGAATATTTGACCCATCCATGAAACGTACGCTACATAATCAGTTAGCGTTAAACCGTAAACGATTCCTATTAAAAGCCCAATTAATATTTGCCAATGAAGTTTTATCTTTAACATCAGTCAATCCTTTATAGAATGAAAAGGAAACCATGCAGAAGCTGTTTCCGCCGTAAGCAAATTTAATAAAAATATTCTTTTATTAAACCATAAACTCTTTTAGAAATGAACCAAAATGATTTTAAAACTGTTTATCTTACAGTAAACAAAAAAAGGAAATAAAGTATTGTCGTTTAACTCTTTGTTTTTTGCAGAAGATATTTTAGGCGCTTTGCTGCCATTACATCAACCATCAAAAATTAACCATCAAACATTGCAGCTTGAGGCGCTATGAAGTTAGAATTGTTTTATGGGATAACTTGTCTCCATTGCAGAGTATTTAAAAGATTACTGAAAGAAGTTTTGCCGCAATTCGGAGACAAATTTGAATTAAAAGAAACGTTAGTGAGTTCACCCGTTGGCTGGATAAAAAGTTTTAAACTTGGCATTCACGCGGTTCCGGTTCTGTTACTAAACGATGAAATACTATTTAGAAGTTTACCAACAAAAGAAGAACTTATCAATAAACTAAATGAAAGGATCACAAAATGAAAAAACTTCGCTGCCCGATGGGCGTTCCCGGCGGAATTATTGCCGCTGTAATTGGATTAGTAGGAATTGTCTTAAGCATCATCAATTCCAATTGGATGTAATTAGCATTTTCTGCCGCTTTATTTCTAATAGGCGCGCCATTGGCAAGAGTAACCATGTTAGTACACACTGCCCTTGATGAGATTGAGGAATTGAAGAAGAAGTAAGCTGAAAGTTATCAGTAATCAGTTTTCAGTTATCAGTATCGGAATAGATTGAATAAACCTCCGGCCTTTTTGAAACGCCGGAGGTTTTATTTTTTTTACCGTCATACTTACAAGAAAAATTTTTTAGTTGTTTCCATAACCCTTAAATTTACTCATTAACATTTTAGATTTTATGGAAACACATTCTCAAACCGGCGGGCTTTTCATCAATAAAAAGATGAATACAGTCCTCACCTCATTCGTAAAGCGAAAAACTTTATCCCAATCATTATTCTTGCAAACCATAAAATCTGTCTTAACTAATAAAAATTATTTTAATCACCAGCATCAAATCAATTGAGGTTATTATGTCAGAGTATCTTCAAAGGTTATTAGCGGATGTAAAAGCAAAGAATCCCGCAGAACCTGAGTTTCATCAAGCAGTTCAAGAAATTACTGAATCGCTTGAAATTGTATTAGAAAAACACCCCGAATACAAACATGCAAAAATTTTAGAGCGCATGGTTGAGCCTGAACGCACCATCATTTTCCGCGTGCCGTGGATGGATGACCAGGGAGAAATCCAAATCAACCGCGGGTATCGCATCAATTTTAACAGCGCAATCGGTCCTTACAAAGGCGGCTTGCGTTTTCACCCTTCGGTAACGATGGGTATATTAAAATTTTTAGGATTCGAGCAGACATTTAAAAATAGTTTAACAACTTTACCGATGGGCGGTGGTAAAGGCGGTTCCGATTTCGATCCTAAAGGGAAAAGCGATAATGAAGTAATGCGTTTCTGCCAGAGTTTTATGACGGAATTATTCAGACATATCGGCGCAGATACCGATGTTCCTGCCGGAGATATTGGAGTTGGCGGAAGAGAAATTGGTTTCCTTTTTGGTCAGTACAAAAGATTGAAAAATGAATTCACCGGCGTGTTAACCGGTAAAGGAATCAATTGGGGCGGCTCGCTCGTGCGTCCCGAAGCTACCGGATTTGGCGGAGTTTATTTTGTGAAAGAAATGTTGAAAACTATTGGTCAAGATATTGAAGGAAAAACTTTTGCAGTTTCCGGTTTTGGAAATGTTGCATGGGGCGCAATAACAAAGATCAATCAGCTTGGCGGAAAAGTTTTAACCATTTCCGGTCCTGACGGTTTCATTTATGATAAAGCCGGAATTTCAGGCGAGAAGATTGATTATCTTTTGGAAATGCGTGCAAGCGCAAAAGATACCGTGAAAGATTTTGCAGACAAATTCGGCGCTGAATTCCACGCAGGCAAGCGTCCGTGGGGCGTTAAAGTTGATGTCGCAATGCCGTGCGCAACGCAAAATGAACTTGACAACAACAATGCGAAAGAATTAATTAAGAATGGCGTTAAGTGTGTTTGCGAAGTTGCAAATATGCCGACAACTTTGGAAGGCTATCATACTTTCAGAGAAGCGGGAATACTTTTCGCTCCGGGAAAAGCTGCAAATGCCGGAGGTGTTGCTACTTCAGGGTTGGAAATGTCGCAAAACAGTATGCGTCTCCCATGGTCGGCGGAAGAAGTTGACAAACGTTTACACGAAATTATGAAAAGAATTCATAATACTTGTATTGAAACAGCAGACCGTTTTGGTACGCCGGGCAATTATGTCAACGGCGCTAACATTGCCGGCTTCCTCAAAGTTGCCGATGCGATGATGGATCAAGGACTTGTGTAAATTAGGAATTGAGAATTAGGAATTAGGAATGAAAAAAGCGGGACGTATTTCCCGCTTTTTTTTTATTTCCTCAGAAAATTAGAAGGTTTGTATTTATGCAGAATGAGATGGTCTTTATTATTGCCGATATCAGCGGTTACACAAAATATATGTTGGATAATGAATCGGCGTTAGCCCATTCCCAAGGAATCATAAGTGAATTGCTAAATGCAGTTATCAAACAAGTTCAAATTCCAATCAGAATTGCTAAATTTGAAGGCGATGCCATTTTTCTTTTTAGTGAGAAGCGATCAGAGATAAGTTGGGGAAACGATGGAAAGTTAATCGGAGAAAGTCTTCCTAAATTTATGCTTGCATTTGATAAAAAATTGGATGCACTCGTATCGGTGAATTCATGCCCTTGCGGAGGCTGTAAAAACATGAACCTCCTTAGGCTCAAGATAATTGCTCATAAAGGAATTGCTCTGAAATATAAAATGGGGAAGTTCACCGAACTTTCCGGTAAAGATGTGATTATTGTTCATCGGTTATTAAAGAATACGATTCCTTCAAACAAATATATTATGCTTTCTGAAGCTGCTCAACACTTCCTTAATGTGGTCGGAGATTTCACATTGGGAATAGAAAAATATGAAGATATCGGAGATATCTCTGTCTATTATCAACTTTATGATGAAGCGAAAGTTGAGTTTCAATTAAAAAAGAAAAATATGAAGGATGTTTATTTTAAAAAGAAATGGGAATTAAACTATCTATTTGAATCTTCGTTTACAAAAAAAACAAAAACGTAAAACGGAAAAATGGAACTAACAGGAAGCAGCTCCAGCTTGTTATTATTTGGTATTTAATTTTTGTTTTTTGGTGCTTGATTTATAAGCTCAGCATATCTTTAAATTTAACAGACTGTCGGCGTGAGACTTCTACTTTTTGTCCGCCTTTAAGTTTTACAAGCAGTCCACCGTTAAGCCACGGTTCAATATTATCTATCCATTTTAAATTAACAATGTGTTTTCTATTCGCGCGGAAAAAAGTCCGCGGATCAAGCCGTTCATCAAGAGAATTTAGTGTCCGCAAGATCAAAGGTTTGAAATCGTTAAAATAAAGACGCGCGTAGTTGCCTTCGGATTCAAATAAACGAATTTCAGATAATTTAACAAACCAGCAGCGGTCGCCGTCCTTCACAAAAACCTGATCATCAGCCATGAGATATTGTTTTTCGGTTGAGACGAATTTTTCGGCTTTTGTTTTTGCAGTTACACGTTTGATGGATTCTTCAAGCCGCTGGGGTTCAATCGGTTTAAGTAAGTAATCGAGGGCATTAAATTCAAAAGCTTTTAAAGCGTATTCATCATAAGCGGTTGTAAAAATAACTTCGGGGGCGCTTTCCAATTCTTCGAGTAATTCAAAACCGTTTTTCCCGGGCATTTGAATATCCAGGAAAATAAGATCGGGATTAAGGCGGGTAATTTTTTCTAACGCATCTTTCGCGTTCACCGCTTCCGCAATAATTTCAATCTCTTTAAATGGTGCAAGTAAACGGCGCAGTTCGGTGCGCGCTAAGCGTTCGTCATCAACGATTATTGCTTTCATATGTTGCTGCCTCCAGCAGGTAAAATAATTTTAACTTTAACGTGTGAATTAACATTAGAAATAGAAAATGAAGCCTGATCTCCATAAAGTAAATGGAGCCGTTGTTTTGTGTTCGAAATTCCGTATCCCTTAGCATGAGAAATTGCATCATCAGCGACAAAACCTGAGTTTTCAATTTCTAATATCAAAAAATTTCTCGCCCTTTCCGCGGTTACATTTACAAATCCACCTTCCGGTAGTTTTGAAACTCCGTGTTTTATCCCGTTTTCAACTAAGGTTTGAATCATCATCGGAGGAATTTCGATATTTTTTACGTCGGGCGAATAGGCGATTTCATATTTAAGTCTTTCTTCAAAACGGGCTTTTTCCAACCCGAGATAATCCTCAACCGTTTTTATCTCTTCTTCGAAAGGAACGGTTTCCGTTCTTTCAATTTTTAATGAATAACGGAAAATGTTTGAAAGCTGTGTTATTGCCGTTTTTGCAGCTGAAGGATTTTCTTCAATTAAAGCGCGGATGCTGTTCAAAGCATTGAACATAAAATGAGGATTTAGCTGGGACTTTAAAGTCTTCAATTCAAAATCTTTTACCGCGGCTTCCCAAACCAAACGCTCAATCTCCGATTTTTTATAGTTCTCAAAGTAATGGACAAGAAAATAAATAATTGACCAGAGAAAAATCAAAATGCCCGTATTGAATAAGATTACAAAGAATCCGGCAACGCTAAATTGTGCTCGATGGATGATTCCGGTGCTGTAATTTATTCCCATTATTATGAATACAATTATAAACGAAATTAAAAAAGTTGAAAGGAAAACGCGGGAGAAAAGATCTTTCGGAGATTTTTCGATCCATTTGCGCTTTTTAATGATTACCCGCAGAACATGTGTAGCGGAAATTCCTACAAAAGCAAAGTAAGGGAAGGTCACAGCCCGTTTCCAATTGAAACCGCCAAAACTTAAATAAATTAAGAAATTGAAAATAAAGAATCCGCCCCATCCGGAGATCTGGCAAATCCAATATATTTTGTTCCTATTTTTTAAGAGATTATTTAACATTTAAGCTTTGGTAAAAAGTTTAGTCAAAAATTAGTTTAATGCAATGCAAGGCATCATCGTTTCTACATCATCGGCAAAATAATTTGATAAGCGGGAAAAGAGAGCCGCTTTTATGGAACCGGAAAAAATTAATTCACTGCCTTACCAGGATAAACAAATATTGCAAAAAACAAATACACAATAATTTTGGATGAATGATTGAATTTTGCATGATTGAATGGAAAACATTCATCCGTTCATTTTCATTCAGTTATTCTACAGCTTCATTTACTCGTCAAGATTCTGCCAATTATTACACGAACTTTAGCGGCAATCTACTATTAAATTAATTCTTTAAAAGTTATATTTGAAAGAGAATCAAAAAAACACTTTTAGAAAGTTACGCATGGCTGAACCCGAACAAGATCAATCGAAGAACAGAGCGCCAAAAGCAGACGGAAGGCAGGGAAACTACCGAAAACCCAGACCGTACGCTAAAAAACCGACCAAAATAGTTGCCTCAAAAGTTTCAATCGTAATTCCACTTTTTAACGAAGAAGAGTCACTTCAACCACTCTCAAATGAAATCACAAAAGTTTGTTTTGATAACCACCTTGATTTTGAAGTGATATTTGTTGATGATGGGAGTACGGATAATTCGTTAAAAGTTATAAAAGATATTTGTCGGAATGATCCTCATTATAAATATGTAAGCTTTCAGAAAAATTACGGAAAAGCTGCCGCATTACAAGTGGGTTTTGCAAGAGTTACCGGCGGCTACGTCGTTACAATGGATGCGGATCTACAGGACGATCCGAAAGAAATCCCTAATCTGCTAAAGAAATTAAATGAAGGATTCGATCTGGTTTCCGGCTGGAAAAAAGTTCGATACGATCCTTTTATAAAAAGGCAGTCCTCTAAATTTTTCAATTTTGTTACCCGCGTTATGAGCGGAATAAAACTGCATGATTTTAATTGCGGATTAAAAGCCTACCGCCGTGCAGTTATTCGGCAGATGAAAGTTTATGGTGAACTTCACAGATATATGCCGGTTCTTGCACACTGGCAGGGTTTTACGGTACGGAAATTCCTGTGCAGCATCATCCAAGACGCTATGGGAAAACAAAATTTGGTATTTCACGGTTCTTTAAAGGATTCATTGATCTTGTTACGGTTACGTTTGTAACGCGGTACATCAAGCGCCCGATGCATCTCTTTGGATTTCTTGGGGCGTTTTCATTTTTTGTCGGATTTATTGTGAACGGGTATTTAACCCTCGAATGGATAAACGGTAAATCGTTAAGCAATAGACCGATGCTATTTTTAGGAATGCTTTTAATAATTGTCGGTGTACAATTTTTTTCGGTCGGTCTCTTAGGCGAAATGATGGTTCACAATTCTCAGAGCGATAAAGAATACACGATCAAGCAGCGAAACGTTTAATGTTGAAATAACAAATGACAATAACCAAATCACAAAAGACAATAACCAAATCACAAATGGCAATAACCAAATTACAAATAGATCTCATAAATCAAATTCAAATTTCCACAAACCCGGTATTTGAAATTTCTTTGTTATTTGGGATTTGCTTTTTGGAATTTGCTTTATCAATGCACTTCACACAAACAGTATTTTAAAAAAATTATGCACTATGATCCGGTAAAAGATGTTTTTGCCACCGCGATAAAACGTTTTCCGTTTACACGGAAAATTTTTTATAAAACATTAGATTTAATGTTTCTTCGTTCATGGTATGTCCGACGCGAACTGAAAAATCTTAGAGAACTTTTCAGGGAAAATGAAATATCTATCTTCGACGCCGGAACCGGTTTCGGGCAATATTCTTACTTCATGAAGAAAAATCTTCTCCCTAACTCAATCTACGCAGTTGACGTGAAAGAAAACTGGATAAACGACTGCCGCCAGTTCTTTAACAGTGAGAATATTCCGAATATCTCTTTCGCTGTAGAAGACCTAACGGAAATTCAGCACGAGAATAAATTTGATTTGATAGTCTGCGTAGATGTGATGGAACATATTGAAGATGATGTAAAAGTCTTTGCTAACTTTTTCCGCGCCTTAAAAAATGGCGGTTTTATACTGATAAACACCCCGTCAATCTTTGGCGGAAGCGATGTGCATGATGAAGATGACGAAAGTTTTGTCGGAGAACATGCGCGTCAAGGGTATTCATTTGAAGACTTGAAATTAAAGTTAGAACCGCTTGGATTTTCGGTTCATTTATCAAAATATACATACGGATTTTGGGGAGATAAAGCTTGGCGTTTGGGTATAAAATATCCGATGCAATTGCTGAATTTTTCTAAATTTTTTATTCTTCTTCTTCCATTTTATTACTTGCTCACTTTTCCGTTCACGCTGTTGATGATGTATGGAGATTTTCTCTCCCAAAATTCAATCGGATCGGGAATTTTATTTGTCGCAAAAAAATAACTTTAAATGCAGGTTTCTGAATGTCAAAAACAAAAAGAATTGTTAAAAAAGAAAAACATGAAACAGGACTACTGGCGAATTTTCAATTAGAAAACGTACTTCCGGAAAAATTTCATCTTCCGGTGGTTTTGGTTGTGTTTCTTCTCCTCTTTTTAATCTTTTTAAATCCGCTCTATTTCGGCGGGAAAACTTTTCAATCGGGTGATATCCTTGCTTCGGCAAGTATGAAATCTTATGTAGAAAAAGCAAGAGACGGTTTTACGCTGTGGAATCCGTATCTCTTCCTTGGCATGCCGGCTTATGCGCTTGGAACCGAATCTACCTGGTTCAATTTAATTTATGTGATTTTTGCCTCAATGCGAAAATTTTTTGCCGGATTTTTTTCGGTTGAATACGCAATTTGGAGCACATATCTTATTGAGTTAGCAGTTACTTCCTATCTGCTGATGAAGCATTTGACAAAAAACACGTTGGTTAGTTTATTCACGGCAATTGCAACGTCGTTCAGCACCGGAATAATTGTTTTTTTATTTATTGGACATGTTACAAAGCTGACTTCACTTTGTATGGTCCCTTTAATTTTTCTGATGCTTTTCCGGTTTCATGAAAAAATTAAGCTGCTTGATTTTTTTATTCTTGTTATTGCGTTGCAGCTTTTCATTCAGGGTTTTCATGTTCAAATAATTTACTACACTTTACTCGCGGTGGCTGTTTATTACATCTTTTATTTTATTCATTCATTTACAAATAAAGAAATTGAATTACGGAAAAAATTAATGAGGTCAGCTCTTGTGTTTGGCGCTGCGGGGCTTATTGCCGTAGCCATACAATCCGATAGTCTAACCCAAGTGTATGAATACACTCCATATTCCACACGCGGAACGAAAAGTCTTGTTGAAGAAACAGCAGGAAGTACAGAACAATCTGCTTCCGAGTATTATGAGTATCATACCAATTGGTCTTTTTCACCGGGTGAAGTAATGACGTTCATTATTCCTTCTTATTTTGGATTTGGTAATTCCGTTTACAAAGGACCATTGACGGAAAATCAACCTACCGAGGTAAATACGTATTTTGGACAAATGCCCTTTGTTGATGTTGCAATGTATATGGGAGTACTTGTTTTCTTCCTGGCGTTATTTGCTGTCTTTACACGTTGGAAAGAACCGTTAGTGAAATTTCTTACACTACTTTCTCTCTTCGCCCTGTTCGTTTCTTTTGGAAGAAATTTTTCAATTGTGTTCGATATACTTTTCAACTACTTGCCTTACTTCGATAAATTCAGAGTTCCCTCAATGATTTTGGTGTTGGTTCAGCTCAGCATTCCTGCACTCGCCGGTTTGGGAGTGATGAAAATTATTTCCTTAAGAGATTATCCAAATAAGACCGCTGAACAGATTGTAAAATATTTTGCTTATGCAGTTTCGATTATTTTTATTTTCTCGCTCCTTCTCAGTAACTTGATTGGTCAATGGTTTATAACAAGAGTTAATGACTATGCAGCCGGCATTGAAGCTTCACGCGGGCAAATGGCTCAGCAATTTAGGGCTTTGGCGGAATATTCATCCGGGATGTTTACCGGAGATATCATAGTTGGTTTTGCACTGCTGACGGTTTCTTTTGGAGCAGCAGTTTTTTATTTGAATAAAAAAATTAGCAAAGATGTATTGGTAATTTTATTTATTGCTGTTGTGTTGATTGATCTCTGGAGGATTGATGCCCGCGGTGCGAAATATGTTGAAAATCCAAACGTCGAAACTCAATTCAAAACTCCTGAATACGCAAAAATTATTAAAGCGCAAAACGACAAAGAGCCATTCCGTATTTTTAACATGAAACAGGATGGTTCACTTGGTTCGTTTAATCAGAATTCAAATTTTAATGCGTATTTCTTATTGGAAGATTTCTATGGCTATTCGGGAATTAAACCTCGAGCATACCAGGATTTTATGGATGTAGTGGGACCTGTTAACCAGACTCTTTGGCGCTTAACAAATGTAAAATATATTATTATGGAACAACAAGCACAATTCCCCGGTCTAACGTTAATCGGCGGCAGCGGAAAAGAATTCGTTTACAGAAACGAAAATGCTTTGCCGCGATTCTTTCTTGCCAATAAAGTTGAACAAAAACCGGCGCTGGATGTTTTGCATACAATGAAAGCGGATTCATTCGATCCCAAAGAAATTGCATTCGTTCAAAATGAAAAAGTTGAAGTGCAAATTCCTGATTCAACTGCTTCGGTTTTTATTGAAAAATATCAGGATGAAAAAGTCTCTTTAAAAGTAAATGCA
>Ga0066644_10002304_pt1 | contig 9991 bp, 6 predicted proteins | sample CryGeyCG2114_020_FD_62735 | JGI IMG/M metagenome (GOLD analysis project Ga0066644, IMG submission 62735) | Groundwater microbial communities from aquifer - Crystal Geyser CG15_big_fil_post_rev_8/21/14_0.20 | ecosystem: Environmental > Aquatic > Deep subsurface > Groundwater | place: USA: Utah...
CTGATCATCTATGGCCTGCTGACCGATACATCGGTGCCCGAGTTGTATCTCGCCGGGTTCATCCCGGGGCTGCTGCTGGCCGGATTGTTCATGCTGACGGTCATCATTGCATGCCTCTTCAAACCCGAATGGGATGGCGATCCGGAACCCCAGGACTGGTCGCGCAAGATCCGGTCCCTATCAGGCCTGTTGCCGCCGATGGGTATTTTCGTTGTCGTCGTCGGTTCGATCTATGCCGGTGTCGCGACGCCGACCGAAGGGGCTTCGCTTGGCGTGATTGCTTCGCTCGGCCTGGCTGCCGTCAACCGTACGCTGACCATCGAGATGCTGAAACATGCCATCGAAGGCACCATGCGGACGACCTCGATGATCATGCTGATCATTCTGGCTGCAATCTTTTTGAACTTCATTCTCGCCGCCGTCGGCCTGACCTCGCAACTGACTGATTTCGTCACCGGTCTCGGCCTGACGCCGATGCAGACCATGTTCATGATCATCGGTTTTTATATTGTCCTCGGCTGCTTCATGGAGACATTGTCGATGCTGCTGACAACGGCACCGCTGATTGCGCCGGTGGTCGTGCACCTTGGCTTCGACCCGGTATGGTTCGGGGTTTTGTTGATGGTATTGCTTGAAACAGCCCTGATCACGCCGCCGATCGGCATCAACCTTTATGTCGTGCAGGGGATCCGCAAACGCGGCGGTCTCAATGACGTCATGATCGGCACCTTGCCGTTCGTGGGGGCCATGTTCGCGATGATCGGGCTGCTGCTGGCATTCCCGCAACTGGCGTTGTGGCTGCCTAATCTTTTTTACTGATTTCTCACCTTTTCAATAACGAGACTTTTAACATTGGAGACGAGTGCCATGTGGCAAATCTGGATCGATCGTGGCGGCACATTTACCGACCTGGTGGCGCGCAAACCCAATGGCGATCTTGTGACACATAAGCTTCTGTCCGAGAATCCCGAGCAGTATGAAGATGCCGCATTGCAGGGGATCCGCGATCTGCTGGGCATCGACGCTGACGCGCCCATTCCCGCCGGCACTGTCGAAGCCGTCAAGATGGGCACCACGGTCGCAACCAATGCCCTGCTGGAACGCAAAGGCGACCGGACCGCCCTGGTCATCACCAAAGGGTTCGGTGATGCGCTCAGAATCGGTTATCAGAACCGGCCTCGTCTGTTCGACATGCACATCAAGCTGCCGGAACTGGTTTACGAGCAAGTCATCGAAGCCGATGAACGGATCGCCGTTGATGGCGAAGTCCTGAAACCGCTGGATGAGGATGCACTTCGAACCGGGCTTGAGGAAATCTACGCCAGTGGCATCCGCTCGCTCGCCATTGCTTTCATGCACGGCTACAAGCACACCGCGCACGAGCTGAAAGCAGGTGCCATCGCCAGGGAAGTCGGCTTTACGCAGATTTCGATTTCACATCAGGTGAGCCCGTTGATCAAACTGGTATCGCGAGGCGACACCACGGTTGTCGATGCCTATCTCTCGCCGATTCTGCGGCGCTATGTCGACCGGGTTGCCGCTGATCTGGAAGCCGGTGGCGACAACGGCCCCCGTCTCATGTTCATGCAATCGAACGGCGGGTTGACCGACGCCAAGCTCTTTCAGGGCAAGGACAGCATCCTGTCCGGTCCGGCCGGCGGTGTCGTCGGCATGGTCCGCACCGCGCAAATCGCCGGCTTCGAAAATATCATCGGCTTTGACATGGGCGGCACGTCGACCGACGTCGCGCACTTCGATGGCGAGTTTGAACGCTCTCTTGAAAACGTCGTTGCCGGCGTTCGCATGCGCGCACCGATGATGCATATCCATACGGTTGCGGCCGGTGGTGGCTCTATTCTGGTGTTTGACGGTTCGCGCTTCCGGGTCGGCCCGGAAAGTGCCGGCGCCAATCCGGGTCCGGCGTGTTATCGCCGTGGCGGGCCGCTGGCCGTTACCGATTGCAATGTCATGCTGGGTAAAATCCAGCCGAAGTTTTTCCCGACCGTATTCGGCCCCAATGCCGATCAGCCGCTTGATGCGACATCGGTCAGGGACGGCTTCAAGGAACTGGCGGGGAAAATTGCCGCAGCGACCGGCGAGACCGAACGCTCGCTTGAAGATATTGCCGAAGGCTTCCTGACCATCGCCGTCGAGAACATGGCCAACGCCATCAAGCAGATTTCAGTGCAACGCGGGTACGACATTACCCATTACGTCCTCAACTGTTTCGGCGGTGCCGGCGGGCAGCATGCCTGTCTGGTTGCCGATGCGCTTGGCATGAAGACGGTCTTCGTGCATCCGTTTGCCGGTGTGCTTTCGGCGTACGGCATGGGCCTCGCCGATATCCGGGCCTTGCGTGAACGCTCGGTGCAAGAGCCGCTCGATAATGACGCGCTGGCCCGGCTCGCGCCGACCACCGATGCCATGGCCGAGGACGCCCGCAAGGAAGTCACCTCGCAGGGGATTGATGATCGCCATATCTCGACCCACAAACGGGCGCATCTGCGCTACGAGGGAACCGACAGCGCCATCGTTGTCAGCATTGGCGATGCCGCCGATATGGCCAAGGAATTCGAAGACCTGCACCGTCAGCGTTTCGGGTTTGTCCCTGAAGGCCGCAAGCTTGTCATTGAAGCCCTGGACGTCGAAGTTGTCGGCGCCACGGAAAGCATCATTGATCCGGAACTGGAAACCATGCCCGATGCCGCACCGATGCGGCCGCGCGATGTCGTTCGCATGTATTCAGGCGGGCAACACCACGAAACGCCGATCTATGCGCGCGAGGCTTTTCTGCCCGGCGACACCATTGACGGCCCTGCGATCATTGCCGAAGACACGGCAACGACCATCGTAGAGCCCGGCTGGCAGGCCTATATGAATACCAACGGGCATCTGATTCTGAAACGTGTCAAGGATCGTCCACAGACCTTCGCGGTCGGCACAGAAGCCGACCCGGTGATGCTGGAAATTTTCAACAATCTGTTCATGTCGATTGCCGAGCAGATGGGCGCGACACTGGCGAATACGGCGTATTCGGTCAACATCAAGGAACGGCTCGACTTCAGCTGTGCCATCTTTGATATCGAAGGCAACCTTGTCGCCAACGCGCCGCATATGCCGATCCATCTGGGCTCGATGGGTGAAAGCATCAAGACTGTGATTCGCGAGAATGCCGGCAAGATCGAGCCCGGCAATGTCTATGCCCTGAACGCGCCCTATAACGGCGGCACGCACTTGCCGGACGTCACCGTCATCACCCCGGTATTTGACGATGACGGCAAGAACATCCTGTTCTATGTCGGCTCGCGCGGCCATCAGGCCGACATCGGTGGCCGCACACCAGGCTCGGCGCCCCCGGATTCAATACACATTGATGAAGAAGGCGTGCTGATCGACAACTTCCTGCTGGTCGAGAAAGGCAGACTGCGTGAAAAGGAAACCTATGATCTGCTGAAGTCCGGCAAGTACCCCTGCCGTAACCCGTCGCAGAACATGGCCGATCTGACGGCGCAGATTGCCGCCAACGAGACCGGTGTCCGCGAACTGCGCAAGATGATCCAGCACTTCGGTCTGGATGTGGTTCATGCTTATATGGGCCACGTTCAGGACAATGCCGAGGAATCGGTCCGGCGTGTCCTTGATGTCCTGGCGGACGGTGAATTCACCTATCCGATGGACAATGGTGACCAGATCAAGGTCAAGATCTCGGTTGATCGAAAGGCCCGCGAGGCCCTGATCGATTTCACCGGCACATCGCCACAGGGCAATCATAACTACAACGCACCGTTGGCGGTTTGTAAGGCTGCTGTCTTGTATGTGTTCCGCACCATGGTGGATGACGAAATCCCGTTGAACGAGGGGTGTCTCAAACCGCTCAGGATCAAGGTCCCGGACAAGTCGATCATCAGCCCCGAATATCCGGCTGCCGTGATTGCCGGCAACACCGAGGTTTCGCAATGCATTACCGATGCGCTGTATGGTGCACTCGGCGTGCTCGCCTCGGCCCAGGGCACGATGAACAATTTTGTCTACGGCAATGATGTTTATCAGAATTACGAGACCATCTGCGGCGGCACTGGTGCCGGCAACGGCTTCGACGGAACCGATGCCGTACATTCGCACATGACCAATACGCGGATGACCGACACGGAAGTGCTTGAAAACCGCTTCCCGGTCCGGGTTGAGGAGTTCTCAATTCGGCGCGATTCCGGCGGCGATGGAAAAAATCACGGCGGTAACGGTGTTATCCGGCGTGTGCGCTTCCTGGAACAGATGACCGTCACGGTTCTTTCCAGCCACCGGCATACCGATCCGTTCGGCATGAACGGCGGGAAACCCGGTCAACGCGGTGAAAACAGTGTGACCCGCACAGACGGTAGCACCGAAATCCTGCGCGGCAATACCGAGACCGAAATGCACCCGGGCGATATCTTTACCCTCAAAACCCCCGGTGGCGGCGGCTTTGGCGCTCCGACTAAAAAGCGAGACTGATAACAGGCACAATATCCATCTATGATATTTATGTTTAGTTGGCATGATTAAGCGCAAAATCTTGTATGCTGAACGCCAAAACGGTATTTTTATGCGAATCGCTTCGCCGACGGTGAAGCGTAAGCATAGGACACTGCCGACAACTGTTTTGCGTGTTGCGGCCAGAGGGCGATCAGAAGCATGGCATTGCCATTCAAACGGCTGACATTCTGCCTTTCGTTGAGTGTGATCAGCATCGCCTGGACGCCTCCGGCATTTGCCAATCCGATTGAAATCGAATTGACCGGCCTGCTTAACCAGCATCCGCAGATCAGAGCCGCAGAAAAAGGCCTGCAGTCATCGCGCAAGGGTGTGGATGCAGCCATTGCCGGATTTTATCCGACTGTTTCGGTCACCGGTGATGTCGGGTATGAAAATATCGATAGCCCGTCTGCGCGATCCGACAATGCACCTGAAGGGGATAGTTTCGGCAGAACCCGCAACACCGCAAGTCTGACCGTCTCGCAAAACCTTTTCAACGGATACGCCACGGCTTCGGCAGTCCGCACGGCACGGCTTAACAGGGAACTCGCGCAAATCTCGTTTGAGGGAACCCGGCAAAACACGATCTTCGAAGGCATTCAGACCTATATCGATGTGCTGCGCCAGCGCCGCCTGATCGAACTGGCGCGCGAAAATGAAGCGACCATTCAACGCCAATTGAATTTGGAAGATGAACGGGTACAACGCGGCTCGGGTGTCGCTGTTGACGTTCTACAGGCAAAATCGCGCTTGCAGATTGCCAAGGAACGCCGCGTGAATTTCGAAGGCGCCCTCGAAGACGCCATCAGCCGATATACCCAGGTCTATAACCATCCGCCGGATATAGAATCCATGCTCGACCCGGAGCCGCCCATTGATCTGATCCCGAGCGAACTTTCAAAATCAATGGACATCGCCATCAATGAGAACCCGGCCGTTGGCAATTCCGGCACCACCGTCGAGGTTGCCCGCGAGCGTCGTCGCTCTGTCAAAGCGGAACTGTTCCCGTCCGTCGATCTTGAAGGAACATACAATTACGAGAAGCATAATAATGCGACACTCGGTACCAGACGCGATTATTCTCTGGTCGTCTCCAGCACCTGGGAATTGTTCTCGGGCTTTTCGACCCGGGCTTCAATGGCGCAGGCCGCTTACGACTATCACGCCAGCAAGGATCAGCACGAATACACCGTCCGCAAGGTGATCGAGCAAAGCAAGCTTGCCTGGCAATCTCTGCTGACCGCGCGCGAACGCCTGGAACTTCTTGAAAATGCCGTCAACATTGCCTCTGAAGTGTTCGAAAGCCGCAAGAAATTGCGTGAAGCCGGCAAAGAAACCGTGATCAACGTTCTTGATGCCGAGAACGAGGTCAACAACGCACAGATTAACTACACGTCCGCCTTCTATGACGAGCGGCTGGCCGTATATCAATTGCTGCTCGCCATGGGTCGTCTCGATTCAAAGAATCTCAACCTCGGATTTTAGGCCTCATCATGTCCCTGCTGGTCAGCTTCGATGACATCAAGGATGCCCGTGCGCGGTTGCATCCCGCCGTTCGCCGAACCCCGATCATTCCTGTCGCCCGCAACGGCATGGAGATCGGTGCCGAATTACTGCACGTCAAATGCGAGAATCTGCAGGTCACCGGCGCCTACAAAGTCCGCGCAGCCTTCACCATGCTGGACCAGTTGCAGGACACTCAAAAAACCAAGGGCGTTATTCTGACATCCAGCGGCAACTTCGCGCAGGCCTTTGCCTATGCCGGCAGACTGCTTGGGGTGCCGATTTGTGTCGTCATGCTCAGCGAAACCAGTCCTTACAAAGTCGAAGCAACGCGTGAACATGGCGCCGAGGTCATTTTCTGTGATGATGCGCTGGGCCGCCAGCCGATGGTTGAAGCCGTGGCCCGCGAACGCGGCATGACCGCCATCGATACCTGGGAAGAATACTGGATTACGGCAGGCCATGCCTCGCTTGGCATGGAAATCTGTGAGGATTTTGCCGGTCTTCAGCAAGTTCTGGTCCCCGTTTCATCGGGCGGTGTTGCTGGTGGCGTTGCCTGCGCCATCAAACACATGCGGCCCGACGTCAAAGTTATCGGCGTACAGCCCGAACGTGCCAATGCGGCTTATGTGTCGCGGCAAAACGGCAAAGCGACAGCGATCGATTATTGGGACAGCATCGCCGATGGTCTTTCGGCCCGACGTCCGGGCGAGAGGCCGTTTGCCCATCTCGAAGCGTATATGGATGACATTGTTCTGGTATCAGAGGCTGACATTGGCCGTGCCTTTGTCACACTCCTGAACCGCGCCAAACTGCTCGGCGAAGCTGCCGGGGTTGTCCCCAGTGCGGCGTTCCTGTCCGGAAAAGTCGATACCACCCTCAAGACCGTTGCGGCCCTGACCGGCGGCAACCTGACTGAGGCCAGCATGGACAAGCTGAAAGCACTGGCAAAGGATTAATCTCCTCGCCATAAGAGGCATCATTGGGCAAGGCGCATTATTCGCAGGTGACTTCGGCGTCGAGTTCAAACGGGCGCTTGTACCATGACGGATTGACGAAAAGACCTAGAGCGCCAGAGCCGGGATGCTTCATCCTGAAGGATGCTTTCTGACCTTGGGCAAAGCGCATTTGCCGCTTGGAAAGCAGCTTTTGCTGACCATCAACCATCTGCACCACTTCCAGGGTGCCCATAGCCGGCCAACGTTCACCGATATTCACGATCTTGAACGTCGCCACGCCGTTGGAACAGGCGCTGATGATCTCCATATTAACCGCAACGCCAGCCGCCTGTGCCAGCTCGGGTGAACGAGCCTGCTGGGCCATGCGTTGATCAAGGGGGGACAGCGCCGTTCTCGGCTGCGCTTCAGGCTGCGACGAAACAGCGAGAATAAGCGTTGCCAAACTCAGGCAGAAAAATAGTTTTAGTAACATCGTCGTATCCTCAGCATATGCCGATGGAACCCTTCCATCGTTGATGCAAGGAATAGGACATCAATGTGAAGACAATATGACACGCCTGTTAGGGATTGTTACGAATTGTGGCACCGCCCTTGGGCCTGCGGCATCAGCCTTTATAGGCTGACATCACATGGCCAAGAAACGTATTGATCTTACTCTGGTCGATCCACCGGAAGACACCGACGATATCAAGGGCCGTGTCAATCCAGATCAAGTTTGATCCGGCACCAAGCGCAAAGAAACTCGTCGCCGGCGCACTCGGGTAATATGCGCGATCTGTATTAAGCCACCACAGGAATCCATAGACATTGTAAATGTCGATAGGCGTGTGGAGCTGCCGGACCCAATCGGCACTGAGCAGACGTTGGCCGCCCCAATCGCCTTCGCGGGCAATGAGCAGTCCGAACCGCGCATGATCATAGCTGTCGATCCACATGCCGCCGCCCCAATGGGTGCCACCCGGCACCGAAATCATCGGCTTGCTGTCGACCATGACTTCTGAATTCTTGTACCCGTGCCAGGACCAGCCATCCGAAGCGCCAATCGGATCCATGATCCTTTCTTTCAGCACTTCCGGGAGCGGGCGCTTGAAGACATGCAACAGGGCCAGAGAAAACACATTGACCCGGACGTCATTATATTCCCAGAACGAGCCGGGATTCTGCAGGGGCCGCTTTTCACCCTTGCGGGCATTGGTCGAACCGGCACCGACTTCGCGAAAATGATCGACCTGATCGGGCTTGTCGAACAGGGTTCCGGACCATTCGCTGGTCTGTGTCAACAATTGCCGCCAGGTAATCTGACTGTTGTGAGGGCCAGAGAATTCAGGGATGGCAATCGTCTCTGAAACCGGCGCATCGATGTCCTTGATCAGTCCGTCATCAACCGCGAGCCCGCACAAAACGCTTAAATAGCTCTTGGCGATGGAGAAAGTCATGTCGACCCGCGCAGGATCGCCCCATGAGGCGGCAATTTCACCATGCCGCAGGATCAAGCCAGACGGGCCGCCGCGGGGCTTCAAGGGTCCGAGAAATTCATTCCATGGTGCCGGCTCGATCTGTGTCAGGCCAGGGACACTCCCTGCATCTTCCAGGTCCCGGGGCCAGGTGCTCTCGCTATCAGCGGCATAAGCCAAAGCGTCATTCAGTTTATCCGCATCGAAACCGAGCGCTTCTGGTTTACCGACAGCCCATTCGCCGCCGCCTGATACCGGCGGCACATAAAAAGATGATGACACGTAATATTCCTTTGAAGTAATCGACGCACACTCGGCTCTATCATAAGTCCACAATCACTCATGAAAACATAAATTTGTGTTCCGGTGCCTTCCATGTTTGCCTATGATGAAATTAATCAGACATGGGGGCGTACATGCGGACATTCGTGATCGTGACATTTGCGTTAAGCGTGCTGCTCAGCAACGCTTTGTGGAGCAGACCTGCAAACGCAGATGACTTGCGGTTCTTTAAAATCGCTTCCGGGTCTCTCGGCGGTGCGTATTTCCCCGTTGCCTCTTCATTAGCCAGGGTGATTTCCAATCCCCCTGGTTCAAAGTCCTGTGAAGCCGGCGGCAATTGCGGCATTCCGGGACTGACAGCGACGGCACAGAGCTCCGGGGGCTCGGTTGCCAATGTCGATTCATTGCTGACGAAGAAGTTTCCTTCCGCCATCGTCCCGTCTGATGTGACGTATTGGGCCTATACCGGCACCGGGCCTTTCAGAACCCGCAAGCCCAATCCCAATCTTTGCGTTATTACCAGCCTGTATCCCGAAGAAGTTCATCTGGTCGCAACGAAGGAATCCAAAATCAACAGTGTTACGGATTTGTCCAACAAACGCGTTGCCATGGGTGAACGTAACTCGGGGGCGCTGCTTGGCGCACAATTGCTCGTTCGGGCCTATGGCTTGCAGGAAGGGAAAAACTTCACGCCATCATTCGTCAATTTCGAAGGCGCCCAGAAAGCCATGAAGGACGGCAAGATTGATGCGTTCATCACCGTGTCCGGTCATCCCAACAAATCCATTACAAATATGATTTCAGAAGTCGGCGCCCACCTGGTGCCGATCTCGGGGGCCGGCAGCAAACGACTGGCAGACAGTTCGCCATTTTATTCTGTGGCGAAAATTCCCGCTGGCGCCTATCCCAATCAACCGGGCGATATTCCGACCGTTGCGGTCACCGCGTTATGGATTGCCCGTAATGACCTGGACCAGGACTTCCTCTATACGCTGACCAAAACGTTCTGGAGCAACAAGTTTGCCCGTTCGATTCTGGATAGCGGTCACCCGGCTGGGAAATTCATCACCTTGAAATCATCATTTGATGGCGTACCAATCCCCTTATGTGCGGGTACCCAGCGCTATTACAAGGAAATCGGGCTGCTCAAATGACAACCCCCAATACTTTAACGGCGAGTGCTGCACTCAAGGCAATGCAGGACGGCACCCTGAGCGCACGCCAGTTGATCGACGCCTGCCTGCAACACATTGCAGAACGCGACGCCGATGTAGAAGCGTG
>Ga0066644_10002305_pt1 | contig 9990 bp, 9 predicted proteins | sample CryGeyCG2114_020_FD_62735 | JGI IMG/M metagenome (GOLD analysis project Ga0066644, IMG submission 62735) | Groundwater microbial communities from aquifer - Crystal Geyser CG15_big_fil_post_rev_8/21/14_0.20 | ecosystem: Environmental > Aquatic > Deep subsurface > Groundwater | place: USA: Utah...
ACCATAAAAGGTTCGGCAATAATATAATTCCCCTCGAAAAATATAAGGGAAAATAAAAAAAGAAAGGAACCTAACAGTCCGATTCCCTTTTTAATTTTTTCGGCAAACAAAAAAACAAAAAATGCAGAAAGAATATTAAATAATAAAAGAATAATTTTTATAAAAAATATATTTTTCCCGAAAAATAACAAAACAGTCGCCAAAAGAAAATATATACCGGATGGCTTATGATCGAAAAAGTCCAAATATGGAATTCTGTCGTTTGAAATACCATCGGCTATACTTAAAAAAACGCCTTCATCTTGAGCTAATGGTTTATTAAAAGATGGTATGATTAAAAATAATGTAACCAAACCTATAAAAACAGTAAAGATAGATAATCAAATATTAATCTTTCTCATGTAATTATTATAACGTAATACATTGACTTCAGATAAAGAGAGATATGTTCCGATAATTCTTGCTCCAATAAATTTTGTTCTCCCTAACTTAATTTATCGGAACAGGTACTCTCTCAACTTAGTTAAATATCTGTATAATCAGCCATATTTTTTTATTAATGCTGTTGATCCTGATATTTTCCCAAGCTATCAACCCTAGCAAAAGGGCGGCCTATATAAGTCTCGCGAAAGGTCGGCTTAAACAAGCCAGCTAGGATATAGAAAGATTCAGAAGGAGGCTCAAGAAACGACTAGCTGCCGAAGGAATGGGCACTTAAATATATTATTATTTGCCTCCTTGTAGCCGGCTAACTCCCGTCCTGAGCTTTCTTCTAAACCCTTCTATTTACTTTTCAATGTAAAGGCTTTCAATAGAAAGCTTTGTATTGTATCATGGTACAACTATTTTGTCAACACCTTTTTACATTCTATCGGATATGACATAGGAGTAATTTTAATTTTCTTTTATTATATAAATATACCTATAGATATATTTATTGACAACTATACCCTACTCTGCTAGACTATAGGCAAATGATTCATATAACTGAAGCGAAAAATAAGTTTACAAAATACTTAGAGAAAACAGGAAAAAGCTCTCACACTATTCGTAGTTATGAAAGAAATTTAGATGAACTAATTAATTTTTTGTTGGAAATAAAAAGACATAAAGTCCATCTCGTTAGAAGAGAGGATCTGGAAAAATTTTTATCACGCTATATTAAAAAAAATAAAAGCCCGAAAAGTATCAATGCTAGAACAGTTGCGGTTAAATCTTTTTTTAAATTTCTTGAGCTAAACGAATTTATATCAAAAAATCCAGCATCTGCGTTGAAATATTTAAAAGAAAAAGAATCTGAGCCAAGGATTTTAAGCGTTGTAGAGTATAAAGCATTAAGAGATTCAGCCAAAAATGATAAACGCTATTTTGCCATAATTGAATTAATGCTTCAAACAGGAATTAAAGTTGGCGAGGCTGTAAGAATTAGAACAAAAGATATAAGGCGTAAGGAATCCAAATTAGATGTATTAGATGAAAAGCTAAAAATATCCCGTACAATCCCTTTAAATTCCCCGGCTAAAAAAGCAATGGAAGAATACCTTAAAGTAAGACCCAGAGTTAAATCAGAAATATTTTTTATAACTAGGAATGGTAAGTCCCTGGATCAAAGAAATGTTAGAATGTCTATTTCTAATTATTATAAAAAAGCTGGTATATACGATGCCTGTGTTCACGATCTAAGGCACACCTTTTGTGCCCATCATATTAAAAAAGGTACAAGCCTAGTCGCTATTGCTTACATGGCAGGTCATAAAAATCTTAATACTACAAAAAAATACTTAGAATACATAGAAAAACCCCAATCCGAGGATCTGGAAAAAAATGCTTTATAAGTATAAAATGTCCTACTTAAAAAAGGTTTGACAAAAAACCTCTTTTTTTTAATAATTAAAGAAAGATTGAAAGGAAAAATTATGATTGAAGTACCAATAGATAAAATCATTACCCTGGAAAATTTTATGGGTAACATGAATCAATTCGTTGATACTGCAAAAAATGAAAACACTATTTTTGTAATTACTAAATCGGGTAAGCCTTATGCGGCTATTGTTGGAATAGATTATCTGGAACATTTACCCGAAATCCACAATGGAAGTGAAACTCAAAAAATTCATGAAATCGGCATAGATAATTCTACTAATTTAAATAAGGTCGAGGAAATAGAAAAAACAATAGAAAAACAGGTTAACAATAAATATGCTCCGGAAGTGAGCAATGAGCAGATAGATACTAACCAGGCGCCGTCTCAACCCAACAATACAAACGATGTACAAGAATCTCAAAATCCTCAACAGCCACAAAGTAATAATATCCCAAATCCCGCTAATCCTACCGAAGAAATTTACGATGAAAGCGTAGGACCTTGGAAAAATGACAAGAAACAGGGAGATAATCAACCTAATGATGAACCGCCAGATATTCCTATCTAGTGAATATTTATTTATAATTAAGCCACGTCATATAGATAGTGGCTTTTTTAGTTTTTCAATTTATAATTAAATTATGGATTATTATTACTTGTTTTTAATGGCGCTTATGATACCAATATCAATATTCACACTAATTGCGGGCATAGGCGGAGCACCAAGCGTCCCCTGCCCAAAAAAAATCGCCCGGAAAATGGTTGAAGCTGCGGATATAGAAAAAGGAAGAATATATTTTGACCTAGGTTCAGGTGATGGAAGAATATTAAGAGAAATTTCACAAAAGGGCGGCCAAGCAATCGGATTTGAATATGCACCATTAACTTATTTAATATCTAAATTATTTCTTCTTTTTGGAAAAGATAATAATGCTAAAATACACTGGAAAAATTTTTATAAAGAAGATCTCTCAAGAGCTAAGGGAATATTTTGCTTTTTATCCCCTAATGCAATGAATCGTTTAAGTTTCAAATTCGAGAAAGAGCTTGAAAAAGGAACAAAAGTAATAAGCTATGTTTTTAAAATACCTAATAAAAAAATAACCGAAACAATTAAAATAGAAAATGTGGGGCCAATCTATGTCTATAATTACTAAAGAGAGAAAATCAACAAATATGAAAAAATGGATTCAGAATTTAAAAGTAAATCTTGTATCCGAAACTACTTTTACTGTACAGGGACATGGCGTTCATACGGCTTTCGTTGAAATGAGAGAGGCTCTTCAAAGAGCAGGGGCAAGGGTTTTTGTAAATTCAAAAGAAAAATGCGAAATAATGCACATACATACTATTGGACCTTATTCTCTTTTTAAGTGCCTATTCTTTAAAGGCAAGAAAATTATAACCGCCCATGTCGTCCCTAATTCTTTTTTAGGCAGTTTAATTTTCGCTAAACTTTGGCATCCCCTTGCAAAGCTATATTTAAGATATTTCTACAACAAAGCAGACGCAATCCAAGCCGTATCGCCCCAGGTGGCTAAAGAACTTAAAGAAATAGAAGTAAAAAAAGAAATTTTCTTCATTCCAAATGGGGTAAATTTGCAAAAGTTTAAGAAAAATGAAAATGATCGAAAAAAAATAAGAAACAAGCTGGGCATAAAAGAAAATGATTTTGTGGTATTAGATGCAGGACAAATCCAACCAAGAAAAGGAATAGAAACTTTTATAAATACAGCAAAAGAATTACCTGATGTAAAATTTATTTGGATCGGTGGTATACCCTTTAAAAGGTTTGCCGCTGATTATAGTAAGATGCAAAAAGTTCAACAAAATGCACCCAGTAATATCCTATTTACAGGCACCATACCCTTCGAAGATGTAATCCCATATTATTCTGCTGCCGATATATTATTCTTCCCATCTTATCAGGAAAATTTTCCTTTTACAGTAATCGAAGCAGCTGCTTCTAATCTACCGCTTTTATTAAGAGATTTAGATATTTATCCCCCAATATATGAAGAAAATTATATCAAAGGCACAGATGAAAACTTTAAATCTCTCATCCTAAAATTAAGAGATGATAAAGAATTATATGATGAATACGCGGAAAAGGCATACAATGTTGCTAAAAAATACGAAATTTCTATACTAACACAAGAATTAATTGATATTTATAAGCGTATATTGGAAAAAAAATGATTATTTCGGTCGTCATACCAGCCTACAATGAAGAAAAATATATAAAAAGAACCTTGGATTCACTTCAAAATCAACAACTTAAAGCAAACGAAATAATAGTTGTAGATAACGGCTCAACAGATAAAACAGTTGGAATATGCGAATCCATGGGGGTTAAAATAGTAAAAGAACCTAAAAAAGGTATTGGTCTTGCAAGAAAAGCGGGATTTAGCAAAGCAATTGGAGATATTATCGCTACGACAGATGCCGACACTATACTTCCGCCAGACTGGCTGTATAAGATTAAAAATGCTTTTGAAAAAAATTCAGATGTCGTAGCCGTAGGAGGGCCTTATATATTTGATATTCAAAAACATAAAATTGCCTTAAAGATCGTCTCTTTAATTTGGATATGGGGAGACAGGGTTATAAATAGAGGAAACAATGTTCCGGGCGCGAATATGGCTGTTAGAAAAAAGGCGTACCTAGAAGTAGGCGGTTATAAAAAAGATAAATACTTCGAAGACCTTGATCTTTCACTAAGATTAAGAAAAAAAGGTAAGGTTCTTTTTCTAAGAAATATACTAGTCGTTACTTCTTATAGAAGATACGCCAGTCAAGGATTTTTAAAAACCGTATTAAATTACATGAAAGATTATCATAGATTTATTTTTAAAGGAAAGGATGTCCATATGGAGGATATCAGGGAGGAAAAATGAAGATTGGATTTTTCACTGACACCTATACTCCTCAAATTAATGGTGTTGTAACATCAATTAATACCTTTAAAGAACAACTTGAAAAGAATGGACACAAAGTATACATATTTGCACCAACGCCAAAACAAAAAGAAGATAATGAAAAAATTATTCGCTTCCCTTCGGTTAAATTTTTATTTCAACCGGAAATGAGAGTGGCGCTACCTTACTCACAACAAGCGGTAAATATATTAAAAAAAATAAACCTTGATATTATTCATTCCCATGACCCTTTTAGCATTGGTATATTTGGCTTATTTATGGCAAGAAAATTTAATATACCCTATTTACATACTTACCACACACTTTATCCTGAATATGTGCATTATATATGGGATACAAAATTTACCCAAGAATTAGCAAAAAAAATATCAAAGGATTTTTGTAATAATTGTGATCTGATAATAGCGCCTTCAACAAAAATAAAAAAATTTCTTTTAGAGTGGGGGGTCTCCAAACCTGTTAAGATTATCCCTACAGGAGTAAATCTAGATATTTTTAAACTAAAAAATAATCATTATAAACAATTTAGAAGTAAATATAATATTTCCGATAGTGAAAAAATATTAACTTTCGTGGGACGTGTTGCAAAAGAAAAAAACATCGAGCTAATCATCGAATCTCTGAATTATATAAAATCAAAAAACGTTAAACTTCTTATAATAGGAAACGGACCGCATAAGAATGGATTAGAAAAGTTAGCAAAACAAAAAGGACTTAAAGAAAAAGTTTTATTTTTAGGATACTTACCAAAAACAGATGTAATAAGCGCGTATAAAAACTCAGAGATTTTTGTCTTTTCTTCAAAAACTGAAACTCAAGGATTAGTAGTCGTAGAAGCAATGGCCTCTGGTCTTCCTATCGTGGCAGTTTCAGATCTCGCAATAAAAGATATGGTAAAAAATAATATCAATGGGTATCTTGTTAGAACTAACGCAAAAGATATGGCTAGCAAAATTGATAAGTTGTTAGCGAACGATAAACTGCATAAAAAAATGTCTAATGAATCATTGCTAATCGCCAAAGAATTATCAGCAGAAAAGCAAACTGCAAGATTAGAAAAAATATATTTAAGTCTGATTCGAGCCAAAAAGAAAAAAGTTAAAGAATAGCTTTTCTATCAAAAACTACAATTTATTTACCGATCTAGTCTTTTGCAATAAGAAACTCAAGTGTAAACTGAGAACCTATACCAGGTAAACTATCAACGCTAATCTTTCCTTTCATTTTTATCACTAACTGCTTAGTGATCCAGAGCCCTAAACCTGTACCAGAAATATTTTCAGTTTCTTTGTTCCTAATTCTATAAAATTTACTGAATAAGTTTTTTCTTTCATCTTCATTCATTCCTATGCCAGTATCTTTAATTGTTATCCTTGCTTGTTTTCGATCATTCCCCAACAGAATACTTACACTACCCTTTTTAGTATACTTAATCGAATTACCAATTAAATTAATCATGACTTGTTTAAATTTATCAGGATCAATAAGAATTTCAGGGAATTCTGGTTTTTTATCGAATTCCAACTTTAAGCCTTTTTCCTTTGCCAATAATTCATATTCTTTTATTAAACTCGAGATGATGGACATTGCATCAGTAGACTTAATATCAAAGACCACTCTTTCCTGTTCTATCCTTGAAACATCAAGCAAATCCTTTACAAGCTCACTCAGTCTCTCTGCTGAATCTTCAACTCTTTTTATAATATCGTCTTTATCTATCTTGGGATTATCCTCTTTAAGAAATGACAAAAAGCCTCTTATCGCTGTTATTGGAGTTCTTAACTCATGAGCTGCCATAGAAACAAAATCATCTTTCATCTGATCAACTTCTTTAAGCTTTCTAAATAAAATAGAGTATTGGAATAGTTTCGCATTATTAATAATTAATAAAAAAACAATAATTATAGATAATAATAATATAACTAATGATCTCGTTAATGTCTGATCAACTTTATCTTTAATAAAAGTAGAAGACACCTTAATATCAACCAAGCCCAGCTTACTATCTTTATCATCAAAGATAGGAGCCACAATGCTCCAATACTCTTCGTTTTCATCCTTTCTTGAGGTAGCTAGGGTCTCATTTTGTGACCATATAAAACGGTAGTCTGTAAGAGATTTATCTAATTTACTATTAGATATATCTTTATCTTTTTTATCCAAAACAATTTCCCCACCAGTATCAGATGTACTAGCTATAACTTTAAAACTGTCACCGCTAGGCACTAATATTTCTATCGATTTGATAGTATCGTATAAACTTTTATCAACTATTTTTTTAATCTTCCCTTGGATTAAATCAGGATTGTTTAAGTCATTAGCGGTAGTTATACTTATAACCGATGACGCAAGCTCAGCTTTTAGCCTAAGTTCATAATTAAATAAATCAACCAAGGATCTTGTTATATATAATGTATTAAAAATTAAAATAATCGGAATAGTAATTAACAAAAAAACCGCATACAGGACTTGACGGTTTTCTTTAAAAAAATCTAAACGATCCTTAAAAAATTTCATTTTATTAAACTACCTTACCTAACGACAATCTTTTTTTTTAAATTTTTCTTTTCATATCTTAATAACATAAAAAAAGCTAATAAAACAATACTGACGACTATAACTGACATTAAAGAATATTTGAATAAAGGAGTGCTATAAAAACTATTTTCATTTGATTTACTGCCTGATTCACCACCATTAACGCTAGCCGCTTGAGCAGTAGATATGAAGAAGCTTAAAGGTTCACTTCTTTTCATGCTTTTCCCATCGTTTTCCGTCACTGTAACAAAAACTTCGTACTTTCCTTCGCTTATACTATCCAAGCTATATTCCCAATCGCCATCTTTATTTGTTCTTGTACTTACAATTATGGGGTCTGAAAGAATATATAACGAAACTGCTTTATCAGGAGCTGCCTTCCCCTTAAGGATTACTTTTGTTTTTTGATTTTCGATTATATTTTCGGCTTTATCAACCCTAATATTATTATTTATACCTGACGCAACCATATTAAGCACTTGATCATTATCTAAATAATCACTAACAACAGAATTAGGATATTTTTGCTTTACATAATCTAAAACAGCTTTTTTCTTCTCTTCTTTACTTAACTGCGAAAAATTTTCATTAGCAACGGCTGGAGGCTTTATAGTCTCTGCTGAAGTAGATGTGTTTGTGTTAGTAGTAATATTTGTAGAAGAACTAGTAGTAGTGTTATTGGTGCTACTTGTGCTGTCGGTGCTATTCTGATTGGTAGAGTTAGAAATTGGTGTTGGAGTAGGATTAGAAACAGGATTACTTGCAGTATCTTTTTTCACAAAAATTCTTATTGAAGATTGACCTGAAGTTCCATTAGGATAATAGCCCATCGCATATATTTTTACTTCTCCATTTATGTATTTGTCAGTCTTCCAATCAATAACAATAAATTCATTTGTTGAATATAAATAAGGATCTCTCCCCGATTCAATTTTATACCAGCCATTACTTCTTCTCTCAAATTGGTAACTATCAGATGACACAGTGGTATTAATATATTGCTTCACTCCAATTGCTAAACTAATAGCTCCGGGCGCTTCTACTGATATCGAAGTACCTGCGCTTACTAAAGAATCTGAGATGGGCGATTTAATGACCGGCGAAGCATAACTTATAACATTACCAATAGTTGATAAAGATTCTGTATTGGATGAACTATAAACAATATTGGCAACTGTTAATAGAACGCCCAAACTAAAAGCAACTATGAAAGTTAAAATAAGCGAAAATTTAACATGTTTCATTTTTTACCTAGACTATAACTCTTTATATAGCGTAACATCCAAAATATACCTATATCAAACAAAATACCTTCAAAAACAATATTTTTCGTGATAAAATTCTAATTGTCATTAGGGGTGGTTAGCTCAGCCCGGTTAGAGCGCTACGTTGACATCGTAGAGGTCACTGGTTCAAATCCAGTATCACCCACCAGTTTAATAAACAAAAAACAGATAGCAGAAAAAGCTATCTGTTTTTAAATACCATAAATAGTCTATTACTAACTGCTTGTTGTTATATAATTATATCCGATAGAAACCATTGACAGACAATCGTTTTTATGATAAGATATTTCTCTTAACAATTAAATATTAAGTAGCGAGCTATGACCCGCTTCCCGATCATTTATATAAAATGATCTATTGGTCACCTAATGGGGTGCGGCGAGCTAGGGTGAAACCGGCGCGCAACTACTTTTTCTTAGTAGCCGCTGGTTTTATACAGCGGTTATTTAAATTGTTAAGTTTATATAGAGAAGCGAGGAAGTGTAATCCGTATCTGGGCACCTGGATTACATGGAGCTATTGATGCAACCGGCTCTATTCGTAGAGTCTCCCATCTGTTGCGAAAGTAAAGGGAGATGAGTTCATTGAAAACCTTCAAAAACGATTTTTTTCTTGTTTTAACGATTATTATCATTGCTTGGTCTATAACGACTATTATACTCAGTTGGTCAACAATAGATAACAAAAGTATCAATTTTTCTCTAGATATTGTAGGAATCGGAAATAATAATTCTAACTCCAATAATATCGAAAAACCAAACCCCTTTGAAGGGACTAGGCGAGAAATTGAGACAAAACAAGAAGAAATCCGACAAGAAATAGCAATAATGAAAGCACAAGCAGGTGATCTATAAATGAGATTAATTGCTAGCATAATAATTGTTGCTATTATCTTAGCCTGGTCTCAGGTTTATGAGGATGCTATTAAACCTTCGGTTGAGAAGGTAAAAAAGAGTATCCCGACAACAACCATAATGCAAAAAGTTGTTGAGAAACCAGAATCAGGCATCAACCAAAGGCGTCTCAATATGTTCCTTAGAGAAACAGGAGGAAAGGTTACCTCCAGCTACAGGACGCCGGAATTTCAAGCCGTTTTATTACGAGAGGCTATAAAGAAATATGGCCTAAAAGGTGCTACTAAGTGGGTAGCTCTTCCGGGTGAAAGTCATCACCAAGTGATACTTGAACCAGGGGTAAGTTGGGCTAATGATATCATCTGGCCAAGCAAAAAAGCTAGACTTAGAGCATATGCCATTGCTCCAAAATATGGAATGTATTTTCCGTATGAATGGGAACCCTGGCATGTTGAGTTTAGAAGACACTCAACAAAAGCCTGCGAAGTTGCTGATAAATGGAAGATTCC
>Ga0066644_10002320_pt1 | contig 9942 bp, 5 predicted proteins | sample CryGeyCG2114_020_FD_62735 | JGI IMG/M metagenome (GOLD analysis project Ga0066644, IMG submission 62735) | Groundwater microbial communities from aquifer - Crystal Geyser CG15_big_fil_post_rev_8/21/14_0.20 | ecosystem: Environmental > Aquatic > Deep subsurface > Groundwater | place: USA: Utah...
TTTAAAGGACGAGTAGCGATAATATTGCCGGGGGTTCTACCCAGCATTCTTTTGGCTTCTAAACCAACGGCAGCAATGGATTTTTGTCCTGCTTGGTTGATTCGAATGGCGACTACAGAGGGTTCATTGAGAACAATGCCTTTGCCTGGTACGTATATAAGGGTGTTGGCTGTGCCTAAATCGATAGATATATCTGTAGAGAAAAATCCGCGTAATTTTTTAAAAAGCATGGTGATTTTGATCCGTATTGGAAAATGCTAATAATTATTGAGCTTCGAATACTCAGTTGAGTCAAAAATTAAGCTTAAAACCCTAAATTAGGATGAATGAATAAAACACCCTATTGAGATAGTTAATAATTCAAGAATTGAAAGGATTTCCAATCGTGTAAAAAGTAAAGATTGACACTCAAATCTTCAATGGGATCTCAGGCTAACAGCTACGGTGATACTCTATCAATCAACGACTCTAAGAGCAAGTGTTCTAAGGGGTTTTAGGGTGAATATGCACGAAAAACTGCTCTGGAATGGAATTTCCCTAATCGATAACCCTCGTTTGTCGATTAGGGCAGGAGATATCTTAAATTAGAGAAAATTTAATTGGGTGTTTCAGAAGAAAACAATTGTTCTTCTAAGGATTTTCCTTTGATCAGTTGTCGATAATTCAATTGATTCTCATCAAGCATCTTTAAAATTTTGATATCCAAATCAGGCGACTCGGCTGGGTCGTAACTGATTAAATATTCATTCCTGGACAGTTGGGACACTTTATGGATGCTAGGAATATCTGATAGAAATACTTTCAGATCGGCGCTTGATGATTCCATATGCAAAGTGATAAATCCTTGCTGAGGATCACTGGAAATAGCTTCTGTCTTACCCATGAGGCCTAAATTAAGATGTAAAACAGTACCACATAGTTTTTCCAGTTCATTTAAATTGTGTGAACTGATCATGAAAGTGGTTTTCATATTATTTTGGGCAATCAACTGCCGGATATTACGCGCATTGACAGGATCAAGACCAGCTGTGGGTTCATCTAGTAACACCAGTTCTGGCGATCCCAGTAGAGCTTGAGCGATGGTAATTCTTTTCCTCATGCCATGACTCAATGTATTGGGTTTGTCTTTTATACTGTGTTTTAACTCAACTAAATCCAACACTCTTTCGCAATCCAATTGAGCTTGCTTTGTACTCATGCCTTGTAATTGAGCATAAAATTTTAGTTGGTGGCCGATGGCAAATCTTGGGTCTAGTTGGGCATCTTGAGGGAGAGCTGAGACCCGACCAAATAGCGCTGGAGATCCTGGTTGATGTCCAAATAATTGAATGATCCCAGATGTTGGCCGAATATAACCACACATTAGACTGAATAAGGTGGTTTTACCTGAGCCATTTGGGCCCACTAAGGCGATGGGATCTCCATTATCGACGGAAAAATTCACTCGGTTTAAAGCCGTGTTTGAGCCATAGGTCTTAGTGAGTTGTAGGCAATCGATCATTGAACTCATAATGCATTTCTCCTCATGATGTGGACGCCAGCAAAAAGAAAAATAATGGTTTGAAGGAGAGGGTATGCGGCAAAATTTAAAGTCTCCCAACCATTTGTTTGAATTAAGTCAATTCGTTGAGTTCCAGGGATCCACTCCTTAAGAAATGAAAAGGAGAGCCAATCAAAAGGTGACCAAGATAATAGAGCGGTGCTCCCACCCCAGAGGATGATGGCTAACATAATGGTCATTATTCTAGAGCGCAGACTTGCTGATAACAAAGCCATGAAGGCGGTAAAGGGTAAAATAATAATCAATAAGTTGATGGCGATAATGAAGCTAGAACTGATAGCGTTATTAAAGCTGCTGCTGTCTCGATAAATAGACATCAAAAAGGTTGTCATCAATGTACCTAAAATAAGAATAAATTGAATAAAAACCTGACCTAAAAATCTTCCAAAAAATAAACTCTCTCGGCTAGTTCTTAAGGTTAAAAAACGCAATGTGCCTCGGTCACGATCAGAGGACGTTTGATCGGCACTGAATAATAAAGTAAAAATGGGAAAGGAATAAAGTGCAATGATCCAGTAGAGAGAGTATTCAGGGGCAGACCATCCTAGAACATTTTTTAAACCTATAATTCCAAACATCTGAGAGACATTTTTCTTAAATTCATCCATGGCAAGGAGTTTGGAAGAAAAGTCAATGGGATATTTAAATATGAAGTACCAGATCACCATAAAAGTTAAAATAGCAACTAATCCTCTTGGTGTTAAAAATAAGCGGCTAAGCTCAAAACGACAGATGATCCAAATATTATTTAAGCGGTATGGGGAGGGGTGGTAATTAGAAGTATTTTCCATGAAAGGCTCTGAGTTTGTTGATGATGTTTTGATGATAAGCAAAATTAGCGCCAATTAAGTAATATGTTTTAAAACAAAGGGTTATTATGGTGGCGTTGTATTTATTTGGTTTGATTACTGATTATTTGGTGAAATAAATTAAAATAATTCGCTTTCCATATCATTGGTGTCTGCTCGGCTAGCATTGGTTTTTTTAGGACGTTTTTGATTATCCCAAAGCGCATTTTTCAGGGAAAATTTGTCTAGTTTTGTTTTGAAGGCCGCCGAGAGAATGAACTTGAACAAACAAATCAACAAACAAATGGATACACAGAGCGCCGAGATAAATCGGCAGAAGATTGGAGGTGAAATTCCTCTACTCGGTAAGGATTAACTAACCGCCGAGACCTCGAGTCATGAGCCGCTGCCCGTAAGGTCAGGGGTTAAGCGTTGACAGAGGAACGTGCAGGCTCAGTATTGAGCTCCGAAATCACCCATTGAGAACGCTGACCTTGTTGTGTGAAAGGGAAAGCAACATGACCTACAAGCGTATTAGTGAGTGGGTAGGAAGGTTCTCCGGAGTCGTAACTTCTGTGCTACTGACTTCTGTGTACTTCTGTGTGGTCTAATCAATGTTTTCTCGGTGTTCTCTGTGTCCTCGGTGGTTTATTGATCTTTAAAAAACTATTTTACCACCGAGGACACAGAGAACACCGAGGGTTTAGTAGTCTATTAGCTAGAAGGTTTAAAGTGAGGTTTAAAGTGAGGTTTAAAGTGTGTGTCCATTTGTTTGTTTTGTGGGTGTTAGGAGAAGAGTGTTTTATTAAGCAGATTGAAAGGCAAACAGGTAGGCGCGGAGCATCTAAACCAAGAGGCGGAGATAGGAAATCGAAGAAATTTAGTAAAATATGAGAATCAATTTACTCTGCCCCCTCGCCTTAACCCCTCGCCTTTGGTTCATTTTAGTTCAGGATCTAAATTTTTTAAAGGCTCGAATAATTTATTGGATAATAATAGGTTGTGGCTGTTGCTGCTGTTGTAAACGCTGCATCATAAGCCTATAAGCTTGTTCGATTTCTGCAGTGGTTTTTTTGCTATTAAAGAGCGTCAGTTGGTGGCGATTTTGTTCCAAATAGCGCCTGATCTTTTGTAATGTTTGAGGGTTGGTGCCGAGCTCTATGGCTTTTTGAAGGTAAGCCTGTTCAGAATGGCAATGCAGTTCCTTTGATAGCCCCACTGCATGCAGTAGGCTAGCCCCCACCCGAGAGCAAAAGGTGTCTCCTGAGTAACTGAGCACAGGACATCCCATCCATAAAGCATCACTTGCCATGGTGTGGCCATTATAGGGTAGGGTTTCTAGCATGAGATCCATCTGGTGATAGTAACTCAGGTAATGTGCTAAGGGTGCTTTAGCAGCAAAAATAATACGAGCATTATCAATACCTAAGTTTTGTGCATGAGCTAATATGTTTTGCTTAAAAGACGTTTTAGGATGTCTATCCATAAGCCATAAAACGGTTTGAGGTAGCTGTTTTAAGATCTCCATCCAAAGTCTAAATGTCTCTGGGGTAATTTTCCAGCTATTATTAAAACAACCTAAAATCAGTGCGTTTTCAGGTAAGCCTAACTCTTGGCGACTTTGTAATACAGATGGAATTGGACGTTTAATATCATTAATTTGGTAGGAATCTTTCAACTGTACAATTTGTTCACTAAAGTTTGCTTGCTCTTCTATGGGAGTGACAAATTTATCCCCAATAATATAATCCATAAATTGTCCAATTGTGCCGGGATATCCCAAGTAATTAACTTGTATAGGGGCGGGTTTTCTCGCAAAAATTTCAGTCTTCGCCTCTAATGTGTGGCCTTTTAAGTCAACTAGGATATCGATTTCATCTTCAATGATCCTTTGGCAGATCTCATTTGTACTCATTTTGCGAATATCTACAAATTCATCGAACGCCTTGATAACCCTGCCCCGGATTTCACTCTGATCATCTCGGCTATTGGAGTAGCCATAAATTTTAAAATGTTGGCGATCATGACTTTCGAACAAATTGACCGCTAGATAAGCCGTTGGGTGTTGGTAAAAATCAGCCGAAACATAACCAACTCGTATTTGATTATGGGGTTTCGGTTTAATAATTTTGGGTTGAACGACGGGTTTCCATTGTTGGCAAAACAACTCTCCTGCCATTTTTTGTTGTAGAGGGCTGCCAGATTCTGTAAGAAAACTAAATGGACTTAAATAGGGGCGTTGATGTTGAAGTCCTTGAATAAACTGTTGGAAAAGCGTCGCTAACTCTGACCAACTGGCAATAGAGCGTTTTAGGTACAAGATCTGAGTGAGCGCCCAGCCATTTTCTTCATCTTGATTCAGGGCTTTTTGATAAAGAGACAATGCGTGATCGAGGAAACCTTCATCTTCGATTATCGATGCCATAGCACACAAAAGATGAGGGTTCTGTGGAAAATATTGTAATGCTTGATTCAACATTGCCTTAGCGTTACCCGTTTGCCCTGATTTCACTAAAAGTTCAGCTAAGAAACTCCAAGTTTGTGCATTATTTGCTTGTAGGCGGAGGCTTTTTTCACAGGCGTTGATGGCTGAGTCTATTTGGCCTAATTGATTTAGAGAAAGAGATAGATTGAAGAATGAGTTTGCATAATTGGCGTCAAGTTGAGTCGCTTTTTTATAACAGTTAATTGCTTGAATATGTTGTTCTTGTTGTTGGTAGAGATTCCCCAGATTATTCCAAGCTTGAGGATGTTTAGGAGAAAGCCGTGTCACTTTTTGTAAGGAGATAAAGGCTTTTTGTAATTGGTCTGCATTTTTTTGTGCTTGGGAGAGGTTGATAAGGTAATCTGTATTATTCGGAGAAAAAATTAGGGCTTTTTCAATATATTTTATGGCGAGAGAGGGGGATTGGTTTTGCAAAAACGTCAGTCCCGCAAGATGCCAAGAATCGGCATGATTTGGGTGTTTTTTTATCAATGCCAGATAGATCGCTTGGGCTTCTTGAATTTTGCCTTGTTGATGGTATTGGAGAGCTTGCTCAAAGCTTTTCATGTCATTGAGATCAGATAGTTAAAATTTAACAGAAGTTTAACATAAAAGTCTTTTCTCATAACATCTTAAGTACGCTGAAATCCTGTATTTCGAGGTAGTAAAGATATATTTCCAAAAAGTTGAAAAAGAATTGACAAAAAGTAAAAACTTTGAGTGAAAAAGTAGATAAATTACAATAAGTAGTCTATGATTAATGGGAAAGTTGTTTTTGTTGGGGTAAAACACTTTTATCTTATATTCAATTGAACATAAGTGTTAGATGAGCTATTTCTAATAATTTTTATTATTAGGCGCTCAGGGGTGTTTTTAACTTGATTTTTTATAAAAGTGAATATGGATAGAGGTTGTTCTCATGGTTCAAATCCAAAAAATTAGGTCCCGTCAATATGGATGTTTCATCCTTAGGTTTATGGTCTGGTATCTCTTAACCTTTGCACAGCAGATTTATGCTCAAGCAGATCCCAATAATCCCCAGTCGTCTCCCCCCCAACCTATTCAAAACACTCAAAACAATCAAAGCAGCATGGAATCTGTTCTGCAAAAATCAGTTTCAGCGATTGATGCAGATTTGGGACGATTAGTGAGTCATGCCAAACAAAAAATCATGCATGGTGAGGCGCAAAATGCTTTTGAAATTTTATCTAAGGAAGAAATGAAAGGTGCTGGTATTCTTGGCTTTGATTATGTATTTGGGGTTGCAGCGTTAGAAAGTGGACATCAGAGTATTGCTATCATGGTGCTGCAAAGAGCGATAGATGCAGAACCTGATTTTGGGAGTGCCAGATTCCAATTGGCTAAGGCTTTCTATCAGGTGGGGGATAATGAACAAGCAAAATACCATTTCTCGGTATTAAAAAAACAGACATTGCCCGAAAAAGTCAGCAATCAGGTTGATCAATATTTAAAGTCTATTCAGATAAGGGCGGCTAAGTATCAAACACAAAAACGGGCATATCTAGCTCTCGGCGTGGGCTATGACTCAAATGCCAATGCCTCCACCAGTGATGAGTTTTTCCTAAGCTTCCCATTAAATGATGAAAATCAAAAACAATCATCTCCATTTTATGAATTAGAACTCGGGGGTCATTTCTCTCAACCGATCACTTTTAATAGCCAATGGTATGTGGATGGACGACTCAATCAACGGGAGAATCCCTCTATTCACCTAGTTGACCAAACTGGATTCAATTTCGGTTTAGGTTATAAGTACAATTGGTCCGATAAAGTGCTTGATGTGAAAATAGGCTATTTATATCAATTATTAGATGATAGCTACAATCGGGATTCACCTTCTTTACAGCTTTCCTATTTTCAACCTATAAATTCCGTTGTTAATTTCAAGGTCAATTTAAATGCATCACAACAAAGGTTTCAAAGTGATATAGATATCCGTGATGTGGATCAGTTCTCTACTAGTTTGGGTTTGGAACATCACCCTGAAAAAAGTCAATATTCTATGGGTTTTTTTGTAGTTTATGGAGAAGATGATGCCACCAATTCTATTTCTCCTTATGGAAATAATAAACTAGGTTTGCAGTGGATCTACAAAAAAGCCTTTAACGAAAAATTCTTGATGACCGCCGCATTAGGACATTTAAATGTGGATTATGACGGAGATGTGCCTTTTTTTGGGGGGCATAGAAAAGACCATCAAAACATTGGCATGGTTTCTCTCTATTGGTTAGATGTGCCAGGCAAGAATTGGCAAATCAAAAGTCAGTTCAGTTATCTTGATAATTCTTCTAATGTGGCACTTTTCGATTTTCAGCGTTTAGAAGCGGTGTTATCTGTGCAAAAATCTTTTGAGTAGGGAGCGTGTTATGAATAGAACGAAATTTTATAAGGTCCTCATTAGTATTTTGTTCAACTTGGTTGCACTGAGCTCAGTTAATGCATCTGTTGGAAAGTTTATTTTTACAATTGGCTCTGTACAGGTCGATAGAGGGCAAATAATCGATGTCAGTAAGGGAGACGATGTATTGGTCAGTGATGTGGTGCTAACGGGCGATAAATCTAGAGCACAATTGATGATGATGGATGGCGCAAGGGTCTCTATAAAAGCCAACTCAAAATTAGTGATTGATGATTATCAATCTAAAACCAATATATCAGAACCTTCGGTAGTGAACTTACAAGATAAAAGTGTCATGAATCTGATCAAAGGAGGGCTACGCACTATTACTGGAGCTATAGGAAAAGAAGCCGCGAGCCAAAAGAACAATCAGCAGATTTATGAAATAAAAACGGCTGTTGCAACCATCGGTATTCGAGGCACAGATTACTCTCTACTGCTTTGCCAACAAGATTGCCAACTGATTGATCCTAAACTTAAGGATGGGTTATATCTTGGTGTCAGTCAAGGGACTATTTGGATACAAAACAATGCAGGCATATTAGAGCTCAGTAAAAATCACTATGCTTATGTGAAAGACTTACAAACCATGCCAGAAATGATACTAGCGCCACCAGCTGGAGTCTTTGGAGATAATACGGAAGTTTCCTTTTTGAATAATCAAATGGATAGTCTCATCGCTTTTGAATTCTTTGAAGGTACTAACCCACCAGCTATGCCACAACAAATAGATCAAAAAATCACCACAGAGGAGGAAGACTTTGATGATTGGGAAGATATTGTTGTCATCAGCATTGGGGCAACGGATGATCAAGGTCAAACAATTGACTTGGATCCTGGCATGATCATTTCCTCCGATACCAGCGTGACTAAAATATCTCAAGGGAGTATTCCTGGCGTAGATGGTGGAATTTTTGATAATACAGACAGTCAGGTGGTGTTATCAGGAACTGATTTATTAGGATTTGTTGGTTCATCTGGCTCATTATCCATTGGTTCGGCTCAGAATTTGAACAGTGGATTTGATGAAGTTTCTGGTATTAGCTGGGGACGATGGTCAAACGGCGATGCAGTTTTAACCGATGCATCTGGGATTGAGACTATGATCGATCTGAATGAAGAAAGTATGCATTGGTTACTAGCAACGGATCAAACACTGAATGTTGCTATATCTATTTCAGGTACGGTGTCATACAGTCTAGTCGGCAATACTGATCCTACTAACAATTTAGGTGCAACAGGTGTGTTGGGGGCGGCTACTTTAACCGCAGATTTTACCAATCAAATTGTAAATGCCACAGTGTTACTGGGTATTTCAGATCGAGTGTGGGATGCATCTGGCAGTGGCAGTATCGCCAATGGCACCGCAAATTTCAACGGCACTTTTGATCAGGTTTCTATCGATGGGCAATTGGGTGGAAGCGGAGAGTTTGCTGGCTTTTTTGCGGGATTGGCTGAGGGTGAAATACCCTTGGGAGCGGGTTATGATTTTCTGTTAAGAGATGTAGGTGCTAGTCAAGAGATTGTGACTGGTGTAGCCGTTTTCGGAAGACCTGGCACCCCATAAATTAAGTCAGGATGAAGGAGATATTGAATGATTTCTATAAATAATTCGTTATTAAAAACAGGGATGTTACTGTTAAGCATGCTAGGGATGTTAAGCGCTTGTAGTGGTGGTTCTTCTCCTCCAGAAATTGTCAGTCCCACAGAAAATAAAACCATTAGTGGTTCTGCAACCAAGGGCTCATTGATACGGGCACAAGTCGATTTTTTTGAAATTGATTCTCAGGGGACCCCAATTTCATCAATCCCTATAGTGACAACTACAACGGATGATTTTGGGCATTTTACGGTCACAGTTCCCAGCAATACCGGTGCTTTATTGGTTAAAACTTTTGGGGGTACATATATTGATGAATCGGACCAAAACCCTGATATCAATTTAAAACGACGAGTGACTTTTAGTTCTAGCCAAGGGTTAGAAACTGTGATGCCCGTGAATCAATCTACGGTTGCTATCACTATAGCTTCTCAAGCGCTTTATGAGAAAGCTAAGAGTGAAACTCAAAATGGTAATTTCTTGGCTGTTTATGAAGCCAATCGACAATTGGCCATATTGGCTTATGGATTTGATCCCATTACCACACAACCAGCTGATACGATTACACCTGATCCTGGATCATCTAGTAGCAGTAAGCAATATGCGCTAGTCTTGGGAGGGATTGCTAATATCGTCAACTCAGCCTCTCTTGAATTAGGGGAAGCCAATCCCACTTTTGAGATTATCATGGCAACCATTCAGGATTTGTCTGATGGAATTTTAGATGGAACCCGGAATGGTGACTTAATTAGTGTTACGTCGCAAGGTAGTACGGTATTTTATCCTAACGATTTAGATTTGAATGAAGCCATTAATCGTTTTAGAAATAATAATTTCTCCAGTTTTAGTAGTGTCGCCTTAGTGATTGTTGATCAGGCCCTATTATCGACAGGGGATACATCTCCCAATGTATTGCCTATTGCCAATGCAGGCAATGATCAGCTAGTAGATGAAGGTATGGTGGTGAATTTATCAGGAACTGCAAGCGCTGATCCAGATGGCACCATAGTAAGTTATAGTTGGGTGCAAATAGGTTCACCTACGGTGACCTTGAATAATGCAGCAACCGCGACGCCCAGTTTTACAGCA
>Ga0066644_10002321_pt1 | contig 9937 bp, 11 predicted proteins | sample CryGeyCG2114_020_FD_62735 | JGI IMG/M metagenome (GOLD analysis project Ga0066644, IMG submission 62735) | Groundwater microbial communities from aquifer - Crystal Geyser CG15_big_fil_post_rev_8/21/14_0.20 | ecosystem: Environmental > Aquatic > Deep subsurface > Groundwater | place: USA: Utah...
AAAACTACCTCGCCCTCGTCAAACTCGCCGCCATACAAATATGGCTTCGAAATTATGAGTCGGTGACCTAGAGCGGGGTTTGTCCACCCGGAATTGTTTGACCGCCGGTAATTCGTGTTCCGGCAAGGAGCGCAAAGCGATGCGGTGTGAACACCGTGAGCTTTGTGCGACGCCGTCCGGGGCGCGAAAGACCAAGGTAAAACAATGGCGGTTTACTATCGTTAATCAAGCTATTGCCTCCTTCCGGCTTGGCGGTCTTTTCCGCGCCGGTTTCGTCGAAATCCTCGCATGATGGTCAACATCATGCTCCGGTCTTCTCCTCGCCAGCCCAAAAAATCCTCACCATCAAACTGCTTCCGGGTGGACAAATCCCGCTCTGAATATGATTCAGAATACGGCGGATTTGTGAGACAGATGTCATTCTGGCGCCGCTGTGACCACCGGTGTCCAGGTCTCGATCATCCATTTCGGCGGGCGCCGCGGGCGGCCGGCCGGGTCGATGATCACCGCTTCGACTTTCGCCGTGCACAGCATGTCCTCGCCGCGCAAAATGGCCTGGTCCATCCGCAGTCGCGGGCCTTTATTGGGGCGGTAGATGGTCTCGACAATCAGCGCCTCATCGACCCGCGCCGGTCTGATCCACTGAATGTCCATGGAACGGACGGCGAAGGCGACGGGATCATCGGAATTGATCAGTTCGGAATGGTGCACGCCGAGCGCGCGCAGGCTTTCGGTGCGGCCGCGCTCGAAAAAATGCAGATAGCGGGCGTGATAGACGATCTGCGAAAAATCCGTGTCTTCATAATAGACGCGCACGGGCAGGCGGTGAATGCGGTCATCACCCCATGCACCGCAAGACGGATCGAGTTTTGACATATGGATTAACTCCCCCGTAGCCGGCCGGTCCTAGTTTGGGGAGATTGGCAGATGCGCGGTAAGCGATCCATGGGGCTTTCTCAGCTGAAACAGGTTTACTGGCCGTCAAAGCGCCAGGGCGATGTGGTCCGGACCACTCAGGAAAGATTGCTCGCTATACTCTCGACCGGGATCGGTCTCATGGGGGTTTTGCCGTCTCTGGCCACCTTTGGCGAGACGATCGATGCCTATCCTGTGCAGACCTGGGTCGGCTCGATCGGCCCGATGCTGTGTCTGGCTGCACCCTTCGCCTTCTACTGGACCGGCCGGCTAAAACTGATTTCCGCCCTGGTTGTCTCCCTGATCTACCTGTTGATCCTGTTTCCGGCCACAACAATGGGGGGACCGGCCAATCCGGTGATCCTGTATTTTGCCGGAATACCGGTTCTGGCGACTTTTCTTATCGGCTACCGGGCGGGGTTTGCGGCCGGTGTGGTGACGATTGGCACCGTGGCTGGACTATATCTTTTCCGGTCGCACCTGCCGGGGCTTCCTGGCGGTTTTGATGAAGCCGTGGCGGCCCGCTGGAACACCATAACGCTGAGCATTTTCGTGGTCATGCTGTCGCTTTTTGTTGTGTTTTTCCATCGGGAAATGGACCGGGCGAACAAGCGGCTGGATCTGGCACGAAAGGCGGCCAATGCCGGCAATGCGGCCAAGTCCGCATTTCTCGCCAATATGAGTCATGAAATCCGGACGCCGATGAATGGCATTCTGGGCATGGCCGCCCTTATGAAACAGTCTGACCTTGGAGAGGCGCAGCGCGGTCAGGTCGAGATCATCGAGAAATCCGGCGAGATGCTGCTCACTCTGCTCAATGACATTCTCGACATGTCGAAAATCGAGGCCGGTGAGCTGCAGGTCGAGGAGGTGTGTTTCGACCTCGCAGATGTCATCGACACGGTGGTCTCGCTTCATGGTCTGACGGCAGAGGCAAAGGGCGTGGCTTTTTCAACCGACCTGCCGGAACAGGTCTATGGCACCTTCATTGGAGACCCGCTGCGCACCAGCCAGGTTTTGAACAATCTGGTGTCCAATGCTGTGAAATTCACCTCGAGGGGACAGGTGCGGCTGTCGGGTCTGGTCGAGCCGGAAGCCGTGGAGTTTGTCTTGCAGGATACCGGCATGGGCATTGCGCCGGACAAGCTGGCGCGCCTGTTCGAGCCCTTCACGCAGGCGGATGCCTCGACCACACGCCTGCATGGCGGGACCGGGCTGGGCCTGTCGATCTCGCGCCAGCTCTGCCAGCTGATGGGCGGGCAGCTGACCGCAACCAGCCTGCCGGGCACCGGCTCGCGCTTTGTGGCACGGCTGCCCTTGCGCAAGGCAGACGCCCGCCGGGCCACGGCCTGACGCTATTTGCCCTCATCGAAGAGCGTGTTCTGCAATGATTGCGGCATGTTGAGGCCGAGATGCGACCAGGCGCGGGCGGCGGCGACACGTCCGCGCGGCGTGCGCTGGATAAAGCCCTGCTGGATCAGGAAGGGCTCGACCACATCTTCCAGTGCATCGCGGGCTTCGGCGAGCGCGGCGGCGAGTGTGTCCAGCCCCACAGGGCCGCCGCCAAAATGCCCGGTCAGCGCGTTGAGATAACGCCGGTCGAGACTGTCGAGGCCAATCTCATCGACTTCCAGCCGTCTGAGCGCCTTGTCGGCGGCTTCGGCATCAATCCGCTTCACGCCATCGGCCTCAATGAAATCGCGCACCCGGCGCAGCAGGCGGCCGGCGACGCGCGGTGTTCCGCGGGCGCGGCGGGCGATTTCCGTGGCGCCATCCCCGGTCATGGCGAGGCCCAGCTTGTGAGAGGCGCGGCCGACAATGCCGGCCAGCTCCACCGTGTCATAGAATTCGAGCCGCACCGGCACGCCGAAACGGTCCCGCAAGGGCGTTGCCAGCAATCCGGCCCGGGTTGTGGCGCCGATCAGCGTGAAGGGCGGCAGGTCGATACGGACGGTGCGCGCGGATGGCCCTTCGCCGATCACCAGATCAAGGCAGTAATCCTCCATGGCGGGGTAGAGGATTTCCTCGACGACGGGGGCGAGACGGTGAATCTCGTCGATGAAGAGAACGTCGCGCGGTTCGAGATTGGTGAGTATGGCGGCCAGATCCCCGGCCTTGGCAATGACCGGGCCGGAGGTGGCGCGGAAATTGACGCCCAGCTCGCGGGCGACGATCTGCGCCAGCGTCGTCTTGCCCAGACCCGGCGGGCCGGAGAGCAGGACATGATCCAGCGCTTCCTCGCGGCGGCGGGCGGCCTCGACGAAAACTTTCAGATTGGAAATTGCTGCCGGCTGGCCGACGAATTCAGAAAAGGACAGGGGCCGCATCGCCTTGTCGCGTCCGTCTTCGGGCTGCGGGTCGGCAGAGATATCGCGCGCGTCGGTCATTGAGTTTCGATCACCACTTCACTGCCCTCGCCGAACAGATATTCGCGCTCGCCGAGCCCGGCGCGGAGGGTCATAGGGGTGGCGGCGGCGGGAATGTGGAAGGCGATGGCGCGGGCGTCGGGCCGGGAGTCGAGAAAGGCGATGCCTTCTTCCATCTGCGCGAACCAGTAGGGATAGAGGATGACATCGAACCCGGTGTCCTCCCAGACCGAGAAGTCGGCCATTTGCGGTTGGGTGTCGCCCAGATGGAGGATGGAGATGCCGCCGAACTCGACATGCCATGTGATATTGTCGATGCCTTCGCGGTGGAACAGCCAGCCCCCCTCGATGAAATCAAACCGGGGATGCGCCCAGGGGCCGGGTTCAGCCGCTGACAGCTCTACCGGGAAGATGCGCTCTGCCGCTCCGGCCCCCAGAGCGATGCCGCCATTGATAACGGCTTCTGTGATCTGGGGAGAGGCAGCGAGGGTCATTTCACGCTGAGCATTGAGGATTTCGGCACCCCCGTCCGGATCCGAATGATCGCCATGAATATGCGTGAACAAGAGGGCCACGACATCGTCATAAGGCGCCTCACCCGCAATCATGGCGATGCGGGCCGCATCCGATGGCAGGGCATAGGTGCCATCGTATGAATTCCAGGTCAGGGCATCGATCAGCACGCCGGTCTCGCCATCGCTGATATGGACGCCTTCATTGGCGATGAAGCGGATGGTGACATCGGCCGAGGCCATGGCCGGTGTGGCGGCAAGCAGGGCCGCAATCAGCAAAGCTCTCATTTCGACAGCTCCTTCAGGGCGAGGCGGATCAGAGCGCCGATATCGGCCTCCGGGCTGGCGCGGCTCGCCGTCGCGGCGGCACGGCGCGCATCGGTTTCCGCATAGCCGAGATTGACCAGCGCAGAAACCGTCTCTTCACGAGAAGCATTGCTGCTGGCGGGCGTCTCCGATGGCTGGGTCGAGGCGAGCCTGGCATGGGCGGCGACGCTGAAGCCGGCGGCAAAGGCGCGGCCCATGGGCGGTGGTTTGTCCTTCATTTCCAGCGCCAACCGGGCGGCAAGTTTTGGCCCGACGCCCCTGGCCGTGCCGAAGGCGGCGGCATCACCCAGGGCGGCGGCGCTTTCCAACTCGTCAACCCCCAGCGCATCGAGAATGGCGAGAGCGGCTTTCGCGCCAACGCCCTGAATGAGCTGAAGCCGGGCAAACCAGGCGCGCTCGCGTTCCGACAGAAAGCCCCAGAGCTTGAAGGCGTCCTCACGCACATAGGTCTCGATATGAATTTCGACCTCAGCGCCTTGCGTCAGCCGCGCCAGCGCCTGACCGCCCATGCCGACGAGATAGCCGACGCCGTTGACGTCGATCACCGCCTCGCTTTCGCCGATGGCATCGACAATGCCGCGCAGCTTTCCGATCATGCGGCACTCCCCAGCTTTTGCGATGTGCGGTGATGCGCATGGCAGATGGCGACCGCCAGCGCATCGGCGGCATCGTCCTTCGCCGAGCAGCCCGGCAGAAGAATGGCGATCATCGCGGCAACCTGTTCCTTTTCCGCACGTCCGGTGCCGACCACGGCCTTCTTGACCAGACGTGCTGCATATTCAGCCACCGGCAGTCCGGCACGGGCCGGTGCCAGCAAGGCCGCAGCACGGGCATGGCCCAGCTTCAGCGCGCTGGCAGCATTGGCCGCCATAAAGGTTTCCTCAGCCGCGGCTTCATGCGGCTGATGCTCTGCGATGACCGCTTCAAGCCCGGCATGGATGACCATCAGGCGCTCCGATAACGGCAGGTCCGTTTTCGCCGAAATGCACCCGTCGGCCACACGGCGCAAGCGCGATCCCTCCACCATGATAATGCCCCAGCCGGTGTGGCGGAGGCCGGGATCAATCCCGAGTATGCGAATCGCGGAGCTCATGCGGGAGAGACTAGCCCTGATTGACCTGCATCGCACACTCCCGAACTGATACCACATTTACATTGAGAATGCGTATCATTATTCAAGAATTGGTTCTGATAATGATTATCAGAAACGTTTACTTGGGTCGCATTTTCAACCTGAGAGCGCTTTTCAATGCGAATGATTATCATAAACCAAGTATATACAAATTTCTATTTGACCCAGAGACAATTCGCCGCATAACTGCCCCCGAACTCAGCTTCGCGGGGGACGCGCAGCTTTATTGTCAATTACAGGGAGGCCCAATCACATGGCCAAAAAAGGTAAACTCAGCCGCCGTTCCTTCATGACGCGCGTCGTAGGTGGTGTTGCCATCACAGGTGCCGTTGGGGCCGTCGCCGGCGCAACCATGATCCGCGGCCGGACCGACGCCGACAGCGGCGGCAATTCGGATCCGGCAGGCAATGGCCGTACCGGCATCACCGACAATGACGGTGGCGCTTACGCCGACCAGGCTGGCCGCGGAACCGGCTATACTGGTTACACCGACAGCGACACAGGTGGCTGCTCCGACAATGCCGGGCATGGCCGTGGCAATTCCGGCTACACTGACAGCGACACTGCCGGCTGTTCGGATCCTGCGGGACGTGGCCGCGGCGGTTAGTCCGCAAGACGGTTTGAAATGAAGAAACCGGCGGCTCTCGGGCTGCCGGTTTTTTCTTGTCCGGACACGCCCCCTTAGCAATCCCAGGCTGATCCGCCATACCCCTCTTTTTTGCGAGTGATTGTCAATCTTAGAAAAAACGAGTTAAATAACCGATTTATTTAATGAAATACCTGATTTCTGTTTGACCACAATCCAGCTACAGGACTAATATTCCGCTGCGAGGGACCCGGCACCGTCCGGATGACAGACAACAGGGGAGGCCTGATCATGGCCAAAAAGGGTAAACTCAGCCGGCGCTCTTTCCTGACGCGCGTGGCCGGTGCCAGCGTCGCGCTCGGGGCCGCCGGTACCGTTACCGGCAATGCGCTCGCGCAGAATTATACCGGACGGACCGATTCCGACAGCGGCCGTTATGCGGACCGCGCCGGATATGGACGCACCGGCGTTACCGACAGCGATAGTGGCGGCAATGCAGACCGTGCCGGATATGGCCGTGGACGGCGCAATTCCGGAGTCACTGACAGCGACTCCGGCACTTACGCAGACCCGGTTGGAAATGGCCGCGGCAGCCGCCGGACTGGCATTACCGACAGTGATACAGGTGCTTATGCCGATCCTGCGGGAAATGGCCGGGGAAGCCGCCGGTCCGGTCTCACGGACAGCGATTCGGGAAGCTCTGCTGATCCGGTCGGAAACGGGCGCGGCAGCCGCCGGACAGGCCTGACCGATAGCGATACCGGTACCTATGCCGACCCGGTGGGCAATGGCCGCGGACGCCGCCGTTGTACCGATTCCGATACCGGCACCTATGGTGACCCGATCGGACGAGGACGCCGCTGCTAATCATTTGATGCCGGAGGATAATCCGGCGAGGAGCATGATATGGCCAGAAAATCCAAACTCAGCCGCCGGTCCTTTCTGACGAAAGTGGCCGGGACCGGGATTGCCACCGGTGCTGCCGGTCTGGTGACAGGCTGCGCCACTACGGGGGCCTATACCGGCATCACCGATGCCGACATCGGGGCCTATGCCGATGCAGCCGGATACGGCCGGGGACGTCATTCCACCGGGCTTACCGACAGTGACACCGGCGCTTACGCGGATCCGGCGGGCAATGGCCGTGGCGGACGAACCTCAGGAATCACGGATAATGATACCGGTTCCTATGCCGACCCGGTGGGTAATGGCCGGGGTGGACGCAGACAGGGTGGCAGCGGCATTACAGACAACGATACCGGCAGCTATGCCGACCCTGCCGGAAACGGACGGGGCGGACGTGGCCGCCGAAATTGCTCGGATAGTGATACCGGCTCTTATGCCGATCCGATTGGCCGCGGACGCCGCTGCTAAAGCTGACGTTCTTGCCTGGATGAGGAGTGTGTTGGCTGATCTAATCAGCCGGCCGCTCCTGATGCCATCAAGGCTGTGGGCCGTTCAGAGCAATCTGCCGCATCTCAATTTGGCCAGTTGAATATAAATGCGACCAATAGATGCCAGCCATCGCCTTCTTATGGACAATGCTGGACAGTTACTTCATTCCTGATTTCACTGAAACAAAGTCGCCGCGCAACCGCTCTGCGACATCATCAAATGCGTGGGGGCAAAATGGCTGACCATCCTTGGGGACAAGACGTTCTGGAGTATTGCATCGGCCCGAGCGGGGCTGAGGACTTCTTCAAGAGCTATTTCGAGCAAAAGGCGCTGATCGTTTCGCGCGACGAGCCTGACCGCTACAATGAGTTGTTATCGGTGGCCCGGCTGGACACCCTTCTCGCCAGCCGTGATTTTCACGGCGATGATGTCGATATGGCCCGCGCTGATCCGCCGATCACACGCGACCAGTTTTTGCTCTCCAACGGATTTGCGGATCGCGGAGCCATCGCTAACCTCTATCAGGAAGGCGGGACGCTGATCCTGCCACATCTGCACCAGGCTGATCTGGGCCTGAAAAGTTTCTGCCGGGCGATTGAATCGGTCTTCACCAGCCATGTGCAGACCAATATCTATCTGACCCCGCCGAACAATCAGGGCTTCAGGACACATTATGACGATCATGATGTCTTCGTGCTGCAGGTCGAGGGCGAGAAGTTGTGGCGGCTCTATGACCAGTCAGTCGACAAGCCGTTTCGCGGTGAAGGCTTTAATCCGGAGCATGTTCAACCCGGTGAGCTGGTCGAGGAATTCGTCCTGAAAGCCGGTGATAGCGCTTATGTGCCGCGCGGTCTGATGCATGACGCCCAGGCGCAGGGGGCAGCCGACAGCCTGCACATCACGGTCGGAATGATTGTGAAAACCTGGGCGGATCTGATGCTGGAAGCGGTTTCCGAAGTGGCTTTGCGGCATCCCGAATTCCGTCAATCACTGCCGCCGGGCTATGCGCGTTCGGATTATGACCGGTCGAAAGCCGAAGCGCATTTCAACTCGCTGGTCAAAATCATTGCGGCAGAGGCCAATCTTGAAAACGCGTTCGATCTGTTTGTCGATAATTTCATCCGCTCACGTCCACCTTATTCCGAAGGAGCCATTACCGGACGGGGAGCGGCCACAACGCCGGGTGCAACATTCCAGATGCGCCCGGACATTCCATGGCGTCTGGCAGAAGATGAAGACCGGCTTGTCCTGATCACGGCGGGCGGCGAGTTGATCTTCCCGGCTGCCGCCGAAGCCGGGCTCGACAAGGTGCTGGACGGTGAAGTGTTCGGCCTGTCTGCTTTTGAGGCGGCGGGAGCCGACGACGCCCAGAAAGCGCTGAACCAGCTCTTTGGCTATGGGGTGGTTGAACGGGTCGGTTAGATCCGCTCCAGCACCTCTTTGACAATGTTGTCCGCGGTGATGCCAAAGTGCTCATAGAGTGCTTCGGCAGGGGCTGATGCGCCAAAACCGGTCATGCCGACAAAGCCACCCTCACGTCCGATAATGGCATCCCAGCCATAGCGCAGCCCGGCCTCTGCGGCGATGCGGGGCAGACCCTCCGGCAACACGCTGTCCTGATAGGTCCGGTCCTGCTCAAGGAAAATTTCCACGCAAGGCGCAGAGACAATGCGGACCGGAATCTCCTTGCTGGCCAAGATGTCTGCCGCTTCCAGGGCAATGCCGATCTCGGAACCCGTCGCAATGATCACCGCTTTGGCCCCCTCGGTGTCGCGTAGCACGTAGGCGCCCCGGGCGGACAGGTTTTCCGACCCGTCGTCCTGCCGTACGAATGGCAGTTTCTGGCGCGACAGCGCGAGCAGTGCCGGTCCGGTTTCGTGCGACAGGGCCAGCTCCCAGCTTTCCGCGGTTTCGAGCGCATCCGCCGGGCGGAAGACGCGGACATTGGGCATGGCCCGCAGGGAGGCGAGATGCTCGACCGGCTGGTGGGTCGGGCCATCTTCGCCAAGACCGATGGAATCGTGGGTGAACACATAGGTGACCGGCTGGTTCATGAGCGCCGCGAGACGGATGGCCGGACGGCAATAATCGGCAAAGACCAGGAAGGTGCCGATATAGGGCCGCACACCACCATGCAGGGACAGGCCGTTCGCGCACGCTGCCATGCCATGCTCGCGGACGCCGTAATGGATATACTGGCCACCATAATCACCGGCCTGGATCGGGTCCTGATCCGGTGTCTTGGTAAGATTGGATCCCGTCAGATCCGCCGAGCCGCCGACCAGTTCCGGCATGACCGGCACAATCTGTTCCAGCACTCGGCCTGAGGAGGCGCGGCTGGCGAGATTTGGCTTTTCTGCCGCCAGTTCACGGCGCCAATCGGCCAGTTTCCGGGCGGCTTTGATGGGCAGTCCGGTCTTGAAGGCCTTGTCAAACTCCTCGCGCCGTGACGTGTTTTCATAGCGTCCCGACCAGGCCTTGTGCGCTATGGCACCGCCTTCTGCAGCGGCGGTCCAGTTGCCACGGATCTCTTCAGGTATTTCAAAAGCGGTGTGGGCCCAACCCAGGGCCTGTTTGGCACCGGCCAGTTCATCACCGCCCAGAGGCGCACCATGACTGGAGGACTTTCCTGCCTTGGTCGGGGCACCAAATCCGATCACTGTCTTGCAGGAAACCAGAACCGGCTTGTCAGAGGTTTTGGCGC
>Ga0066644_10002323_pt1 | contig 9937 bp, 6 predicted proteins | sample CryGeyCG2114_020_FD_62735 | JGI IMG/M metagenome (GOLD analysis project Ga0066644, IMG submission 62735) | Groundwater microbial communities from aquifer - Crystal Geyser CG15_big_fil_post_rev_8/21/14_0.20 | ecosystem: Environmental > Aquatic > Deep subsurface > Groundwater | place: USA: Utah...
ATTAACGGTATAGGTCGAATTGTTCGAAGCGGTATTCGCGAACGTTACCGTGTCACCGACAGCGAGGCCGTTGAAGACGTCAGGCACTGCACTGCCGCCACCGTTCTGCTGAACGGCAATGGTGTCATCGTTGGCGCCGCCGTTTGGCGTAAAGACCACTTGTGAGCCCGTGTAGAAGTCGAAGAAGGAATTGCCAGAGCCATTGCCTTCATCGGTTAGTCTTGTCGGTGTTACCGTGATGGTCGTGCCATCGTTACTGGTTACAGTATAATCGCCGTCATTTTGGGTTGTCCCTGCTACCGTGAATTTGGCACCGACCGGGATGTCACTTAAAGAGTTGGCAACCGCCGCCGTCATGGTGTTCGCGGCGCGATTAAAGGTCAGATCAGATACGCCGGCCGCAAATATTGTTTTTTCGTTATTCACATTAAGTGGGTCGCGATATTTAATGCTGGTGGCGACGACATTGGCTTCGTCGGTAAACATCGATGTGCCAATCTGAACTGTCCGGCCGTCGCTGGAAACACTGGCAACCGTATACGTGCCGTTGTTGGAGGCCGTACCGGTGATATCAATCGTGGCACCAACGGCAACATTACTGAAAAGTGCAGACGTTGCCGTGATCGAACTGTTGGATTTGGTTGCTGTATTGCCGTCGGAGTCCTGTGCGAAACTCAGAAAATTAGACGGATTGACGTACTGTGTCGTGAGATTGTTCACATCCTTGTCGAACGAGAAGCTTTCAAGGTTTGCATCGCGTGTCGTCGGCACGGTAACGGCTGAACCATCATATTTTGACTGAAAGTCGGCAATTGATGTCAGGCCAAGACTGACCGGCTCGTTGGTGACGCGCGAGCCCGAGAAAATAAACCGCCCGCCGACATCCGTGTTCAACAGGTTTTCAATATCGCGGAGGAGGCGATAAGCGTTCTCCTGCAATGCATCAACGGCTTCTTCGGTTTTGCCGTTCGTTTTATCAAAAGTATCAAGGGCGGAATTGAATTCTTTGATGTCGCCGCGGATACCTTCGACAACCGTCGCCTGGATATTAAGCCGAACTTCCTGCTGCGTATTGTTGTTCTGGAAACGCTCGAGCTGCGCCTTGGTATTCTCAAGGTTCACCAGTCGCTGGGAATCGCCGGCGATGCCTTCGTAGTCCTGGGACACTTTTCCAGTCGTCACTTGTGTTTCAAGATCGTTCAGACGCGCTTGCGTCGCCAGCATCTGATTGATCAGCGTGAGGTTAGATGCATAACTGGATATTCGGGTCATCGTTCAGCTCCAACTTATACGACGCGATCAAGCGCATCGAACATGCGTTGAATTGTAGAGATAATACGCGCAGATGCGCCATAGGCTTGTTCAAACACAATCAGATTGGCCAACTCTTCATCCATGTTGACGCCGCGCAGGGATTCAAACTGTGATGACAGCGATTCCGTGAGCGCTTTTTGTGACGTCGTGTTGCGTTCATGGGTGCTGGCCAGAGACGCATTGGTCGCAACGATAGAAGATGCCCGTTCTGCGAACGAGGTCGAAACCGTTGGCAGTCCACCGGAAACTTTAAACGAAGTTGATCCATTCATGGCCTCAGCCAGGGACGTCGCAATGGTTTGATCGGCAACGCCCATCGTATATTCGCCGGCGACGCCACGCGAGGAGTCCCACTGCGGTGTGCCGACCGATAGTTTGGACGGTGCGTTCAGAATATCCGCACGCACCTGCAGCGTTGAAGAAACCCGGACATCGGCAACATCAATGCCGGTATCTGTCAGGAAGGTGTTCCCCGTGGCCTGGGTGATCTGCATGCTGGATCCGTTGTTATGCGACAACCGCAAACGGACCCCTGAGCCGTCGGTGATGACGGACGCTTTGATCGTCTCGCTGAAGGTGCCGCCGACATTTGAAATCTGCGTGGCAATATCGGACAGCGTTGATCCTGCAGCAATGTTCAGGGTGCCGAGCGAGCCCGATGAATCGCGGAATGTCAGCGTCGATGCGGTGGCCGTATAGGTCGACGCAAGAACATCGGATTCCCAGACATTATCTGCCAGATTGTCGACGAAGAAGTCGTTCAGGCCGAAGAAGTTGGAAAACCCCTGAACGGTTTCATCGACGACACCATCGCCGTTGGAATCATAGGCGATTTCCGCATCACCCGCGCTTGAGCCGTTCGCGGTTGCCGTTTCATCGCGGAAGGCCAGATTGAGTGACGTTGTGTTGAGCGATATATCGAGGTTCCCCGTCGTGGAAGAGACCGTCGCACTGGCCGCGCCATTGTTGCGCAACCAGCTTTGCATGGTCGCCGCAATGTCGTTGATCTGCCAGTCATTGCCGCTGCCGCGTGATGAAAAACCGGCGCCGGTCATAATCGTGTTCAATGTTGTACTTTTTGACTGATCGCCATTGTTATCGAACAGCACGATCTTCACGTCATCGACCGAGTTTGTCGGATCAAGCTTGATCGTTTGCGTGGTCGGTTCGGTAAAGGCCCGGGTGCCATTGTATTCCTGTGCGCCGGGGAACGATACGCCTTGGTTATGAACCTGGTTCACGGTATCGCGCAGCCTTGCCGCCAGCTCATCGAGTTGGCTTTGCAGATTTGGCAATATGCTGTCGCGCATATCGATCATGCCTTTGGCGATGCCATCGCGTATGTCTGTGGTGGCGTCGTTTGCCGGATTGGAACTGCTGCCAATGAAGAAGCCGCTGAAGTTGCCCTGAGAGTGTGTTGACGTTGGCGTGACACCGGATGCCGAAAGGTGCGAGACGTTCGGCGGCACCGTATCGACCAGGGTGCGACCGCTGGACGTGAAGACAACAACGTCACCGTCTGTTCGTTCAAAATAACGGATATCGATCAGTTCCGCGAGGCGGCTCACCTTAAGGTCGCGTTGATCCTTGAGGTCGGACGTTTCGTGGTTCACGGAACCCGACGCAATAATATCGTCGTTCAAGGTATCGATGTCATTGACCAGCGAATTGATTTCAGTCGCGACTTCGGTCAGCTTCTGGTCGGCTTGCAGGCGCAGTTCCTGAATCGACTGTGACATCTGCTGAAGTTGCTCGGTCATATCCTGAGCGCGGCGGACAACCTCGGTATGTTCAAGGGTATTGTTGGGCGACACCGACAGGGATTCGATCGAGTCGGTAAAAGACTGGATCGTGTGACTGATTGATGTGTTTGATTCCGGTGTGCCGAACAGATCCTGCAGGCGATCCCAGAATGTCGATTGCGAGGAAAGGGCGTTGAGTTCGGAGCTCTCCAAACGAAGGCTTTTGAGGAGCCCTTCATCAATCTTGCGCTGAATTTGCGACACGTTGACGCCAGAGCCGGCCCCGACCAGCGCCGAGTTTTCAAAGCCGACAACCTTGCGCGAATAGCCTTCGGTGTTGACGTTCGAGATGTTTCTCGACGTGATGTCCAGCGCCTGCTGGTTTGCCAGCAAGCCGCTTTGTGCCGTTCTCAGTGCAAGTGTTAGACTACCCATGCGTTTGTCGCCTTTCGTGGCGTATGCGCTTTTTTTCTAAAGCGTTTCGTTTAATGACAATGACATATTGCCGCCTTTGATGGGCGCACTGGCCGTGCGTCCCTTTGCGGAATAGGCACCACTTTTCGGCGCCGCCTCTGCAACCGCTTCAGCAACCAGATCAACAACGCGGCGGCTGACGGTAATGGCGACTTCCAGCATGCTGGCGTTTTGCGCCATCAGCGTGTCGGCTTTTCTCGCCAGCTCGAACAATTGTCCCCGATCATCCTCGTCAATGCCGTCGAGCATGTCGGGATTTTCCTCAAGGCCCATGATCCGTGCCTGGTAAACCCGCGCGATGGTTTCTTTTTCATCGAGAATAAGGCGCAGTTCACTGTGACGACGGTTGATCAGGATTTCGTTTTCCCGTTCAAGGACGTTGATTAACCGTGTCGTGACGTTGACCAGATCGGTTACTCGTTTGTCGTTGTCCATTTTATCAATGTCCATGTTTGGCCTCTTGCATTTTGATCATTTCGCGCATCACTTGGTCGGCGAGGCCGATACCGCCTGATTTGGCGAGAGATTTGCCGTACTCATCAACTTGCATATCGCGATACATTTTTTCGCCGTTGCCGCCACCGAAAGGTTCCGCCGCATCAATGTTCGAGAACATCGGGCGCAGCATTTCCGACAGAAAAACCGCTTCGAATTCCTGAGCCGTTTCCTTGATTTTTGCCATGTTGAGCCCGGCGCCGGTCGGCAGTCTCGGCGTTTGCGTCAAGCGTGCCGAACTTATCTGGCTATCCATGGCTGAAGAAAAGTCGCTCATTACATAACCTCGATTTCAGCTTGCAGGGCCCCGGCTGTCTTGATCGCCTGAAGAATGGTGATCATGTCGCGCGGACCGATACCGAGGGCATTCAGACCATTGACCAGTTCCTGCAGGCTGATGCCCGGCTGCAAGACAGTCAGGCGTTTGTCTTCGCCTTGGTTGACCTCGATGTTGGTGCGGTCAACCGTGGTGGTTGTGCCGACTTCGGCAAACGGACCCGGTTGCGAAACCTGCGGCGTTTCCGTGATGCGGATCGTCAATGAGCCCTGAGCAATGGCGACGGTCGAAATTCTGACGTTTTCACCCATCACGATGGTGCCGCTTTGTTCGTCGATAACGACGCGCGCCAGTTGATCGGGCTCAATGCGTAATTGTTCGATGTCGGTCAGCAGATTGACGACATTGTTGGTATAGCTGTCCGGAACCGTGAGCTGCACCGTGGTCGGATCGCTCGGTATCGCTGCAGAGGTGCCCAGAAACGCATTAACCGCCTGGGCAACCCGACGGGCTGTGGTGAAATCCGGATTGCGGAGTGACAGTTTGACTTTTTTCATGGCGCTGAGGTTGAAGTCGACTTCACGTTCCACAATGGCCCCGCTGGCGATCCGGCCTGATGTCGGGACACCCTTGGTGACGGTTTCGGCATTGCCCTGGGACTGGAAGCCACCAACGGCGACCTGACCCTGGGCAACGGCGTAAACTTCACCATCGGCACCGAGAAGAGGGGTAACCAGTAATGTGCCGCCAAGCAGGCTTGATGAATCACCCAACGCACTGACCGTTACATCAATGCGGGTGCCCTGGCGTGAAAACGGCGGTAAATTGGCCGTCAGCATGACAGCGGCAACGTTTTTGGAATCCAGACCGGCTTCGGTCGGCTTAACGCCAAGACGGTTCAGCATCGCCTGCAGGCTCTGTTTGGTGAAATGACCGTTTGAAAGCGTGTCCCCTGTCTGATTGAGACCAACAACCAGGCCATAACCAACCAGTTGGTTGTCCCGGACCCCTTCGAAATCGATGATGTCCTTGATTCTGGAGGAGGCGCCGGCGACGGCGGTTGTCTGGATGAGCAGGGTTAACGTGATGATGCACCGAAGCGTGGCGCTCATCAGGCCTTTGCGGAAGCGGTTTTGTGAATGCGTCATCTTGTTTATCCCGTTTTCGTCGCCTGCCGTCTGTGCGGCTCTCATGTCTGCATATTCATATGCGAATTGCGTGCCAGAATTCAGAATGAATAAATCAATGTATTTCAATGGGTTGGCTGATGCCCCTGGTGTTTTCTTGGACGATTCCTGCCGCTTTCGCTGATACTGGGTAAGATTTGCCGATCCTTCGTGTCTGTTTGAGATAAAGGCCAGTATATCGCAGTCTGCAGCTTGAAACTGTGCCTTGGCGCACACCCTGTGGCGGCGGGGTTCGAGCGCACCCGTGGCCTGAACCAGGCCCAGGGCACACGCGATCCATAACTGTATCCGAATGAAACCTGGTGGTGCTGGGTTGTGCGGTCCGTTGTTGGCGGTCTTATGCCTTCAGATCGCGGGCCACGGTGGTCATCTCATCGATGGTTTTGAACGTCGTCGCGTTCATGTTGTAGGCGTTTTGCGTCTGTATCATCTTTGAGAATTCGCTGCCGATATCGACGTTTGAGACCTCGATTGCGTTGGCCACGAATTCCGCTCGGGTCGATTCATCGGCAAAGAATGCGACAGGGTCACCGGAATCCGGGCTTTGCTTGAAGAGCATTCCATTCGACGTATAGAGGCCATTGTCATCGGTAAAATCGTAGAGCGGAATCTTGTAGATGGCTCTGGCCGTGCCGTCGCTGAAGGTTCCGTTGACCTGACCGGCCTTGTCAAAGCTGATGTCAACAAGGTCGGCGACGCCAAGGCCATCCTGCGAGGTGCTGCCAATCGTGAAGTCGCCGTTGTATTGCGTCATTTTGCTGATATCGAGAGTAAACGACGAGGTCGAGGCATCATCCCATACGGCTGAAAACGTGAGAGAGCCTGTCGACGACAGGGCGCCTTTTTGGGTGAAAACGATCGGATCAAACAGGGCTTTTGCCGATGTCGAGGTGACACTGGCGCCGCCGGTGTTTTCGTTTGTCAGGTTTTCCTCGACCACAAGCGTCGAGCCATTGTTGATGACGTTCGAAACGGTGAATGTGCCGTTATTCGACCCGGAACCGGCAAATGTTATCTGATCCCCGGCAACATATCGGCTGAAGGCATTGCTGACCGGCACGCCTGTGCCTGTGTTGCTGACCTGAATGGTTTTATTCGTCGCGTTGAAAGTAAACTCGGAATCATAGGCAAGGCCTGTGGCAGCTGCCGTACCGGCATTGAGGCTAACGGTGGAGGCCGGGGTCAGTGTATAAGATGTCAGATTATTGGCCCGCACATTCATGCGCCACTGATTGTCTGACTGCATGGCCAGGAAATCGAGATTTATCTCTCTCTGTGCCGAGTTGGAATCATAGGTTTTCAGAGAATATGATTCTGTGGAGCCGCCGAATTCCTTGGTTGACGGCAGATTGAACTGAACGCTTGCCGCTGTCGTCGGCTGCCCTTGCGAAAGAAAGGCATATTGATCAACGCGCATCGGGGCTGCGGCGCTTGTTGAATAGGTGCCGTCGGCTGCGAGGGGGGAGCCGAGCACAAAGTAGCCGTTCTTGTCGACCAGATAGCCGTTGGAAACCGTAATCGTGTTGCCGTCATCGGCGGTGATAGAACTGGTTTGGCCATCAACGGTACCGATGTTGAATGAACCGTCCCGGCTGTAAAAAATGTCACTGCCGGTCAGGGTCGTCTGCAAACCGAAAAAGCCACCGCCGGCAATGGCCAGATCAAGGGGGCGGGCCGTCGGTGTGATCAGCCCCTGCACATCATTGGTCGGCTGGGTATAGGATCGAACACCGCCGAGATCGCTTTGTTCATAGGTGGTGTCGCTGAGCAGGGTCTGAAACCCGATATCGCTGCGCTTGAACCCACCGGAACTCACATTAGCAATGTTATAGCTAATGGTGTTGAGCCTGTGCGTCTGGGCTTGCATCCCCAGAACCGACGACTGAAAAAGACCATATCCGCTCATGGATCGTGCTCTCTGCTCTAATGTTCCATGCGCCCGAGGTGAACGCACACCTATCCTTGCAACATTGTAAGCAAACACGATGCCAACTCTTACATTCCGCTAATGAGTTGATTTTGTTTAATAAATATTTAGCGGGGCAGTTTGAGGAGGCGCTGGCCAGGCATTATCAGGTCATCTTCCGCGATGGGGCGGCAATCTTTACCGGGTTCAGGCCGTCGGGAAGATGTGCACCTGGCGGGGATTCACGGCAACGCTGACGGGAGTTCCTGCGGGCGGCAGAAACACGCCCGGGACACGCGCTTCAACGGATTGCCCGTTGTCGAACTGCAAGACGACATGCGAGGAACGGCCGAGCGGGCGGGCCGTGATTACGACCGGCATACTGTTGGCGGTGACCAGTGACGTATGGTCGCCCGGTATCGGCAAAGGCGCATCGCCACCGAGCGCAAGCCGCAGCCCTTCCGGCCGGATCATGACCTCGACGGCACTGCCGTCGCCCAGACCCTGTGCATCGAAGTTGCCCAGCGGGGTTTCGACCCGGCTTGTCATCACTTTTCCGGTAAACCGGTTGACCGGGCCGAACAGTTCAGCGACGAACGCATCCGACGGCTGGAAGTACAGCTCGACCGGCGTCCCGTCCTGGACGATGCATCCGGCATTCATTACCAGAATACGATCCGCCATGAACATCGCTTCTTCGGGATCGTGGGTGACCATCATTGTGGCGACGCCGGCCTGTTTGACCAGATCAAGGGTTTCGCTGCGGATTTGCGCCCGACGCGTTACGTCGAGACCGGAAAACGGTTCGTCGAGTAAAAGGATCTGTGGGCCCGGTGCGAGCGCTCTGATCAGCGCGACACGTTGCTGTTGCCCGCCCGATAGTGTGTGCGGATAGACTTGGGCATACGCCGTCAGGCCCATGGCTTTGAGTGCTTCTTCGATCCATTCGGAGCGTCGTCCGCCTTTCACCGGGTCGAGCCCGAACGCCACGTTGTCACGCACATTGAGGTGCGGGAACAAGGCGTAATCCTGAAACATCAGGCCGACGCCGCGCTGTTCGGGGGGCAATTGCCCGGATTGGTTTCCGTCGGCGACAATGTTGCCACCGATTTCAATCTGTCCGGTTTGCAGGTGTTCGAGGCCGGCTGCCAGACGCAGCAGTGTTGTCTTGCCGCAACCGCTTGGGCCCAACAGACAGACCAGTTCCCCCGGAGCCACAAAAACCGAAACCCCGGACAGCACCTTATGGCTGCCGTAGGCATGGGAAATGGCTCTCATATGCAGGCCGCCCATGGTGTCTCCGCTCCTGTGGGGTCAGTGGTTTCCAGGCCGGGATCCGGCAATGGTGACGCTTAACAATATGACCGGGATAATGCCCGCGGCGACGATGGTCAACGCACCGAGTGCGGATTCTTCCAACAATTCATTGGACGCATACTGATAAACGAAGGTCGCCAGCGTGTCGAAATTGAAGGGCCGCAAAATCAGGGTGAGCGGCAGTTCCTTCATGCAGTCGACGAACACAAGGATTGCCGCGGTCAGCAAGCTGCCGCGCATGATCGGAAAATGCACCCGCTTGAGTGCGTGCGCGGGGCTGGCGCCGAGCGTGCGTGCAGCGCCTTCCATGCTTGGTGTGATTTTGCCGAGGCTGGCTTCGGCGGTGCCGTACGAGAGCGCCAGAAAGCGCACCAGATAGCCGTAGATGACCGGACCTATGGAGCCGAGCATGACGGCACCTACTGCGATCCCCGAGACGTCACCGAGCCAGACCAGCACATGGTCGGCGGCGCCACTTGGCCACAGCACACCGACGGCGAGAATTGCACCGGGCACGGCATAGCCGATGCTTGCGGTTCTGGCTGCGATCCGTACCCAGGGGCCACCCGACAGCCTGACGGCATAGGCCAGGAACAGGCCGATGACGAGCGCCAGAACCGCAGCCGAGGCAGACAGCACGAACGAGTTGGCGGCATAGCGCAGGTATTTGGCTGACAATGTGGCGTCATAAAACGTGAAGGCATAGTTGGCGAGCACGGCAGCCGGCAGGACGAAGCCGAGCAACACCGGCAGCGCGCAGGCAACAACGGCAAGCGCAGCCCGCCAGCCCTGTAGCCGATAACTTGGAAGCTCGGAATACTTGCTTGAAGTATGGTGGAATTTCCGGTCCCGGCGGGCCAGCCTCTCGATGACGATCAGCACCAGCACGGCGGCCAGCAAGACCGAAGACAATTGGGCCGCACCGCCGATCGAATTCATGTTCAGCCAGACATCGAAGATACCGGCGGTGAAGGTGCGAACGGCAAAGAAATCGACGGTGCCGAAATCGTTGATGACTTCCATCAGGACCAGTGTGACACCGACGACAATCGACGGGCGGGCGAGGGGCAGGGCAACGTGCAGAAAGCTGCCCCAGGCGGTTTTGCCTAATGTTCTGGCAACTTCAAGGACGCACACCGACTGTTCGAGAAAGGCGGCCCGGGCCAGCAGATAGACGTAGGGATACAAAACCAGGGTCATGACCGTGATGGCACCGCCGATGGAA
>Ga0066644_10002325_pt1 | contig 9924 bp, 13 predicted proteins | sample CryGeyCG2114_020_FD_62735 | JGI IMG/M metagenome (GOLD analysis project Ga0066644, IMG submission 62735) | Groundwater microbial communities from aquifer - Crystal Geyser CG15_big_fil_post_rev_8/21/14_0.20 | ecosystem: Environmental > Aquatic > Deep subsurface > Groundwater | place: USA: Utah...
CCCTGCGTCTCGCCCATCCAGTCGCGGAAAGGCGAGACCATGTAGAGCAGCACCTCGTCGCAATCGGAGATGATCAGCGGGCGGCTCATCGCGACAGCTCCCGCGCGGCGGCTACGAGGCTCTCGGGCGTCGTGTCCAGCGCATCGGCGGCAAGCACCAGGTCGGGTTCGTGATTGGCGAGGAATTCGAGCACTGCCGCCTGAACGCCGCGATCGCTCAACCCGTTCCGCAGCCGGTCGGGCGTAAGGCCGGTCAGCGAAAGCAGCCGTTCGGCGCGCTTGTCGTCGGCCAGCGCCCAGCCGAGCGCCTCGAGCGCCAGCACCTCGGCCGGCCGGGTTTCATCTGCGGATGGTTCGCGAATAATTGTCAGCGCTCCCGCTTTTGCATAAGGCCCCCACGCATTCGCAGGGAGTCCGGGCCAAGTGGCAAAGAGAATCCTCGTTGTCGAGGACAACGATCTCAATCGTAAGCTGTTCTGTGACGTGCTGAAGGCAAACGGTCACGAAGTGGTGCCCGTCGCCGACGGCCAGAACGTGCTCGCCACGGCCAGGCGATTCGCGCCCGACCTCGTCATTATGGACATCCAGCTGCCCAATGTCAGCGGGATCGACCTGATCGCCCAGCTCAAGTCCGACGACGGATTGGCCGAGGTTCCCGTGCTCGCGGTAACCGCTTATGCCGGCAAGGGCGACGAGGAGCGGATCAGGGATGCGGGCGCGGCCGATTACCTCGCCAAGCCGGTTTCGATCGGCCCGTTCATGGCCGCGGTGAGGGCTTTGTTGCCGGAGTAGGTGGAGTTTCTTGTTTGGTGCGCTGGCGACCTCGGTCGCTCATTGGTCGCTCATTTGCGGCTGTGCCACAGCAAGGGCCGGACGGAGGTCCGGCACGCACGCCAAAGAGACACCCGGGCCGGTGCAGCCGCAAGCTATCGACGGAGGTCGATAGCGCATCCAGAAAACCTCAATTCATCACCATCTCGATCGCGAAGACCGCCAGCGTCACGAACAGGCCGAACATGAACACCTTGTAGGCGAGCGCGAGGAAGCGGTATTTCTTGCCTGCCAGCACCTGGCCGTTCTGGTACATGTCGTGCGCCATGGTCTCGAACACGGTACGATCGCTTTCGAGCCGGGCGAGCAATTCCTCGGTCCATTCGTCCTCGTCCATCCAGGTGTAGTGGCCGAAGAAGATCAGATTGCGATTCTTCACCTTGCCGTCGGGTCGGCCGACCTTGGGCAGCACGGCCATCACCGCGCAGAGCGAGCTGGCGAAGGAAAAGCTCGCCAGGATCATCAGCGAGACGGGCATCTGCCCGGTCAGCGCCCGGCTGACCGATAGCGAGAAGACGAGAAAGGTCGCGCCGAGCAGGATCGAGGCCTTCTGGTCGGCCATCTGCGACAGTTTGAGCGTGCTCATCTGCGCGGTTCGCATCAGGTGAATCGCATGGTTTGAATAAGTCGGCTGTCGCGCGGGGTCGGGCGCAGGCGCCGCGACGCGTTCGTTTGCGGCAGCTGTTGCGGCCTCGACCGGCTTGGCCTGTGCTGAATCGCTCATCCGTTTCCCCTGTTCGAACAGACGTTTGCGACTTTTCTTCAAGTTTGCCATTGCGGCCCGTGCTTGACAAGCACCGCCACAAGCCGCTTTGCGACGGCACTTATCGCGCGAGCGCCCATAGCGGGCCTGCGCCAGCACAGGATTGGAAAGCCCCGCCATGGACCGAGCCGAAGTCGACGCCAGGATCCGCGAACTGGCCGCCCCCTTCAACAAGAAGGGCGTGACCATCACCGAGGAGACGACCTTCGCCAACGATCTCGAATTCGACAGTCTCACGGTCATGGACTTCGTCGCCGAGATCGAGGACGAATTCGACATCATCATCTCGATGAACCAGCAGGCCGAGATCGAGAACTACGGCCAGCTGGTCGACGCGGTCACCAAGCTCCAACAGGACTGATGTCCCAATCCGTTCGCCCCGAGCGTGTCGAAGGGCTGTACTTTTGTTTTAGTGCTGCGCCAGAAGTGAAGAACGGTGCTTCGACAGGCTCGGCACGAACGGGATAGAGATATGAGCGAAGGCATCCTCCAGCCGGACCAGCCGGAAACCATCGAGGGAGAGGGCAAGGACCTCTTCTCCAAGTTCGACGACATCATCGCGCTGCGCGAAGGGCTGCTCGCCAGCGGGCAGGAAGACCCCTTCAACCTGGTGATGGAAAGGGTCCTCTCGCCGACCCGCGCGATCTGCAACGGGCGCGAGACGATCCTGCTCGGCACCTACAACTACATGGGCATGACCTTCGATCCCGACGTGATCGAGGCCGGCAAGCAGGCGCTCGCCGATTTCGGTTCGGGAACCACCGGCAGCCGCGTGCTCAACGGCACCTACCAGGGCCACAAGGAGTGCGAGGAGGCGTTGAAGGACTTCTACGCCATGGACCACGCGATGGTCTTCTCGACCGGATACCAGGCCAATCTCGGGATCATCAGCACCATCGCCGGCAAGGGCGATTACATCGTCCTCGACATCGACAGCCACGCCAGCATCTGGGATGGCTGCGCGATGGGCAATGCCGAGGTCGTGCCGTTCAAGCACAACGACATCGAGGCGATGGAAAAGCGCCTCAAGCGCATTCCCGAAGAGGCCGGCAAGCTGGTCGTGCTCGAAGGCGTCTATTCGATGCTCGGCGACATCGCGCCGCTCAAGGAAATGGTCGCGGTGGCGAAGAAATACGGGGCCATGGTGCTGGTCGACGAGGCGCATTCGATGGGCTTCATCGGCGAAAACGGACGCGGCGTGGTCGAACAGGCCGGGGTGATCGACGATGTCGATTTCATCATCGGCACTTTTTCGAAGAGCGTCGGCACGGTCGGCGGCTTCTGCGTTTCGAACCATCCCAAGTTCGAGATCATGCGCCTCGTCTGCCGCCCCTACGTCTTCACTGCCTCGCTCCCGCCCAGCGTCGTCGCGACGGCGGCGACCAGCATCCGCAAGCTGATGCACGGATCGAACAAGCGCGCGCATCTGTGGGAGAATTCCAAGAATCTGCACAAGGGCCTGAAGGACCTGGGCTTCCAGCTCGGCACCGTGGAACCGCAGAGCGCGATCATTGCGGTGATCATGCCCGACCTCGAGAAGGGTGCGGCGATGTGGGAGGCGCTGATCAAGGGCGGCCTTTACGTCAACCTCGCGCGCCCGCCGGCGACACCGGCGAACATGACCCTGCTGCGCTGCTCGCTGTGCGCGGAGCACAGCGAGAGCGAAGTCGGCGAGATTCTCTCGATCTTCGAAAAGGCCGGCAAGGAAGTGGGCATCATCTAGACCGCAGGCTCCGCTCGGAGGCTCTCTCGCTCAGGCGGCGCTCTGCGCCGTCCGCTCTGCGGTCGGCTCGCCCTGTCCCTGTTCTTGGGGGATGCTCCCAAACAGCGGCCAGGCGAGCTGTTCGCCGAGCGAGGTCGCGGGCAGGTTCTCGACCCCGTAGCTTTGCGGATAGGTCCGGGTGATCTTGGCGGTGCCGAACAAGACGTCCCAGAAGAACAGCAGATTGCCGTAATTGCCCTTGTAATTGACCGCCGGATCGCTGGCGTGCCGGCCGTGGTGGGCGTGGTGCGTCGCCGGGGTCGAAATCGTGCGTTCGACCAGCCACATGAGCGGCGCGAGCCATGCGATGCGATAGAGCGGCCGGTCCCAGGCGACGTCCGAATGCGCGCCGGTGATGACCAGCAGCTTGACCACGATGTACCCTGCGTAAACCCAGCCGAGGCCGAGGTAGATCAGCACGCCCGACAGCCAGATTCCCGGCATCATCATGTAATAGAACAAATTGTTCCGGTAGACGAGGCGGATGCTCATGTAGCGCGCGTTATGGTGCGGACGGTGGAGGTTGTAGAGCCACGGAAAGGTGTGCGCGGCGCGGTGCCACCAATATTGCATCATGTCGTCGAGCAGCAGGAACAGCGCGATCGCCGCGAAGATATTGAGCCCGGCAAGCGCCCCGGCATATTGGGGTGCGATCGTCCCGGCGAGCGCGGCGGAGAGGAACAGCACCGCAGGCTGGGTCAGGCCGAGCAGCACGACAAGGCTGACCGCCTCGACGATGCCGTCGTCGCGGGTCTGCTCGGGCTTGGCGAAGAGGTCCGAGCGCCACAGCTCGAGCGCTGCGAAGCCGAGATAGATGGCGAGGATGGCAAGGGTCGACGATGGCATGGGCGGGCTCCTCCGGCATTTGTGCGGTGGAGATTTACCGGCTAGGAACGGCGAAGAATGTCGGATGTTTTACATTCTCGCCCTTCGCTGCGCGCGGCGGTTTCGCCGATGCTCTACGCCTCGCTCGAACCCGCGCTGCGCGAGGAGATCGAGGCGCGCACGCACGGGCGGCGCTTCGCCGACGGGCAGATCATCCAGCAGCGCGGCGAGGATCCCGACGGCTTCTGGCTGATCGAGCAAGGCATGGTGGTCGCCGGCCAGTTCCTCGCCGAGGGCACCTTCCGCGCGGTCGCGGTGCTCGGACCGGGCGATTCCTACGGCGAGCTGGCAATGTTCTCGCAGCGCCCGCGGGTGGTCGACGCGGTCTCGCGCGGGGCGAGCACGGTGCGCTTCGTTCCCGCCGGCCTGTTCCTCGAATGCCTCGCGCGGCATCCCGCCTCGGGGCGCGCGCTGCTCGGTGCGCTGTCGGTGCAGGTGCAGGAGCTGATCAATCTGGTGGTCGACATGCGGCGCGGCACCGCGACCACGCGGATGGCACTGCTGCTGGGCACCATGTCCGAGGGACTCGAGGCGGGCGAGGAGCTGCCGGTCACCCAGCAGGAGCTCGCCGAGCTGCTCGGCGTCACCCGCCCGACCGCCAACACCGCGCTGCGCGAGCTCGCGGCGGCGGGGCTGGTCGAGCGCGGCTATGGCCGGCTGCGCGTGACCGATGCCGCGGCGCTGGCGCGCTTCGCGCTCAGGTGACGCGCGGCGCGCCCCGCCGGACGAGCGCGCGCGGCACCCGCCCGTCGATCGCCAGCAGCCCCGCGCCGATCAGCGCCATGCCCGCCCAGTGGACGGGCGCGAGCACCTCGCCCAGCACCAGCGCGCCAAGCAGGATCGCGGTGACCGGGATGAGGAAGGTGACCAGCAGCAGGTTGGTCGCCCCGACGCGCGCGAGCAGGCGGAAATAGAGCACATAGGCGGCGGCGGTCGAAAGCAGCACCAGCCCGGCGAGCGCTCCCCACACCGGCACCGGCGGCGCGGGCAGGCGCCAGGGCGCGTCGAGCCACAGCACCAGCGGCAGCAGCACTGCGGCGGAACAGGAGAGCTGGCCGCAGGCGGTGGCCAGCGGAGGGACGCCCAAAGCATGGAAGCGGCGTCCGTAGATCCCCGCGAAGGCATAGGAGAGCGTCGCCACCAGGCAGGCTGCCTGCGCCAGCAGGCTCGCGCCGCCCATCCCCGCCAGCGCGCCACCGCCGACCATCACCACCACGCCGGCAAAGCCGCAGGCCAGGCCGACGAGCTTGCCCGGGGTGGCCTTTTCATCGGCGGTGAGGACATGCGCGACCACTACCGTCCAGAGCGGCGTCGTGGCATTGAGGATCGCTGCGAGCCCGCCGGCGATCTGCGTCTGCCCCCAGGTGAGCAGCGAGAAGGGGACGACATTGTTGAGCAGCGCCATGCCGAGGAAGGCCGCCCAGAGGCGCTGGGCGCGCGGCATACGCCCGCCGGTGGCGCGGACCACGAGGTAGAGCACCCCCGCCCCCAGCATCACGCGCAGGAGCACCAGCGTGAACGGCGGCAGGCCGCGCAGCGCGACTTCGATGAAGAAGAACGAGCCGCCCCAGAGCGTGGAGAGGAGCGCGAGCGCCCCCCAGTCGCGCGGTCCCATCGTGCCATCGATCGTCGTCATCCTGCCTCCTGCCGTTCGGGGTCGGCCATGCGAAAGCAGAGGGGTTGGCGCGGTGCATCCCGGTGCTTGCGGTCAAAGTGCCGCGCGAACCCGCACGGGTCAGGCCGCCTCTTCGCGCTCGCCAGCCAGCCACCCCGCGAGCGCGGTCGCGGCGATGCCGCCGGCGAGCTGCGCAAGGACGAAACCGGGGACATCGCCGGGGGCGATCCCGGCGAAACTGTCGGAAAGGCTGCGCACCAGCGTGATCGCGGGATTGGCGAAGCTGGTCGAGCTGGTGAACCAGTAGGCGGCGGTGATGTAGAGCGCGACGCCCGCGGGAATCGCCTCGACGCGGGTTCGCAGCAACACCAGAATGGTCAGCACCAGTCCGAACGTGGCGACGAATTCACCGGTCCACTGGCCGATCCCGGCGCGCGCCTTGGTGCTGAACTGGAGGATTTCCATGTCGAACATGAGGTGCACCGCGAAGGCGCCGAGCACCCCCGCGCCGAGCTGGACCGCGACGTAAAGCGCAGCCTCGCGCGGGGACAGTTCGCGGCGCAGCGCGAAGGCGAGGGTCACCGCAGGGTTGAAATGCGCGCCCGAGATGGGGCCAAGCATGGCAATGAGCACATAGAGCACCGCCCCGGTGGCCACGGTGTTGGCGAGCAGGGCGAGCGCATCGTTGCCCTGCGCCAGCCCCTCGGCCATCACTCCCGAACCGATCACGCCGGCGAAGAGGAAGAAGCTGCCGATCGCCTCGGCGGCGAGACGGCGCGCGAGCGTGGGCATCATGCGGGGCGCGCGACGGCGGCGGCCGCGCAAGGGCCGGTGTCACCATCCTCGCTGCCGCCGAGTTGGGTGAGCACCACCACACCGCCCACGACGAGGATTACGAACAGCGTGGTCACCGTGCCGAGATATTTGTCGATCACCCGCTTGATCGGCGCGCCGAAGACGCGGAACAATATACCCACGGTCATGAAGATCAGCGCGCGGGCGAAGAGGCTGGAAAGCACGAAGGTGACGAGGTTCATGCCGACGAAACCGGCGGTGATCGTCAGCAGCTTGAACGGCACTGGCGTTGCGCCCGCGATCAGGATCGCCTCGAAATCATATTCGCGCAAATGGCAGGCGGCGACGGGAAAAGCCTCGGTCAGGCCGAGCGAGGAGATCAGCCACACGCCGACGCTGTCGTAGAGCCCCCAGCCGATCGCATAGCCGAGCAAGGCGCCCGCGACCGAGGCCAGCGTGGCGACAGTGGCGAACTTCACCGCCTTCTTCGGTTCGGCGAGGCACATCAGGCCGAGCAGGGGGTGCGGCGGGATCGGGAAGAACGAGGATTCGATAAAGCAGAAGAACGCCAGCCACCCCACCGCATGCGGGTGCGAGGCCTTGTCCATAGTCCAGTCGTACAGCCCGCGCAGCGGTTTCATGATCATGATGGGGGGAAATCCCTCGCGTCCCTTGGGTATGCGCTGAATTAGGGGAGCAAACAGCCGTAGGCAAGCGCGAGTGAATAACCTATTTGGTTCTTTTGCCTTGACATCGTAACGCTGTTTGGGTACATAAAGCGAACATCGGAAAAGTGCGATTCGCGAAGGGCGGCTCCTGACACGGGAAGCCGCCTTTCGTCGTTTCGCGCTCTGCGCAATCGGGAGGGACGCATGGCACGACGGAACTGGGCGACGATCTTCCTCAACCAGCTCGCCGAGACCTCCAACGTCAAGGCGGCGGCGGAGGCGGCCAATGTCAGCCAGAGCCTGGTCTACAAGCGGCGGCGCGACGATCCCGACTTCGCCCGGCAGTGGTATGATGCTCTCGCCGAAGGATACGACAATCTCGAGATGGAACTGCTTGGCCGACTGCGCGAAGGGCGGCTGGAGGAGACCGACGCGGACGGCACCAGGCGCAAGTTCGACATCGGCACCGCCTTTCGCTGCCTCATCGCGCATCGCGAGACGGTCAATCGCGAAAAGGGCCGCCGCACGCTCGAAGACGAGGTCGCGACGATGAAATCGATCAACGCCAAGATCGACGCCATCCGCGCGAGGGAAGAAACAGCCGCCGCACTCGACGCGAAGCGACGGCAGAAACGCACACCGCGTGGCCGATAGCAGCCGAGCCAGTCGCGGAAGCTGGTTCCGCGCGCCCGACGATACCGGCGAGGAGCGGCGCCACAATCTCGACAAGCTGCTCCTGCCGCACGAGCGCGAGGCGCTCGGCAGCTGGCACTGGGAGGTCTGGGGCCGCGACGAGCAATTGCCGCCGCCGGGCGACTGGCGCGTCTGGCTGATCTGCGCCGGACGCGGCTTCGGCAAGACGCGCGCGGGCGCCGAGTGGGTGCGCAATCTGGCGCGGCACGACGGCAAGGCGCGAATCGCGCTGGTCGGCGCTTCGCTCGGCGAGGTACGCAGCGTGATGGTCGAAGGCGAAAGCGGCGTCCTCAACGCCGCGCGCGGATCGCTGATACCCGATTACGAACCATCGCTGCGGCGGCTGCAATGGCCCAATGGCGCGCAAGCCTTCCTCTATTCGGCCGCCGAGCCCGACAGCCTGCGCGGTCCGCAGCATAGCCATGCCTGGTGCGACGAGATCGCCAAATGGGACAATGCGGGCGGCCGCGCGCTGGCGGCATGGGACAATCTGCAGCTCGGCCTGCGGCTGGGCGAGAAACCACGGCTGCTCGTGACCAGTACGCCGCGCCGCGTCGCTCTGATGGCGCGGCTCTATGGCGAGGCGCGTTCGGGCGCGGTGGTGGTGGCGACGGGGCGCACCGCCGACAATGCCGGCGCGCTGCCTACGCGCTTCTACGCAGCCATGCTCGACCAGTTCGACGGCTCCTCGCTCGGGCGGCAGGAACTCGACGGCGAAATGCTCGCCGAAGCCGAGGGCGCCTTGTGGACGCGCGCGCTGCTCGAGGCCTCCCGCGACGCGGGGTTCGCCGATCCGCTGCTGCGCATGGTGGTCGGCGTCGATCCGCCCGCGAGCGATCGCGGAGACGAATGCGGCATCGTGGTCTGTGGGCTTGGTGCAACCGGCATCGCGCAGGTGCTGGCCGATTGCTCGGTCGAGAAAGCGAGCCCCGATACATGGGCCCGCGCCGTGGCCGAAGCCGCGCGGGCGTGGCAGGCCGACCGCGTGGTGGCCGAAGCCAACCAGGGAGGCCAGATGGTCGCGCATGTGCTCCGTGCCGCCGACATCGCGCTGCCGCTCAAGCTGGTCCACGCCAGCCGCGGCAAGGCGGCAAGGGCCGAGCCGGTTGCTGCGCTCTACGAGGCGGGGCGGGTGCGGCACGCGGGGCTATTCGCCAGGCTGGAGGACCAGATGTGCGGCTTGCTGGCAGGCGGCGGGTATGAAGGGCCGGGCCGCTCGCCCGACCGGGCCGATGCGCTGGTCTGGGCGCTCAGCGAGCTGATGCTGGGAAAGGGCGCGCGGCCGCGGGTGCGGACGGTTTAGAAGAAAGCACTGGCCCGGATCAGGTCCGGGCCGACGAATTGGAGGGCTAGCTTTTTTCACGTCGCCCCGGACCTGATCCGGGGCTGGTGCTTCTCCCCTTCAGAGGATCACATCATAGAGGTCATCCCAATCCGGGTTGGCCTCTTCGATCAGCGCGAATTTCCATTCCCGTCGCCAGCGCTTCAGGCGCTTCTCATGCGCGATGCAGTCGTCGATGGCATCGCCGCGTTCAGCCCAGACGAGCCGGTTGAGTCCGCGGCGTGCGCAATAATCGGAGCCGGTGCCTCCGCGGTGCTGGCAGACCCTCGCGGCCAACGAACTTGTCACACCGACATAGAGAGCCCCGCGATAGCGATTGGCCATGATGTAGACCCAGCCGCCAAGTGGTTCGCACTGCATAACGAATTGAAGAAGCAAGCACTGGCCCGGGTCAAGCCCGGGCCGACGAAAGCAGAACGAATTCTGAAATCGCGTCGCCCCGGACACCGATCCGGGGCCGGTGTTTCTTCGCAAGATTACAGACCGGAGACCCCCCATGTCCTTCCTCACCAGTCTCGTCTCCGCCTTCAAGGGCGGGGGCGGTGCCCGCGTGCCTGTGTCGCGCGGGTTC
>Ga0066644_10002326_pt1 | contig 9921 bp, 7 predicted proteins | sample CryGeyCG2114_020_FD_62735 | JGI IMG/M metagenome (GOLD analysis project Ga0066644, IMG submission 62735) | Groundwater microbial communities from aquifer - Crystal Geyser CG15_big_fil_post_rev_8/21/14_0.20 | ecosystem: Environmental > Aquatic > Deep subsurface > Groundwater | place: USA: Utah...
AATACTGGAGAAATATCCAAATTGTTCGTTCTTAAAAACCGATAATATTTATTTTATATCTATTGATGATTTTGATTTACTTATTGAATTATTAAAAAGAAAAACCAAGGATTTATCTGAGATTTTTAGATTTGTGGTTAATAAAGATAAAGATTATTCAACTAAAAAATTCTTATTTAGGCAACATTTAAATGAATTGAATAAGGATATTAGAGACGTAAGCTATTTAAAGGAAGAATTTGATAAAATGGCTAATAGCTGTGCAAACAAATTACAGCTAACAAGCGGTTCAAGCTGACTGCTTCTTTCGCACTCGGCATTTTAGAGATTTTCAAGTTAGTTGTTCCGTATCGGTAGTCTTGTTCAAAGTAGTTCTAATGAAAAAATTTTTTAATAATTATCTGCTTTGGTTTTTCAGCGCTGCATTCTTGTTATTGGCAGCAGCTTAAAAACAATGTCGTTATGCAACTATTGATTTTTATGAAAAAGGAAGAAATACTAAAATTAAATCTACTAGAGAATGCGATTGATTATTTGAATTGTGCAATCGAATTTATTAGTAAATCTAAAAACGATAGATCGCAAAATGCAAGTAAATTTGCGTTAATTAATATAGCAATTAGTCTTGAATTGTTTCTAAAAGAAAGGTTGAGAAGAGAGCATTCATTATTGGTTTATTCAAGTATCGATAAATTCAAACCAATTACAAGAGAAACTAAAACAGTAAGTTGGGATATTCTTGTTGAGCGATTAAAATTTATTTTAGGCGACAAATTTACCCAGCTAGATTCTGGGAGATTAATATTAGCTCAATCTTTGCGAAATCAAATGATTCATTACGATGTTGAGTTAAAACATCCTCAAGTCTACCACGATTTTGCAAATATTTTAAATTTTACAGTTCGCTTCTATGAAGAATATCTTGCTGTTAATAAGGAAGAAAGCCTTAAAAATAAAATCAATGAATATTTGTGGTGGGAAGTTGATGAGCTGTACGATGTTTTTGAAAGAGATATAGTCTACTATAATAATCAATTTATGAGCATAGATAGTGTGGAATATATTGAGACTTATCAGAAGAAAACCATAATTATATCTGCTGGAACAATATATAATCGTATTCCATATGGAAGCTCACAAGAATGGTCTGAGAGTGATTTATCATACGCTGAGCATCCTTGTCACGATTGTGGAGTTGTGAAAGGTCAATATCATACAGAGAATTGTGATAAGGAAAAATGTCCAATTTGTGGCGATCAATTTTTTTGCTGTAATTGTGAAAAAGAATACTTAGATGAATAACGTTACATAACCCGCAAATCAACCCGCCCGCGATATTCAAGAGGGTTTGACGCAGTTCTTTAGTTTAGTGTTTTAAGAAAGTTGCTCTTTAAAGTAGTTTATGTATGAAAGTTAGTTCCGCCTTGCTTGTTCGAAAGTTAAGCAAGGCTACAGTTCTAAACATTTTTATAAATAAAAAAATATTGTAGTTCTGGGCGGACGGGTGAAAAGCCACGCCGTTATACCTACCAATTAAGTTGTTGTATTTTTGTTAAGTTTTGACTGTAACAAACTGAAATTGATGTTAAAATTTGTGAAATTAAATATGTAAATTTTTGTTTTAATTATAAGTGATTTATGAACAACTTCAGAGAAAAAGCAAACTTCATTTGGTCAATTGCAGACTTACTTCGTGGACATTATAAACAAGCAGATTACGGAAAAGTAATTTTACCCTTTACCGTTCTTCGAAGACTTGATATGGTTTTAGAACCTACAAAAAAACAAGTTCTCGAAGCTTACAAAAAACATAAAGATAAAAAACCCGAAATCCTTGAACCAATTCTTAACGGCATATCAAAAGTTAAATTTCATAATCATAGTAAATTTGATTTTACCGAACTCGCAAAAGATCATAACAATGTGGCTGCAAATCTTCGCAATTACATTAATGGCTTTTCCATCAGCGCGAGAGAAATAATTGATTATTTTAGCTTTGAAGACCAGATAAAAAAACTTGATGAATATGATCTCCTCTATCTTATCATCAAACATTTTGCAGATGCAAAAGACAAGTTCGAAGTTACTGAACCTATGGAAATGGGTTACATCTTTGAGGAGCTCATCCGTAAGTTCGCTGAAATTTCCAATGAAACTGCCGGAGAACATTTCACTCCGCGTGAAGTTATCCGCTTAATGGTTAATCTTCTTTTTGCCAACGATAAAGATATTTTAAGAAAAGAAGGAATTGTTAAAACTCTTTACGATCCCGCCTGCGGAACCGGCGGAATGCTTTCTGTTGCAGATGAATATCTTCACGAATTAAACCCAAGCGCAAGATTAGAACTTTTCGGACAAGAATTAAATCCGGAATCCTATGCAATCTGTAAATCCGATATGCTTATTAAAGGTCAAAATCCGGCAAATATAAAATTTGGTAACAGCTTTAGTCAAGACGGACTTGAAGATGAAAAATTTGATTATATGCTCAGCAATCCACCGTTTGGCGTTGATTGGAAAAAAGCGCAAAAGTTTATTAAAGATGAATACCAAAACAAAGGTTACGCCGGAAGATTCGGCGCCGGACTTCCATCGATAAGCGACGGCTCTTTGCTTTTTCTTCAGCATATGATCAGCAAAATGAAACAGAATAAAGAAGGCAGCCGATTAGCAATTGTTTTTAACGGCTCTCCTCTTTTTAGCGGTGGCGCCGGAAGCGGTCCTAGTGAAATTCGTAAATGGATTATTGAAAACGATATGCTCGAAGCTATTATTGCGCTGCCGGATCAGCTTTTTTACAATACAGGTATTGCAACATACATCTGGATTGTTACAAACAGAAAAGAAACAAAACGTAAAGGCAAAGTTCAGCTTATAAATGCCAGCGGAAATGATTGGGAAGAGGGTGACTCTTCGACAGAGCTCAGAACAAGCAAGAATAATCCTTTCTATGTAAAAATGATGCGAAGCCTTGGAAATAAACGTAAAGAAATTGGCGATGCTAAAAACGGTAAGCCCGACCAGATAAAAACCATAACAGAAATTTATGGAGAGTTTCAAGAAAGTGAATATTGCAAAATATTTGATAATGAAGATTTTGGTTATACGCGCATTAGAGTGGAAAGACCAAAACGAAATGAGAATGGTGAAATTGAATTAGACAGAAAAGGTGAACCCGTTCCCGATTCTGATTTAAGAGATTACGAAAATATACCCCTTAAAGAAGATGTTGAAGAATATTTTAAAAGAGAAGTTTTACCTCACCTACCAGACCTGCCTGCGCCGCGCCCTTCTTCTGGACAATTTTGTGTATATGTTTTGAAATGTTCTGATGAATCCTTTTATATCGGTCAAACAGAAAATTTTCCAAAACGACTTCAACAACATGAAAAAGGTGAGGTTAGTTGGACTGCGCCAAGATTACCCGTTGAGGTGGTTCATTGGGAAATATTCAATTCCAGAGACGAAGCTGTAAAACGAGAACATGATTTGAAAACGGGTTTTGGAAGAAAATGGTTAAAAAGAGAGTATTCTAAGAATTTGTTGGCAGCTGCGACGCAGCAGGCAGGTGCTTGGATTGACCACAGTAAAACAAAAATTGGTTACGAAATAAACTTTACAAAGTATTTTTATAAATATAAACCGCTACGCAGTCTGGAAGAAATTAGAAAAGACATACTAGCGTTAGAAGAAGAAACGAAAGACAATTTAAAATTGATAATTGATAATTGATATGAAAGAGAATATAATTAAAAATAAGTCATTTGATTTTGCGGTTAGAATAGTAGCTTTATATAAATATTTGATTGAAAACAAAAAAGAGTTTGTTTTAAGCAAACAAGTTCTGCGTTCCGGAACTTCGATTGGAGCATCTATTAGAGAATCCGAACATGCTGAATCAACTTCTGATTTTATACATAAATTATCAATTGCTTTAAAGGAAGCTAATGAAACTGAATATTGGTTGCAACTTCTCCAAAAATCAGAATATATATCTGAGAAGGAATTTGAAAACATAAACTCTGATTTAACTGAAATACTAAAACTTTTAACAAGTATTATTAAAACAACAAAATCAAAAAAATAATTATCAATTATCCATTATTAATTATGAATTAAAATAATGCCTCTACCAATAAATATTGACGAATTACTAAACGGCAAAACCGTTGAATGGGAAAGAATAGAATTAAGAGAAGGTTGGAACCCTGAACGAACACTTAGAACAATTTGTGCATTTGCTAACGATTTCAACAATTGGGGAGGCGGCTACATAATCGTTGGTGTCGCAGAAAATAATGGAAAGCCCATCCTACCGCCAACCGGACTAAATCTAAACCAAATTGACCCTATTCAGCAAGAACTGAATAGCTTATGTAGAAGAATTACTCCGAACTATTTCCCTATCGTTGAGCCAATCGATTATCAAAATAAAAAAATACTTATACTTTGGTGTCCCGGTGGAAGTATCCGTCCTTATAAAGCGCCGGATCGCTTAGGTAAAAATCCTCATTATTTTTATTACATAAGAAAGTTTTCTTCTTCAGTTCAACCGACTAGAGAAGAAGAACGTGAATTGCTTTCAATGGCAAATCAAATTCCGTTTGATGACAGAATGAATCATCAATCTCAATTATCTGACCTAGATCTTTCGGCGATTAAGATTTTCCTAAATGAAATTGGAAGTGATCTCGAAAAGGAAATACCCAAACTTAGTATATCTGAAATTGTCAGAAGAATGAACATTGCTGAAGGAGCGGATGAATATTTGCTGCCAAAAAATATTGGATTACTTTTTTTTGCAAAAAATCCCCAGTCCTTTTTTCCGTACGCTAAAATTGAAATCGTTTCCTTTGAAGACGAGGCTGGAGCAAACTATACGGAAAAAATTTTTACAGGAGGGCTTCAACGTCAATTAAAAGCTGCTCTTGAATATCTTAAAGATATGATCGTAAAAGAGAAAGTTGTAAAAAGTAAATCAAAAGCGGAATCTGATAGGTTCTATAATTACCCTTATGACGCACTCGAAGAAGCGCTCTGCAATGCGGTTTACCATCGTGGCTATGATAATGATTCTACGATTGAAGTTCGTAATTATCCATCACGAATTGATATCATTAGCTTTCCTGGTCCATTACCCCCGCTTGATAAAGAGAAATTAAAGAATAACCAATTTGATGTGCGGAAATATAGAAACAGAAGAATTGGAGAATTCCTAAAAGAGCTGCACCTCACTGAAGGTAGAGCTACCGGCATACCAACAATTATAAAAACTCTGCAAAATAATAAATCGCCAAAAGCAATTTTCGAAACCGATGAGGACAGAACATATTTTAAAACCAGCTTCAAAATTCATAATGAATTTTTAATACCTGATACTGAAGTTGGGACACGCTTGGAACCTGGCTGGTTCCAATTGGGAACTAAGTTAAGTCTAAATTTAGACCCCGATAAGCTTAGTTCTTTATTTAACGACTATCTAAAGCTTGGCTTAGGACATTTCTTGAAAATTGTCCCAAGTTTGTCCCAAGTGTGTCCTAAGCCAGTTAATCCTTATGACGCAGCGATAATATTGCTGACGGCAATTGAATACATCGATTTAAAAACTCTGATGGAGATACTAAATCAAACTAATAGAACTAGATTTCGCAACAACTATATTAATCCTTTATTACGTATCGGCTTGTTGGAATATCAAACCCCAGAAAAACCCAATAGTCCTAAACAAAAATATAGAACAACAAAGCAAGGGAAAATATTGTTGGAGAAAAAAGAGGTCTAAGCTGTGTTCAAGTAAGTGTTCTAAATTGTTTGAAAATAGCTTTAAAATAACGTTTTATGTTATTAAAGTGTGCAAGCAGTGTACAAGTTTAAGATGAATGTTTCCGGCAATAATACCGGCAATTCTGCCGGAAAAACTGCCGGAAAGAAAAATTATAAACTGATAAACTTGTAATCCGGTCAAGAAGCCGGACAAATGACCGGATTTTTGACCGGAAAAAGACTTTATACTGGAAATTGATGAAAGAAAAAGAATTCAAAAAATACCCCAAATACAAACCCAGCGACATAGAGTGGATTGGCGAGATTCCGGAAGAGTGGGAATTTAAAAAAACCAAATATTGTTTCAACTATACCACTGGTTTTACTCCTCCAACTGGACAAAGCGAATATTATAACGGTGATCATATTTGGATTACAATTTCCGATATGAATCAAAAGTACCTTTCTGATTCTTCAACAAAATTATCAGATAAAGCGATTGAAAAATATAAACCAGATGTTACACCGAAAGGATCTTTGTTATTCAGTTTTAAATTAAGCGTTGGTAAAGTTGCATTCGCTGGCACAGATGTTTATACAAATGAAGCCATAATATCAATTATACCAAATGAAAATGTTAATCTAGATTATTATTTTTATATCCTCCCAGATCAGTTGTTGCGTAATGCAAATGAAAATATTTATGGTGCAAAACTGTTGAATCAAGAATTGATAAAAAATGCATCAATCATTTTTCCACCACCAGCCGAACAAACCGCCATAGCCAATTACCTTGCCGACAAAACCGCAAAGATTGACACGCTGATTGAGAAAAAGAAAAAACTGATTGAACTCCTTAAAGAAGAACGCACAGCGGTAATTAACCAAGCGGTAACAAAAGGCATTAACCCAAATGTAAAACTAAAGCCAAGCGGGATTGAATGGCTAGGCGAAATCCCCGAACATTGGGAAGTGAAGAAGTTGAAGTATGTAGCGAAAGTACAATCAAGTAATGTAGATAAAAAAACTATTGAAGGAGAGGTCCCAATTCTTTTGTGTAATTATGTCGATGTTTACAAAAATGAATTTATTGATGATTCATTTAATTTTATGGAAGCTACAGCAACAGCGAAGGAAATTGGAAAATTTATCCTACACGAGGGAGATGTTTTAATCACAAAAGACTCTGAAACGCCAGACGATATCGCTAACCCCGCTTATGTTAAACAAGATTTTAATAATGTTATTTGTGGTTATCATTTAGCACAAATAAAACCTAATAAGTCACAACTACTTGGTGAGTTTTTGTTTCGTTTATTCCAATCGAAAAAGTTTAATTCACATTTTGAAGTTTCGGCAAATGGAGTTACTAGATTCGGCTTGCCCCTTGATTCGATTACTGATGTTAAAGTATCATTCCCAAAATTAGATGAGCAAATTCAAATCGTACAATACATCGAAACCGAAACAAAACGAATAGACGGCACAATTTCCAAAATAGAAAAAGAGATAGAACTGCTTGCGGAGTACCGCACGGCGTTAATAAGTGAAGTAGTGACGGGGAAAATAGATGTACGTAATATGGTGTAATTGAACATTATGTTTGCTATTTTTAATTAAAAATAATTTGCCTTTCATGCACTGAAAGGAGGAAAAAATGAAAGCAATATCTCATAAGAATGAATTAGGCAGCGGTATATATACAATACCTGATATCAGCCGCTTATTAAAAATGGATCGCAGAAAAGTAACCCGGTATATTTCTGATTATTTAGATGATAATATCGGGAAAAAACTATTTAGTGATACTTTTTCCTGGAGCGTAAATAAAAGGAATAAGGCAGTTAATTTTTATGTTCTAATCGAATTGTTTACTTTCTTTAAATTACAAGAATTAGGCGTAACTGCTAAAACAATTTTAAAGGCAAGAAAAAGTATTTCAAAAGATTTGGATATAGATTATCCCTTTGCTTCTTCCCGTTTGCTAACGGATGGGAAAAAAATTTGGTATCGCTTCCAGGATGATATTATAAATGCCGATGGAACAAGCCAAACAAATTTTGTTCAGATAATAGAAGCATTCTCATCTAAAGTTGATTTTCTTAAGAATAGTTTAGCTGAGCGTTTTTGGCCTTTTGGCAAAAAGAACAGTATTGTGGTTGATCCGCACCATCAATTTGGTCAGCCGGTAGTTAAAGGAACTAATATAAATGCTGAAGTTTTATATTCTATGTACAGAAGCGGTGAACCCACTTCTGCGCTAGCCGTACTTTATGATCTTACTGAAAAAGAAGTTAATGATGCTATTAATTTCTATAGAACAGCAGCTTAATGGATTTCTACCTGGATGAAAATCTTTCGGAATACGTTGCTGAAGCATTGAACTTTCTTAACAAAGGTTATTTTAAGGATGTTCAAGTATATTCAACAAAAATTAAAATTGGTAAGGGTGTACCTGACGAATCAATAATTCCCGCCCTTGGTAGAAGCGGCGGTGTTCTTATAACCAAAGATATAAATATTCAAAAGACCAGATTCCAGTTTGAGCTATGCAAAAAATTTAATCTGGGTCTATTTTTCCTCAAGCTTCCAAAAAATCAAAATAAACATTGGGAAATCGTACGTCTCTTAATTAATAATTGGGAAGAGATAATTCAAAAATCAGAAAAAGACCGAAAACCCTTTGCTTTTCTAATTAGGGTTAAAGGGAAAATGGAAAAACTTTAATTATGGCTAACTCAATTCGCACAGAACAAACTTTCGAATCAGCAATAATAGAACATTTAGCCGGCAACGGCTGGCACGAAGGAAATGCAAATAATTTCAATAGTGAAATAGCTTTAGATAAAAATGCTATACTTGATTTTATCCAAACATCGCAGCCAGAAGAATGGGAATTGTTAAAATCATATTATAAAGAAGACGTCGAAAACAAATTCATTCAACGGCTTATCAAAGAACTGGATTTACGTGGAATGTTAGATGTAATTCGTCACGGTATTACAGACAGCGGAGTAAAATTCAAACTTGCTTACTTCAAACCCGATAGCGGACTTAATCCCGATACGATAAAACAATACAGCCTAAACAAACATTATGTAACTAGACAAGTATATTTTTCTACAAAGAACAAAAAAAGTATTGATCTTCTTTTATCGCTAAACGGTTTGCCGGTTGCTACAATAGAACTTAAAAATCATTTCACCGGGCAAAGAGTAAAAGAAGCAATTGAACAATATAAAACCAGCCGCGACCCGAAAGAGTTGTTATTCCAGTTTAAGAAAAGAGCCATCGTTCATTTTACAGTTGATCCCGATGAAGTTTATTTTACAACAAAACTAGAAAGCAGCGGAACAAGGTTTTTTCCTTTTAATAAAGGCTACAATAACGGAGCCGGAAATCCACCTGCAAAAGATTACACTACTTACCGCTCGGCTTACTTTTGGGAAGATATTTTACAAATTGACAGTTGGTCGGAGATTATCGGCAGATATGTTCATCTTCAAAAAGAGGAATATACAGTTGAGGGAAAAAAGTATTATAAAGAAACAATACTTTTCCCAAGATTTCATCAACTTGATGTAGTTAGAACCCTTATAGTGGATTCAAAAATAAAAGGCAGTGGACATAGATATTTAGTAGAACATTCTGCCGGAAGCGGAAAAAGCAACTCAATTGCATGGCTTGCTTATCGTTTATCCTCACTTTACGATGAGTTTGATAAAAAGATTTTTGATTCTGTAATTGTTATAACAGATAGAAATGTACTTGATCAACAGTTGCAGAATACAATTTACCAGTTTGAACATAAATCCGGTGTGGTTCAAAGAATTGAAGTAGATTCCAAGCAATTAGCAGAAGCTATTACAAATGGAGTTAGCATTATTATAACAACACTTCAAAAATTTCCTTTTGCTCTTGACCATTTATCGGAAATTCCAAATAGAAAATATGCAGTTATAATAGATGAAGCCCATAGCAGTCAAGGCGGCGAAGCAAGCCGGAAAATGACAGAAGCTCTTGTTGGAGAAAATGTTTCTTTAGAAGAATCTGAAAAAGTCGAAAGTGAAATTGAAACCGGTGTTCAAGATGAAGATGATTATATAAGAGAAGTAATTCAAAAAAGAGGTCCGCAAGAAAATATAAGTCTGTTCGCTT
>Ga0066644_10002327_pt1 | contig 9917 bp, 11 predicted proteins | sample CryGeyCG2114_020_FD_62735 | JGI IMG/M metagenome (GOLD analysis project Ga0066644, IMG submission 62735) | Groundwater microbial communities from aquifer - Crystal Geyser CG15_big_fil_post_rev_8/21/14_0.20 | ecosystem: Environmental > Aquatic > Deep subsurface > Groundwater | place: USA: Utah...
ACATTTTCTTTTCCAGCAGTTTTGTATGGAATTCTAGTTGAACAAATATGAGAAATTATGATGAACGGAGGTTCGCCCTTTACTTTGTATCGTCCCCAATCAGTGTCATTTACCACTTTGAGAACCACATCGCTTCCCTCATCATAAAGAAGAGGAATCCTGTTAGCATATCGATAAACATGTGGTCCTCCTGGCTTAATGTCACCACCATATGCAATCCCCATTTCAACAATAAATGGAAATCCAGAATAAGCAGATGCAGGGCGTTGAACTACTGCCGTAAAGTCAGGATTGAAGAACTTTTTGATTCCTTTTTCAAGAGGCTCTTCTCCAAGCGGTGCAAGGCAGGTTGGGTCAGGTGCTTGAAAATCTTCAAATTTTTGTAATGAATCACTTAGCTGAACTAGTTCCTGGTTAGACATTGTACCCATACGTTTCTCAGGCTTAAATCCTGCAAATTCGGCGAATTTGACTGCAGTTGTAGGACCTATGCGTTGGAATCTTTTGGTAAGAAATGTTGTAAGCGGCTCACCTTGAACAGTATTTGTTAATTGTTTGTAGTACGGACTTTCAGGATCAATGTCTATAACTTTTGATTGTGAATCTCCAAAATCCCAATAAGATAGCTTTTTGTTAGCTACGTCAAGATCTTCAATTCGGATTTTGCTAAGTTTCTCAAAATCCATTTTTAGAAACGACATCAATGCCACAACAACTCGAACCTGACGTGAAAGATTTTTCCATTTCTTTTTTGCCTTATCCATGGTTGCCGCAAAGCTAAGATTCTTTTTTGACAATCCCAAGTCTTTTCGAACTTTTTCAATCATAATATCATCAATGATTGGAATTTCAAATTGAGATTCCACAATCATCCTGCGAATTCTTTCAACATCAATACCATGCGGATGTGGACGAATTATGGTTGGTGGTGGTGGAATGTCTTTGACGAACCTAGTGTGATGGAATTTTTCACCCTTTGGATCATCAAAAGTAATTGTTGCATAGGGCGTAATCAAAGATGTTTCATAAACATAATCTCTGATTTTAGAGCCAGCCTTAGAATAATCCCCTTCTAGACAAATGCTTACTGAAAGGCCTTGTTTTGATGTTTCTTTTTTGGTGTGTTTTAGAATAACAGGTTTGTTTTTTTGAATGTCCAATAGTATCTCAAATTCGTCTTGTGTTTGTCCGTCAGTAGAGCTTTTGACAACCACCGGTTTGTTTGTGGTGATCTGGCCATAGAGAATGGCCATGGTTGCACCCAGTCCAAACATACCTCTTGCTTGTTTTAATCCAAATTTGGAGCCATACAAGACAGTTCCAAATGCCAGCGGAATGTGTTCGGTGTCAACTCCAGGGCCATTGTCTTTTACAGTCAGAATGTATGGTTTTGGGTCAGGCTTGTCAGGGTCTACGGCTTTAATTATCAGATGAACGTCAGGCAGTATTCCTTTTTGATCACATGCATCAAGTGCGTTTTCAACAAATTCTCTAACAGCAGTATAAAGAGAGCGTGTAGGATTGCTAAATCCTGCCAAATCACGATTACTGTAAAAGAACTCACTAGGAGAGATTTGATTAAATTGTTCTTTAGAAGACATCTTGATCTTCCCATAATTTCATTTTTTCTTGTTTTGTTCTTCGATTTGCAGCTTCTAGTTTTGTGTAGACAGCCCCATGATTGCTACCACTTGAAATAGAAGCTATTGCATCTACTGCCAGTCTCAACTTTGTAGTATCACCAATAATCGAAACTGTTTTTCCATAAACAGAGATATGTGTTCCACTTAGATTTTCCATGTTTCTTCTTGCCTTACCACCTTCTCCTATAATTCTCCCTTTTATCCTTTCAATATTTGAGTTGGATTTACCAGCAAATTCTCTTAGATCAATTACATGTAAAGCATTTTCACCTTGTAACAAAGTCATGGCATTTTCTGGAGAGAATCCACGGCCTATCGCTGTAACAATCTCCATTGCCTTGAATGGTTGGATTTTTTCAACATCTCCAGAAGTCTTGATCAATACTTCTCCAGTCTCGCCGTCAATATCTAAAGACACATGACACTGTTTCTCAATCTTTGATTTCACACTGCCTGATTTTCCAATCAAAACGGCTATCCTTTCATTTGGGATACGTAGCATCTTTTCAAAACTCATTTTATAATGTCCTCAAACACTTTAGATGGATCATTTACAGAAATTCCCCTTTTAGAAAAGAATCGCGTTATGTTATTAATATCTCTTTTAAGAAATTCATGGGAGTTTGGATGTCTCAGATCAACGGCCGAACCAAGATCAAAAACAACCAATCCTTTCTTTGTCTTGAAAACATTATACTCGGAAAAATCCCCATGTACCAGTTTGGCTTTTTTGTATAGTTGTTTTAGGATAGAGATGGCTTCATGGTAGTCATTTTCATCAATTTCAGATTCAAGTAGAATCTTGGCAGGTGTGCCATTTTCCCCGATAAACTCCATTGCCAAAACATTGTGCGATAGGAAAAATGGCTCAGGCACCGGAATTCCGCATCCATGGCATTGGGACAGGTTTCGAAATTCCTTTCTAGCCCACAAGTGGACCAGATTTTTTGTTCCTTTTTTTAATCTTAAAAATCTCGGATCACCGATAATGTAAGGTTCTCTTTTTTTAAAATTGGAAGTGCTTACCAAGTAAATTTTCAACGCGATATCAATATTTTTTTCATCTACTGCCCAAAACAAAAGAGATTCTTTTCCTGCACTTACAGCTCCGTTGACATATGCGATGATATGATCTTTGATCATTTTGTAAAGTGTCATCACAGTAGGCTTGTCTAAAACTTCGTTGATCACCTTACCTTTCTTGAAACCATCATCAAGTTGTTTCTTTTTCATTTTAGAAATTAATTTTTTGTTAATTTTAGATTCTAATTTTTTGCTAATATCATCAGACAACAACGAAGTAGTACATTCACTAGATAAAATGGATTTCTTTTTTAATAAAGTGTCAAGAGTTACATTTGAAAGACTATCAGAAACGGCACGCCAGAAATGACTTTAACTCCGTTTTCAGAGCCAATCCCCAATTCAATTGAAAGTGATACAGTGTTTTTTCCAACCATGTTGATTATTGACGAAGTTTTAAGCAGGGTTTCAGCTTCGCCCTTGTTTACAATTTTTCCGCCATAATAGCTCTTGCTGATATTCATTGTTAGATCATCTTGAACAATGTCTTTTCCAAGCAGATCAAAATCACAGATGTTTAGCATTGTGTTTTTTTGATATTCGGTAACTTTGACAGAGAATTGCATTAAGCATATTTACCTTTAAGAGTAGATTTTGCTCCACAGGCTTCACAAATTAAAAATGAAATTCGATTTTCTTTGACAATTTTTGTATCGGGGCTTTTGCAAGTGGGGCATTCCAAGTAATCTTTGACATAAATTTGGAACAAACGAGTAAAATCATCTGGCGCTCTTTTTCCGATAAACATGGCCTGATCACCAATGCGTTCCGCAGGAACTGCAAATTCTTTTGAAAGATATTGTAAGACTTTTTCAGGATCTCTTCTAAGGACTTTGGGAAATTCAGAGAAATTGCGCAGAAATGTCTTTTGACCTTCCCACATCACGTCCACTACAGGCAATTCAAATCTAGTAGTCGTTTCCTTTTTGTTTCCTATCTTATCCTGTATTCTTTTGAGCAGGCTTTCATAATCTGATTTGGTCACTGCCTATTCGTGTACAGGATACCCTATATTGGTTTTTGAAAAAGAGAAATCGTGGACTTTTGTTACGGTTTAATCCATCTTTCCTATTCGGAAAACATTAGTTCCACATTTTGGACATGAGCCTTTTACAGCAGGACGTCCATTCTTGAGTTTAGTTTCTTTGGGATCTTTGATTTCCCTTTTAGCTCTGCATTTTACGCAATATGCTTCAACCATTCTAGCAAATGTCGAACTTGGTGGTATTTAGGAAGAGGCTGTGAAAATTATTTAACTACAGACTAGATGTGTGTAAATTTTTAGGGGCATTTGGGGAGGTAATATAAAAAAATACATCAAATAATATAGAATTTTCAATAATTCTAAAAAGAACTACATTAGAATGGATTTTTTTCATGTTTGTTCAACAAGCCCTGAAATTTATGATTAATTCATCAGTTATAAACTCCCTATTGCAGAAACCAATCATGGCATCAAAAAAAGGAGTCGCATTGACAATTATCATTTTAGCTGCAATTACGGGAGCTAGTTTTCTTTTCTGGTTAGTACCTCAGGAGAACGAATCAACTTTCGTAGTTTCAGACTATAAAAATTATCTTGATGGAGTTAAGAAAATCCATGAAATTCTGCAAGAGACTATAGATGTAGAATTTCAGAACATGATCGATGGAAATATCACTCCGGATGAATACATTGCAATTACTGAGGTCACAACTTCACAAACAACTGCAAAGATAAGTGAGTTTGTAACATCAAAACCATCAGAAGAATGGCAAGAGAGCTACATCAATTACATGGAGGCATTGAAGAGATTCAACTCATACATCATAGAGACAAAGGTGTATGCAAACATGATTAAAGATGGCAGCAGTCAAGACGACATCTCAGAGATTAGGCAGAAGATGGAGACTCTGAAGAAAGAATCAGATGAATTTGTAAGAAATTCAGACAATCTAAGACCATAGACAGCCTCAAAACCGAAATATAATATTTTCAAAAGTTGGAAATCATTAAAAAGCAATTCTGACAATGAAAAGGAATGTCTCAGAATTCTCAGAAGATAGAAAAGGACGTTAACGCGTCTACTGCAAGCAAAATTCTGGTAATTTGTGTAGACAGAGACAACGATATAGGTGAAAAAACAGGAATCATCACACCTGTCATAGGAAGAGACGCATGTATTGAAGCAGCACAAAGACTAGCATTAGAGGATCCAGAAGACGCAGACTCTAATTCGATTTTTGCAGCAATAAAAACATACGAGGATCTAATCAGCAAAGGATACCAAACGGAGGTTGTAACCATTGCAGGAGTAGAAGACAGAGGGGTCCAAGCAGATCAAAAGATCCTATCTGAAGCTAGAAAAGTCTTGGAAGTGTTTGCTGCAGACGGTGCTGTGATTGTTTCAGATGGAGAGGATGATGAAAGTGTAATTCCAGTAATTCAAAACATTCTGCCAGTAATTTCTGTTCAAAGAGTAGTAATGAAAGTAAGTAGAAGTGTAGAGTATTCCTATGCAGTATTTGGTAAATATCTAAAAATGCTAGCATATGATTCAAAATATTCAAAATTTTTCTTGGGAGTTCCAGGCATTCTTTTGTTAATTGGCGGAGTGGCAACAATTTTCGGATATACTGCAGAGATTTTTGCAGTACTAGTTAGTATTTTGGGAGGAGCATTTTTGATCAGGGCTTTTGATGTTGACAGGGCATGGTCAAACTTGACAAAACCCACGCCGATGGGATTCATCAGAATTTTCACAATGGTTGCAGGAATATTGCTGATACTGTCATCAATTCCGGCTGGAATTAGTTCTGTGCATACAAATATTTTGTCAGGAGATGCAGAATGGGTTGCAATAATTACTGACAGAGTAATAATAGGAGAATTTGTTTCAGGAGCACTGCCAATTTTGTGGATTGGTCTGGGTTCTATTTTTGCAGGAATACTACTAAGTAATTGGATAGGAGGAGTTCCAAGGCAGATTACAGACATATTGAGAATCATAGTTCTCGGAGCGCTGTATCCGACTGTATCTCAATTTACAAAGATAGCAATCAACGAAGAAAGCGCATTTACATTAATTCCGCCACTTTTAGCAGGGCTTGCAGCTACGCTTGTGTCAGCCACAATATTGTTTAAAAAATACAGAAAGCACAAACACCAAGAAATGGTATCTGATTAGGCTCAAAAAGCCGTTTTTTGTGGGATTTTCTGAAAAACACTGATATCTTTAATCCAGATACAATTTATCAAAAGGTGACTGGAAATAAGCAAGATACTAGATACAATTTTCCAATTATCTGGACTTTACAAGATATACTCAAAGAGGCTGGAAAGCGAAGTTAGGAACGGTGACATTCCAAATCACCTTGCCCTGATTTTAGATGGCAATAGACGATGGGCAAAAAGACATCTAGTTATCAAAAAACAAGGCCACTGGAAAGGAGCCGATGCAGTTGAGAATCTTCTTGATTGGTGTGAGGAATTTGACATCAAAATAATCACAGTGTATGCATTGTCTGCAGAGAATCTTGAAAGAGATGACGAAGAGCTGCAATACCTGTATGAACTGATTCGAATGCGATTAGAAAAACTCTACAATGATCCAAGAATTCACAAGAACAAAATGCGTGTCAAGGGTATTGGAAGAATTGAGCTTTTGCCAGAATCAATCAAAGAGGTTTTAAACAGACTTGATGATGCAACAAAAGAATATGACAATCACTTTCTAAACATTGCTCTTGCATATGGAGGACAGTACGAGCTAGTTGATGCCGTAAAGAAGATCGGAGAGAAGATCAAGGAGGGATCGTTGGAAATAAATGACATTAACAAAAAAGAGATAGAGTCAAATTTGTACACATCGCACCTTCCACAATCGTCCCCGGATATGATACTAAGGACATCAGGTGAGAAAAGACTCAGCGGATTTCTGATGTGGCAAAGCGCATACAGTGAGTTAGTTTTTATGGACATATTTTGGCCAGAGTTTAGGAAGATTGATTTGATGAGGGCAATCAGAACATTTCAAGAGAGAAAAAGAAGGCTAGGAAAATAACAAATGATTGAAGAGACATCTGCAGGAGTGGTGATTTTTAGAAGAGAGAATTCTAAAATTTTATTTTTGCTGCTGCATTATCCATCAGGTCATTGGGATTTTGTTAAAGGAAAGATGGAAAAAGGCGAGACGACACACCAAACTGCAATCAGAGAGACAAGGGAAGAGACAGGAATCACAGACATTGCTTTTGTAGATGGTTTTGAGGAGTGGATTGAGTATAATTTTCAATTTCAAGGTGAGTTAGTTCACAAGAAAGTAGTTTTTTTTCTAGGTGAAACAAAAACAAAAGACGTGTCAATCTCTCACGAACATCTCAACCATGCGTGGATGGATTATCTGACTGCCATGGAAAAGACTACGTTTGATAATGCAAAAACAGTTCTGACCAAATCCTATTCACTGCTTGGCAAGACTTTGCAACTGTAATTCTTTTGCAATTGCCTGAGGGTTCGAGTCATTGAGAATGGTTCTTCCAACTATAAGATAGTCTGTGCCTGCAGAAACTACTTCGCTGGCATGTCCACCTTGAGTACCAACGCCAGGCGAGAAGATATCAAGTTTTTTGCCTGCCTTTTTGTCACAGTACTTTATGATCTCTGGGAATGTGGCTCCAGCAACAATTCCATCAACTTTGGAAAGAAGTGCCCAGTCTAAGAAGAGTTGGTAGAGTTGTTGTTTCTTTTTTAGGGCAATCTGCATATCATAGGAGAGTTTTGCTTCAGGTGCACTCATGTGACAGAGAGTGATTACGCCCTTGTTGTTTTTGTGAGCAGATTTTACGAGGCTTTTTAGGCTATCTAGTCCCATGATCGGGTTTACAATAACAGCGTCAAACCCCATGTTCCACAAGTGTTCCGTGGTGACTCGGTTGGTATTTCCAATGTCATTTAATTTAATGTCAGCAATAGTCTGAAGACCATAGTGATGGGCTGTTTTGTTAATCCGCATGATCTCTTTGAAGCCAAGCGGCAACAACAGATGGAAATTTAGTTTAATACCACACAAAAAAGGATTCAGTTTTTTGATGTTTTGAATTGTTTTAGATTCCAAATTACGAGTGACAGCATCGTAATCATTGGCAAGTATTACTTTGCCGTTAGTTTTTGAAATTTTTGATAATCTAGTTCTGAAGGTGACCATAATCAACAAGTGGATGTGTGTCTTTTAATTTTATTATTTTGATGTACGAATAACCATGCTCGGAAGGACTGTCTACAAAGGAGGGTTCAGAGCCGTTATTTGTTGAGAATTTCAGGAACGGTTTTTGAGGTTCTGCATCAAGCACCACATGACAGAAATAGGATGTTCCCTCTTCATTGAAATTCATGAAAACTCCTATTAGCCATTTTTGATTATGTGGAAATAGAAACAAAGGAAATGGAATTTCATCAAAACCCCAGGTGAGTTTTGCAAGACTGGACAAATCTTCCAGTTCAATTGGCTGATATCTATCAAGAGTGCCATTTCCAGGTTTAAGAGTTTCTGGAAGAGATTTGATTCTAACAATGGGAGAATATAGTTTGCTAGAATCTGAAGTTGTATCTACAATTTCAGATTCCTCTTTGCCAGCCTTTAGCCCGTAGCAAATGTAATGTCCATTATGTTCCAGTGGAGTATAGTATACAATTGGTTTTTCTTTAAGGACGTCCATTTGGACAGATAAGACTTTCTTACCGTTGTGTTCGTGAAGAAAAGACACTCTAGGCGCACGCTCAAGTGCGCACACCAATCGAGAAAATTCCAAGGTAGAATAGACTTGAATGTAACGAGGTAATTTATCCACGTGAATTTTTTGCACATATTCAAATTAAACTTATCCTAAAAATTTCAGGCTAGCTTCTTCTATCAATTACATCATTGATAGCAGGACCAGTTCCAATTATTGTTACAGGCGTGTTTAATTCACGCTCGATGTTTTTTACAAAAGACTTTGCTTCATCAGAAAGTTTTTCATAAGATGTCATGCCTGCACAATCTGGAAATAGCACATCTAATTTTGTAATTGAAATTTGTGTTGCGCCATTTAACATGATTGCACGTCTAGCTAAGTCAAAATCAAAATCTGCCGCACGTCTTTGTCTGCCTGTAACGGTTCCAAACTCAGACCATCCTTTTACTTCAGCCTCTTCAGGCGTGAGTTCCTTTGCCAAGGGGCCTGTGCCCACACGAGTTACATAGGACTTGAAAACAACGATTACTTCATCAACCTTTGTAGGTCCAAGTCCAACGTCAGCGCAGATTCCAGATGCGGTAACGTCTTTTGATGTAACAAATGGATAAGTTCCATGCCATAAGGAAAGGAATGTTCCTTGGGTACCTTCGATGAGTACATTTTCATTGTTTGCCAGTGCAGAGTTGATCTGTTCAGGCACATCCACTATCAGGTCAGACAGGGAATCAAAGTCTTTGGCAAGTTTCAAAATCCTCATGGCCCTATCGGCATTAGCTGGTCCAGTTCCAGAACCAGTGCTACCAATTTTTTCTTTCAAATCTCCTTTTGAATCACGTGTACGATGGATTTCTTCGATTATTCCGCAGTGTTTATCAACAAATGATCGCCCTTCTGCTCCAAAATCATGTATCTCTTTTAATAAAATATCAGGATTTATTACGACTCCGGGACCAATCATCACCTTGGCATTCTTGTTAAGAAATCCGCTTGGCAGCATCCTGACTTTGTAAATTTTATCACCATCTCTGATGGTATGACCAGCGTTTGGTCCTGCACCACCACGAACAATGATTTTGGGATTATCTTTTATGGCAAGATATGAAATGATTTTGCCTTTTCCCTCATCACCAAAAAAACCGCCAACTACAACTGTAGATGTCATAATGTGAGCTCAAATTTGGTTTATTTAAGCTAAAGTGTCGTCATAGGATTAATATCTCAAAAGTAACGTGTTTTGATCGTTGGCCGGTCCAAATTATGCAGGAAACATCATAGTAAACTTGGCAAATCTTCCAGACTTTCTTAGAAAACCGATTTTGAAAAAAAGAATGATGGAATTTTTTAGTTTATCAGATCCTGAAAAAGAAGAGATCATAAATAATGCTCTTGAAGCAGGACCTACAATTCCATTTCCAAATTTCTCAAAACTTTTCAAAACATGGCTTGAGATCTTGACTACACTTACTGAAGAAG
>Ga0066644_10002328_pt1 | contig 9915 bp, 9 predicted proteins | sample CryGeyCG2114_020_FD_62735 | JGI IMG/M metagenome (GOLD analysis project Ga0066644, IMG submission 62735) | Groundwater microbial communities from aquifer - Crystal Geyser CG15_big_fil_post_rev_8/21/14_0.20 | ecosystem: Environmental > Aquatic > Deep subsurface > Groundwater | place: USA: Utah...
GCAATGACTTTCGGCACCTTGGTTCGATCCGGCCAGGCAAAGCCGATGAGTGTTGCGGAGGCCAGCGCCAGCCCGCCGATCTGCAGCATGGACAGGGCTTCACCCAGAATGAGGAAAGCAAAGAAAGCCGCCAAAGCCGGGGCGGCACCGCGCATGACAGGATAGACCAGATTCATGTCGCCGCGATCAAAGGCGGAGATCATCGACATCTGGAAGACGAAATGAAGGCCCATACCCATGATCAGAAAGGGCCATGCCTCCGCGGGCGGGGGTGGCAGGAGGAAGAGAAGCGGTACAAAGAGCACCGCACTCGTCGACATCATCACCGAACGGAAGACCAGCTTGTCGGTTGAGGATTTGGTCAGCATGCCCATCACCGCATGGGTCATGGCTGAGCCAAGCATGGCCGCCGGGCCGATGAGTTCAGGTGTCACGCCTCGTCAAGCCCCGCAAGCGCACGGGCAAAGGCGCGGGCGTTAAACCTTTGGAGATCGTCGATATCCTCGCCAATCCCGATAGCGTGAATGGGCAGGGCGAATTTTTCGGCGACCTGAAGCAGAGCGCCGCCTTTTGCGGTACCATCCAGTTTGGTCATGATCAGACCGGTAACATGGGCAGCTTCCAGAAACGCTTCAGCCTGCGACAGGGCATTGGAGCCGACCGTTCCGTCCAGAACCAGTATGACCTTATGGGGTGCGGTGTCGTCCATCTTGCCCAGAACGCGGACGATTTTACGTAATTCATCCATCAATTCGGTGCGGTTCTGGAGACGGCCGGCGGTGTCGATCAACACGGCATCCAGGTTTTCACGTTTGGCGCGCTGTACCGCGTCGAAGGCGAGACCTGCGGCATCAGCGCCGAGATCGCGGCGCTCGACGGGCGCGCCCGCCCGCTCACCCCAGACGGCGATCTGCTCGACCGCAGCGGCGCGGAATGTGTCCCCGGCAACGAGCAGGGGTGACCGGCCCTCACGGACCATGCGCGCAGCAATCTTGCCCAAAGTGGTGGTCTTGCCGGACCCGTTGACGCCGACAAACAGGACGACTTCCGGTATTGTCCCGGTCCCGATGTCCAGCGGTGTTTCAAGCGGCAGAAGGGTTTCGGCAATGGTTTCGGCGAGAACGGTTTTCACCTCCTCGTCCGTGACTTCCTTGTCGAAGCGGTCCTTTGCGAGGCGCTTCGTCACACGCAGGGCGATCGGTGCCCCCAGATCGGCGGCAATCAGGGCGTCTTCAAGCGCTTCAAGGGTTTGGCTATCGAGTTTTTTCTTGGTGAAAACGGCGGTGACGCTTTCCGAGAGTCCGCTGGACGAGCGGCGCAGGCCTGCGGTCAGCCGGGAGAAGAAACCCTTTTTCTTTTCCTGATTTTCGCTTTCGCTCATGCGGGCTCTCCGAGCAACACCTTGCCATCCTGGCCTGTAATCCGGATCGGCAGAATCGCACCGGTGCGGGCGGCTGTTACAGTCATGCGGATGCCCGCAAAGTTTGGCGCGCGGGCAAAGCCCGGCTTTTCGACGAGCCCGTTCTGGACAGACCCGGTCATTGCTTCGAGGTGCGCGCCAAGAACCTCATCAGCCTTTTGCCGCAAACGCGCGGCCCGCGCCTTGATGACACTACGATCAAGCTGCGGCATGCGGGCGGCTGGCGTCCCCGGGCGCGGCGAATACGGGAAGACATGCAGATAAGCGAGGCCGCAGTCATCGACCAGCCGCACCGAGTCTTCAAACATATCTTCGGTTTCAGTCGGGAATCCGGCGATTATGTCTGCGCCGAAGGCAAGGTCCGGCCGGGCGGTTTTCAGGCGCTGACAAAGATCAATGGCATCGGCGCGCAAATGCCGGCGCTTCATCCTTTTGAGGATCATGTCGGCACCCGATTGCAGCGAGAGATGAAGGTGTGGCGCGATGCGTGGTTCGGATGTGATGGCGTCAAACAGGGCATCATCAATCTCTATGGCATCTATGGAGGACAGCCGAAGCTGCGGCAGGTCCGGCACATTCTTCAGAATCGCCTGCACCAGACGGCCCATTTTCGGTGCGCCCGGCAGATCGCTGCCCCAACTGGTAAGATCGACGCCGGTCAGCACGATCTCCTGATGGCCGGTGCCGGTCAGTGCTTTGACCTGTTCAACGACATCGCCGGTGGGAACAGAGCGGCTATCGCCGCGTCCATAGGGGATGATGCAGAAAGTGCAGCGGTGATCACACCCGGTCTGGACCTGCACATAGGCGCGCGCCCGGCCGTCCAGCCCGTCCACCAGATGTCCTGCCACTTCCTTGACCTGCATGATGTCGGAGACGGAGGTTTTCCCGTTACCTCCAAAAAGAATGTTCGGCTGGAAGGTTTCAGCTTTCATCTTGTCGGCATTGCCGATGACGCGGGTGACTTCCGGCATGCGGGCAAATTCGCCGGGATTGATCTGCGCGGCGCAGCCGGTGACGATGATGGGCGCTTCCGGGTGTGTCCGGTGTGCCTTGCGGATGGCCTGGCGTGCAGTGCGCACGGCTTCATTTGTGACGGCACAGGTATTGACGATGATGGCGCCTTCAAGCCCGGCTGCCCGGGCATGGCCGCGCATGACCTCGCTCTCCCAGCTGTTGAGCCGGCAGCCGAAGGTGAGAATTTCATTCCCGCCAGATTCCGCCGGAGCCTCTGGCGGCGAGGTATGGACATCCTGATCAGACATGAGCCTGCCTAAGTGGTGGAAAGGCGTGTCTCGGTCAAGCGGCGGGCATCAGAGCGTGATGCCGCCTTCAAGCTCGACCGGACCTTCCAGCCAGACATGATTATCTTCCCGCCAGTCTATGAAGAGATCGCCGCCATCCATGGCGGCATGACATTGCCGGTCCAGAAGGCCCTTGCGGTGTCCGGCGACAATGGCCGCCGCCGCGCCGGTTCCACAGGCTTTGGTGAGTCCGGCGCCACGCTCCCAGACACGGAGACGGATATGCGTCCGGTTGAGGATCTGCATAAAGCCGGCATTGACCCCTTCAGGAAAGAGCGGATCGTGTTCCGCCATTGATCCAAGCATTTCCACCGGCAGGCCGGACAGCTCCGCAACACCGAAAACGATGTGCGGATTGCCCATCGAGACCGCACCGGGCTGCGACACGCGGATGCCGCCGCTTTCCAGCGCGTAATCCAGCGCAATCGTCTCCATTACCCGGGCGAGCGGAATGTCCTGCCATTTGGTCAGCGCCGGGCCGAGATCGACGCTGATGCGAAAATCACCGGTCCGACGGGCCTGCGTCAGTCCATAGGCGGTATCGAGGAGGGCGGTGTCCGTGCCGGACTGGCGGGTCAGATACCAGCCGGCACAGCGCGCGCCATTGCCGCAAGCACCGACTTCGCCGCCATCCCGGTTCCAGATGCGATAGCGTGCGTCGGCATCTGTGCTGGTTTCGAGCACCAGAAGCTGATCGAAATCATAAGCTTCTGCCAGATCGCACACGCGCTCCGGTGTCACCGCGAAGGTCTGTTTCCGCGCATCGACAAGCAGGAAAGCATTACCCGTTCCGTTCATCTTTAGGGCGCGCATAACAGCTTCCTTACAGGGTTTAACTTGAATCCGTGTCCTCAGGCGCTAGGGATATTGGCAACATTATCCGGGGAGAGACCCACATGCTGCAACGATTTTTGACTGCCACGGCTGCCGGAGCCTTACTGATGGCCTGTTCTTCGGAAACACCTGACACAAACAGCGCCGAAACGGAAACTGATATGCCGGAAGCGTCCGGGACGATGGAGTCTGCGGACATGACCGAAACGCGCAATTTCGTCCAGATTGATCCGGAAAACGATCCGCGGGTCTGGCTCGAAGAGGTCGAGGGCGAGCGGGCGCTGGACTGGGTCGAGGGACAGAACGATCGCACATTTGACCGCCTGCAGGGCGATCCGCGCTATGATGGGCTGTATCATGCAGCGCTCGAAATCTATCAGAGCAATGACCGCATCCCCTACGGCTCCTACCAGAATGGTTATATCTGGAATTTCTGGCAGGATGCGGAAAACACGCACGGGCTGTGGCGCCGGACCAGCCTTGAAAGCTATCTGTCAGAAACGCCCGAATGGGACGTTGTGCTGGATCTCGATGCGCTGGCCGAGGCAGAGGACACGAACTGGGTCTGGCAGGGGTCCAATTGCCTCGCTCCGGATTATAACCGTTGCATCATCACTCTGTCGGATGGTGGCCAGGACGCCTCTGTGCGCCGCGAATTCGATCTGGAAAGCCTCAGCTTTGTCGAGGATGGCTTCATCTCACCCGAAGCCAAAGGAGGAATGAGCTGGGTTGATGAAGACACCGTGCTTTACGGTTTTGCCACGAGCGACGAGAATTCAACGACATCGGGCTATCCATCCGTCATCTATCGCTGGGACCGCGGCACGCCGATGGACTCGGCCACTGAAATCCTTCGCGGCGACCGCGAAGATGTTGGCCTGTTTGCTTTCCGGTCCGAAGACAATGCCGGAAATGTCTACATGATGGCGTCGGAGGCCGACACTTTCTTTGAAACGACCTGGTGGTATCTTCCTGAAGGTGCTGCGCCCGCCGCCCTGCAGATCCCGGCCAAGTCCTCCCTGTCAGGCCTGTACAATAACCAGCTCCTGCTCACTCTGGAAGAGGACTGGACGCGCGAGAATGGCGAAAGCTTCCCGCAAGGCGCGCTCCTGTCCTTCGACATGGGCGAGTTCGCGGCGAATGGTGAAATCGGTGAGGTGGCTACGGTTTTCGTGCCGGAGCCACGGCAATCGATTGGCGGTGTCGGTATCTCGCAAGACACGGTGCTGATCCAGGTTGACGATAATGTCACTGGCCAGCTCTGGCGCTTTGATTTCAACGGCGGTGCATGGTCCTCGTCCAGAATTCAGACACCGGAAAATCTCACTCTCGGGCTTTTTGGCACCAGCGTTCACCATGATCTCGCCTTCCTCAATGCCGAAGGCTTCCTGACTCCGGATTCCATGTATCTCGTGGACATCGAGGCCGGAATGGTCGAGCTGGCCGATTCAACACCGAGCTGGTTTGATGCGGAAGATCTGGTGGTTGAGCAGCTCGAAGCGGAATCCACCGACGGCACGATGATCCCTTATTTCGTGGTCCGTCACCGCGACACGGTCATGGATGGCACCACGCCGACCCTGCTCTATGCCTATGGCGGTTTCCAGGTATCGATCCAGCCGAGCTATTCCGGTGTGCGTGGCCGGCTCTGGCTGGAGCGTGGCGGGGCTTATGTCTCCGCCAATATCCGCGGCGGCGGCGAGTTCGGTCCGGCCTGGCACCAGGCGGGTCTGAAAATGGACCGCCAGCGCATCTATGACGATCTGATTTCGGTCGCAGAAGACCTGATCGAGACCGGTATCACCACACCGCGTCATCTCGGCGTCTATGGCGGATCGAATGGCGGGCTTCTGACCGGTGTCATGTACACACAGCGTCCCGATCTCTGGAATGCCGTCGTCTCGGCCGTGCCACTGCTCGACATGCTGCGCTTCAACCAGTTGCTCGCAGGGGCGTCCTGGATGGGCGAATATGGCGATCCGTCCAATCCGGACGAGGGCAGTTTCCTGCGCTCGATCTCGCCCTATCACAATGTCGATGCGGATGGCGATTATCCGGAAATCTATCTTTACACCTCGACCAAGGATGACCGTGTCCACCCCGGCCATGCCCGCAAGTTCGCGCATCTGCTCGAGGAACTGGGCCATCCCTATCTCTATTATGAAAATACGGAAGGCGGACATTCCTCGGCAGCCAATCTGGCAGAGAGCGCGCGCCGCGACGCCTTGCTCTACACCTTCCTCAGCCAGCAGTTGATGGATGAGGATGGACCCGCAGCAGAGTAATAGCGGATCCCACGATGGAGGAAGCCCCGGAAAAACTCCGGGGCTTTTTTATATCACGTCCTTCAGCAATTCCGCGATCAGCCGGGCTTCGGCTTCGCGCGCCGAGCCCTTGCGCCAGGCGATGCCGATTTCGCGGCCGATAATGGCCGGCGTGAACGGCTTGACCACGAGGCCGAGACCATCAGTGACGCCGCCTTCCACAGCAAGGCGCGGCAATAGCGTCGCCCCGAGGCCGGATTTCACCATCTGGGCCAAAGTGTGCAGGCTGGTAGCCGCAAAGTCTGACCGTGAAGCGGCGGCCGAACAGACCGAGAGCGCATGATCGCGCAGACAATGACCGTCCTCGAGCATGAGCAGTTTTTCACCGCCCAAATCGCTGACAGATAACGTGGTCCTCTTTGACAGGGGGTGATCGGGTGCGGCGGCGAACAGGAATTCATCGGCCCCCACAGCGATCGCATCAATCCCTGCGGCGTCATATGGCAGGGCGATCAGCGCGGCATCGAGATTGCGCGAACGCAGGCCATCCAGCAGGCGGTCGGTCAGATCCTCGCGCAGATAGAGCTGAAGCTTGGGATGGGCTTTTGACAGAACCGGAAGAAGTTTCGGCAACAGGAAGGGCGCGATGGTGGGAATGACGCCAAAGCGGAAAGGCCCATTCAACGGTTCACCCGCTGCGCGGGCCGCCTGCACAAGGTCTTCTGCTTCTGCGAGTGTGGAGCGGGCGCGATCCAGGGCGGCCTCACCCGCCGGTGTGAGCGTTGCGCCACGGGCTCCGCGTTCGACCAGTGTGACGCCGAGGGTTGTCTCCAGCTCCTTTATGGCGGCGGACAGGGTCGGCTGGGTGACATGGCAAATCTCCGCTGCCCGCGAGAAATTCCCCTCATCAGCAAGGGTGACGAGAAAGCGGAGCTGTCGGAGTGTGGGCAGGGGAATCGTCATAGCGATATTGATATAACCTATGTCATACCCAAAAACAATTCATTGGCTTTATGGCCATCAAGCCCTTACCTATCGTCTTGGTGATTGGGCGAATAGCCCGAAAATTTGAAAACAAAAAACGAGGTCAGTACTATGATGGGAATTGGCGAAAAGCTCCCCGCGTTTGAAATCACAGGCGTAAAACCCGGTTTCATGCACCATGAAGAAAACGGCGAAAGCGCTTTTGAACCGGTCAACCAGGACAGTTTTGACGGCAAGTGGAAAGTGCTCTTCTTCTATCCGAAGGATTTCACCTTTGTCTGCCCGACCGAGATCAAGGCCTTTGCCGATCTCAATGACGACTTTTCCGACCGTGATGCGGTTGTGCTGGGCGGATCTGCTGACAATGAATTCTGTAAGCTGGCCTGGCGCCGGGATCATCCGGATCTCGAAAAACTGCCGATCTGGCAATTTGCCGATACGACCGGGTCGCTGATTGATGCGCTGGGCATCCGCTCGGATGAAGGCGTTCCGCTTCGGGCCACCTTCATCGTGGATCCGGATAATGTGATCCAGCACGTCTATGTGACCAATCTGAATGTCGGCCGTAATCCGGATGACACGCTGCGGGTTCTGGACGCGCTGCAAACGGACGAACTCTGCCCCTGCAACCGTGCTGTAGGCGGTGAAACCCTGGCCGCGTAACCCATCGCGACCTGACCGGAGATGCGTCCGCCCCCCCCCCTCCCCTGTGGGCGGGCGCATCCTTCCCCTTTTCAATGGAGACATGTCATGAGCCTTGATGCCCTTAAAAATGCTGTGCCGGAATACGCCAAGGATCTGAAGCTCAACCTGTCGAGTCTGGCGCGTGAAACCAGTCTGGATGACCAGAAAAAATGGGGCACATTCCTGGCATCGGCGCATGCCGCAGGCGTTCCGGCCGTCATCAGGGCGGTCGAGGCGGAAGTGACGGACAAGCTCTCGGCTGAAGCAATATCCGGTGCCAAGTCTGCGGCGGCGATCATGGGCATGAACAATGTCTATTACCGCTTTGTGCACCTGTCTTCCTCAAAGGATTACAAGACTTTGCCAGCCAAGTTGCGGATGAATGTGATTGCCAATCCAGGTGTTGACAAGGCCGATTTCGAACTCTGGTCACTGGCCGTTTCGGCAATCAATGGCTGCGGCCTTTGTATCGACAGCCACGAAGCGGAATTACGCAAGCACGGTGTCAGCGCCGAGCAGATCCAGACGGCGGTGCGAATCGCCTCGACCGTGAAGGGTATTGCGGCAGTTCTGAATGCCGAGAGCGCATTGGCGGCTTAAACTCCGTACCCGGACTGATATCAATTTCTCCAAAAAGGCGGCTTCCGGGCCGCTTTTTCACATTTTATTAGCACTTATTGAATTCCCTATTATGCTTTAATATACTGATATTACATGGTTTTTATGAGTTGTCCAGAGGCCTTTGACTTTTATAATAAAGTCCGTATAGTTACTTTTATGGCGATATTCCAGAACCCATACGAAGCCGTCGTTTCTCATGACCGTGATGGTCATGATGGCGGCGAAGCTGCGCGTGCCAGCCATTATTTTTCGGTGGGGACAATGCGCCGGGCTCTGGGCTATCGGGATGTCAGCTGGGGCCGTCTTGGCATCCAAGTGCTGATCGCCCTGCCGTTGATGTCGGCTCCGCTGATCGATGCAATGGGCGATGTCGGCCCGTTTGCCATGATCGCAGGCGCGGCTCTGGCCGGTGTGACCTTCTATGTCGCTCTCGCCAAGCTTCTCGACGCAACACGCGCCCGTTGACGCGGCTCTGAACCGGCCTAATCTGCCGCCATCATAATGGCTTGGCGGGAAGCGGTTTTCATGTTCAAATTCTGGTTTGGGATCACCTTGTGGAAACGCGTGCTGGGCGCGCTGGTTCTGGGTATCGGCTTTGGCTTGCTGGTCCAGCAGATCATGGGCAGCCAAGCCGAATCCTTCCTCAATGGCTATGTCCGGCCTTATGGCGAGATTTTCATCGCCCTGATCCGGATGATGATTGTTCCGCTCATCTTTACTACGCTGGTGGCCGGTGTTGTGGCGATGAAAGAACCGGCCAAGCTGGGCACGCTGGGTCTGATGACGGTCGGGCTTTACCTGATCACCACCTTTTTCGCGAATATTATCGGCCTGACCTTTGGTGCCATCATGCGCCCCGGTGCCGGGGCGGCAGATGCTTTGGCCGGTGCGACCCCGGAAGCGATTTCGCAGGCGCGCCCGTCGGGATGGGACCAGATCCTCGACATCATCCAGAATCCGGCCGCAGCGATGGCGGACGCCAATATCCTGGCCATCATCTTCTTTGCGTTGCTCTTCGGTATCGGCATTCTTCTGGCCGGTGAGAAGGGCGAGCTGGCCGGAAAATTCTTCGAAAGCGCCTCCGAAGCGGTTCTGAAAGTCACCACCATCGTCATGGAGTTTGCTCCCTTTGGTGTGTTCGCGCTTATTTCCTACACGACTGTCGCTTATGGCATTGAAGCCTTCCAGTCGATTTTCTGGCTGATCCTGACGGTCTATCTTGGCCTCTTCACCCATATGATCCTGATCTATGGCGGGTTGATCAAGGTGGTTTTGCGGCTGCCGGCGATTCGCTTCTTCCGCGGGATTTTCGATGCCCAGGCGGTGGCTTTTTCCACTTCTTCCAGCTCGGCCACACTGCCGGTGACGATCACCAATGCGCGCCGCAATCTGGGCGTACCCAAGGGCGTGGCGGGTTCGGTACTGCCGTTGGGCGCGACCATCAATATGGATGGAACGGCGCTCTATCTCGGGATTCTCGCGCTCTTTGCCTCGCAGGCTTTTGGTATCGAGCTGACGCTGGTGAATTATCTGATGATCGCGGTTACCGCCGCGGTGGTGTCGATCGGCGCGGCGGGCATTCCTTCGGCCTCGCTTTTCCTGCTGGCGACGGTGCTCAGCACTTTCGGGGCTTCGCCGGAACAGATCGCGCTGGTCGTCGGCTTTATCCTGCCGGTGGACCGGGTGATGGATATGGCGCGGACGGTGGTGAATGTGACGGGGGATGCCGCGGTTGCAACCACGGTGGCAAAATGGGAAGGCGAGCTCGACGAGGAGATTTTCCGCGATCCGGCGACAATCTAGG
>Ga0066644_10002330_pt1 | contig 9911 bp, 8 predicted proteins | sample CryGeyCG2114_020_FD_62735 | JGI IMG/M metagenome (GOLD analysis project Ga0066644, IMG submission 62735) | Groundwater microbial communities from aquifer - Crystal Geyser CG15_big_fil_post_rev_8/21/14_0.20 | ecosystem: Environmental > Aquatic > Deep subsurface > Groundwater | place: USA: Utah...
TGACAAGACACGTGAAGCCACAGACGGCCATGACGGCTGCTGGGTGGCCCACCCGGACCTTGTTCCGGTGGCCAAGGCGGCGTTTGACGATGTCATGTCTGGCCCCAACCAGATCGACCGAAAATTCGCCGTTACCGGTACAGCTGCGGATCTGGTGGCGGCCCCTGAAGGCACCATCACCGAAGCCGGGGCCCGCGAGAATGTCGATGTTGCGATCCGTTATATCGCCGGATGGCTGGCCGGGCGAGGAGCGGCACCCATCCGTAATATGATGGAAGATGCCGCGACCGCCGAAATCGCCCGCGCCCAGCTGTGGCAATGGCGGGTTTGCGGTGCAAAGACAGAAGATGGCACGGTTCTGGATAACGGTTGGATGGAGGAAGCGATCAATATCGCCGAAGCCGAAATCCTTGAAGACGCAGGCCATCACCTCTCCGGTCCGGACGAGGTGAAAGCCGCCGCCGGTCTGCTGAGAGAGCTCGTCCTGTCAGACACATTCGATGAATTCCTGACGCTGAAAGCCTACGACCAACTGACAAAAGGTCTGCAGGTCTCCATGCGGCTGACCGAATTCGACTAGATCACCACCAGATGCCCACCGGCGGGACCGGGAGGCAGGCGCGGCAGACCCTTTGCAATCCGGGTCTGCCGCGCCACTTTTTATCCGGTGTAGAAATCCGGATAGGCTTCCATGCCCAGTTCGGATTTATCCAGGCCGGCGATTTCCTCATCGACTGTCGGCCGAAGCCCGATCGTATGTTTCAGGGCGAGCCAGACTCCCGCACTCAGCGACGCAACAAACGCCCCTATGGCGAGAATGCCGAGTGCCTGAACGCCCAGCTGGCTCAGCACATTCAGTCCTTCGGCCTGTGTCGTGAGAGCCGCGACCAGAGTCCCCCAGATGCCGCAGACCAGGTGAGCCGGAATGGCACCGACCACATCGTCAATCCTGAGCTTGTCCAGCAGGGGCACGGTCACCACGACCAGAACGCCGCCGGTGCCTCCGATAAGGATGGACTGCCACAGGGCAGGGTCCAGTGGTCCGGCGGTGATCGCGACCAGCCCGCCAATCGCACCATTGAGCACCAGTGTCAGGTCCGGCTTCTTGAACACGAAATAGGCCGTGGCGAACGCCCCCAGCACGCCCGCCGCCGCGGCCATATTCGTATTGGCGAGTATTTTCCCGACCGCGCTGACATCCTCAATCGTGCCAGCCGCCAGTTGCGAGCCGCCATTGAAGCCGAACCAGCCGAACCAGAGTATAAATGTGCCCAGTGCGGCAAGCGGCAGGTTGGAGCCGGGCATTGGTTTCTGAATCCGTCCGTCCGGCGCGTACTTTCCATATCGGGGTCCAAGGAACAGGGCACCCGTCAGCGCCGCCCAGCCACCGACAGAATGGACCAGCGTCGACCCCGCGAAATCCTGAAAGCCCATCACATGCAGCCAGCCTTCGCCCCACTTCCAGGCTCCGGCAACGGGATAGATCAACGCCGTCAGCACCACGATGAAAAGGAGGAAGGGCCCCAGTTTGATCCGCTCGGCGAGCGTACCCGAGACAATCGAGGCTGCCGTCGCCACAAAGGCCATCTGGAAGAACCAGTCTGCGGATGAGGCCATGGTCCCGGACGGCTCATCCAGTGCATCGGGCGACCAGACGCCCAGCGTGCCGATCAGACCGCCATCGACCCCGTCATACATCAGCCTGTAGCCCACCAGGTAATAGGTCAGCCCGGCAATGGAAAAGAGCGTGATATTCTTGAGCGATATGGTGGCGGCATTCTTGGCCCGCACCAGCCCGGTTTCCAGCATGCAGAAGCCGGCGGCCATGAAGACGACGACCATGCCTGAGATCATCAGCAACATCGTGTCGGCCACAAAGGCCATAACATCAGGCTCGGAAGGAGCAGCAACCGCCCCCGCGACTTGTGCTGCCAGTGCGAACATATTCTCCCCCATCATGCTGCGCTGCAGCATCATGGCCAGACTTTCAGCGGCTGTAAAGAGATCAGCGGGCGGACAATCCGAAGGAATCCGTTTTCCTGCGGGTAACCCTGACGCCACCAAGCGGACGATCCGTCAAATTTGAACGATGCGCTTAAACGGACCTTATGGGGAAATGTGGTGGGCTCCACGCCAGACAGCCGGAAGACCGGCGTGGATGGTGTGAGGGTGAGTATGGCGAACCGGGCGAATGTCGTCGTTTTCGCGTCGCAAAAGGGCGGGTCAGGCAAGACCACGCTCTCCGGGCATATTGCGGTCGAGGCCGAGCGGGCCGGTGATGGTCCGGTGGCCCTGATCGATACCGACCCGCAAGGCTCGCTGGCGAAATGGTGGAATGCCCGCACCAGCGCAACGCCGGCCTATGCCCGCGTTTCCATCGGAGAACTGGAAGCCGGCATCAAGTATCTGGAGAAATCCGGTTTTAAATTGATTGTCATCGACACGCCCCCGGCGGTGACCGAGTCCATTGCCGGAGTGGTTCGTCATGCGGATCTGGTCGTCGTTCCGACCCGCCCCAGCCCGCATGATCTGCGCGCCGTCGGGCCGACGGTCGATATTGTCGAGAGCTTTTCCAAGCCGCTGGTCTTTGTCGTCAATTCGGCCACGGCGCGGGCCCGGATTACCGGTGAAACCGCTGTTGCGCTGTCACAGCACGGTGTGGTCGCTCCGGTGACCATCCATCACCGTACCGACTTTGCGGCCTCCATGATTGATGGCCGCACCGTAGGTGAAATCAATGAGGGCGCCAGATCCGCCGATGAGATCGCCAAATTATGGCGCTATCTGCGCGCCCGGTTTGTGCGAAATGGCATTTCTCTCAACGGGCACGACGCGGTTGGCGATCTCGCCATTGCCGCCCTGACACCTGGCGGGGGGAGTGCGAATATTTTCGGAGAGGATGATGAGGATGACAACGTCCCCGGCCTTGGTGAACTGGTTCTCCCGGGCTGGAATGAGGACGAACTTCCCCGCCCCAAAGCGGATGGTCAGTCCGGTTGGGATGGTATTGACCGGCGTAAGGGTGATACCGGTCCACCCAAGGGGGCGCCGGATCGCCGACAGCCTCCGCGGGCGGTATTCGGCCGCCGTACAGCCTTTGTCCATCGTGTCGCGGGGGAGGGCTGAATATGACCACATCGCCTTTTGCCGCGCTTCATTCCGGCCTGCTCGTGCGCAAGGGAGCCGCGGTGCCATCCCCCGCCGGCACACGAACGGCACCGGAAGCCGCCATTGACCCCTTTTCTATCGCCCGCCGCGATGCCTCGGATGCGGACAACGCCCCCCCACCCCCACCGCATCCGGGGCCCTGCGGAGAACACCATGACGCCGCTTCGGAGGATGAAGATTTCGGCTTCGAGCTGAGTGACCAGCAGGACCGGCGCCTGCGGCTCGCCGCGGCCAAGCTGGACACGACACGAGCGCAATTATTATCGGAAGCCGTGGATAATCTGCTCAACCATCTCGCTGAAACCGAGCTGGCATCCTGTTCCTGCTATCGGGCGCTCGCTGACAGCAGCTAGAAACAACTGCCGTCCATTTCCGCGATCCAGGTCCGGATAAGCTCAACGCCGTCTTCATGGACAAGCGAGCGGCCCAGCTCTGGCATCATGATATCGCCTTGTTGCGCGTCCATGCGGTATATGAAAATCGAGTCCTCCGGTGCCCCTGGAACGATATCGAAACGGTGCCCACCCGAGCCGGGCCCGGCGGCAATCGGTGTTTTGCAAATCCCCAGATTGGGTCCGGACGGTGCATCGAAATTGAGGTGCAGGCCGGAGGTATCGGCGGCACCAACCGGATTGTGACAATGGGCACAATTGATATCGAGATAGGCACGGGCGCGCACCGCCAGCGGTGTATCAGGATTATTCCAGACCGGCGCCTGCGGGGAAAGGTCCGGAGATGGAGCGCCGCCAAGATAGCCTTCTGCGATAAAATGGACGAGCTGGTTCTGTGTGCCTTCAGCATAGGCAAAATCACGATTGAGATGCCGGGCCGCCGGTCCGATGGGCGATAATTCTCGCGTCGTGTTATTAATGGCATGACACCCGGCACACTGATTCACATTTGGCACCAGATAATTGATCGGGCGCAGGCGGCCATCGGCTTCCGCGAGGATAAGCTGTTCGGAATAACCTGCCCGCATCAGTTCGGCATCACTTTCGTCCTCATTCCAGACATAGGGCAGGGCCACCCAGCCAGCTTCGCGGCGGATCAGCAGCCGGGTCTCGACCAGCCGGACACGATCCAGATCCAGTGTTTCCGCTGTATTGGAGACTTGCAGACCGGCATCACCGCGCAAGACATGACCCGTCTCATCGACCGGATAGTAGAAAGTCTTGGTGATGACGGTGCCCACAGGAAAATCGAACACTTCGCCTTCTCGGTAGCGCGCCGAAACACCCTCCGGCATCCAGATCGTCCGCAGCTTCCCGGCATGATCGGTGAACAGCGCGGTATTCAGATCATAAGGTTCCACGCCATCAGACAGCACCAGGTGACCATCAGAAACGGTCACCATGCCCCAGTCCGACAGCATTGCTGGCCGTCCTTCTGAATGAAAGACGGGCGTCGCGGGCTCGCTGCCACAGGCGGCGAGGATCAGGGCGAGGGTGGGGAAAAACGCGCGCATCAGAAAGGCAGGGTGATCTCCGGCAGGCGCTCATGTATGCAGGCCGTATCCTCGACAATATGCGGTTCTGAATAATCATTTGGTCCGTCGGCATTGAGCAGTTGCGCATCACCATTATCCACGCAGATCCGGTAGCGGTCAGGCATTTCGCCATCGACCATCAGGTTGGGATTGACAAAACCGTCCCAGAGAATGTCCGGAATATTTCCCGTCAGGCCGAACATCATCACCCGCAACGCCTGTAATTCGACATTGTCCGGATTGCCGCCGCCCTCTCCCAGCCTGTTGGCGGAAATCCAGATGGTTTCCGGATACGGGTCAAAATCTTCCTGTACGCCTATGTCCGAAAAGCCCGTCGAATAGACCGAGGAGATGATGATATTGGCGGTACGATGGTCGCGGATGTCATTGTTGAAAATCTCGACCTGGTCGTTGGAATTGATCACGATACCCGACCCGGCCGGCACGCTCGCCACGGGCGTACCCGGATGACCGAAATTGCGGGTATTGTTCTCGAAGACCTGGTTGTCATAGACCCGTGTGCCATATCCGGGCTGGGGCAGGTTGGGCATGTTGAAGACCAGAATGCCGCCTGTATTATTGGTCGCCACATTATTATAGACGTCCGCACCGATCGTATTCTCTATCTCGATTCCGGCGACATTGAATTCGGCCCGGCTGTCCCGGACAATCACATTGCGCGACTGGCCGACATAGATGCCGGCATCCGATGCGCCGATCGCCACCACGCCTTCAACCAGCGTATTCGTGGTCTGAACGGGATAGATGCCATAAGCCCCATTGTCCGTATCCGGGCCGTTGGTCCATTCTGTGCGTACCCGGCGGATGATGATGTTTTCACCCTCATTGATCTTCAGCGCATCGCCGCGCGTATCCTCGATGGCCAGATCCTCAAGGGTGAAATCGCTGGCCGTGACCAGCAGGCCTTCCGCGCCAGAGGTCTGGTTGGCGAAGGACAGGATGGTTTCATCCATTCCCGCGCCGCGGATGGTCACGCCATCCACGGTCAGGGATAGCGATCGGTCAAAGGAAAAGACACCGGCCGGAATCTCGATCACATCGCCGGGCTGGGCGTCGATCAACTGCTCCATCAGCGTGGTCTGGAAGCCGGTGTCCGCGCCGGACAGGTCACGCCTTTCACCGCCGCCGCCGCAAGCGGCCAATACCAGTGAAAGTGCAAGGCTGCTTCCGATTGCCAACAAACGCATGACATCCCCTCCTGTGTCCCCGAATGAACGCTGTTCACTGCCGCAACACTAGGATGTCTCATGCACCATTGTCGAGCAATTTAGGAGGGCGACAGAGCGGCGCTCACACGCTTTTCCAGCTCATTCACGGGTTCGTTCACCACGTCCAGATCAAACTCTCCGCGTACCCGCTTTTGCAGCTCGACGTGATATTTCGGGCGGATAATTCCCAGCGAACGGCTGGCCGCATAGATCAGGATTTCATCGAACTCATCCTTGTGCGAGGCCGCGTTCAGAAATTCGGCAATATCTTCCACAAAGCGTTTTTCCTGCTGCTCATGGGGATCACCTTCATCCATGGCGCTGCGCTGGCCGTGCAATCCGTCAGACTTCCGGCCGGGCCGGTCTGACACGATGTCCTGACTTTGAGGTACGTCCTGTTTGTCGATCTCCACCGGCTTGAGAACCGGATGCTTTGCATCGCCTTCATTCCGGTAAATCAGCCCCTTTGAACCGTCGATGACTGCGACCCAGAGCATCTTCTGCGGACCATGTGACATCTGTGTCTCCTGTGTTTGTGTGACGTGTACTACATGAAAACGCTTGCCACGGCGAGACGTTCAAACCGGGTTGCAACACCGCAGAATAACTGGATGATCGCCAGCGGGAAACGTCAAAGGGTTGGAAAATGGACGCGGTTGCGCTCGACGCTATTCGCGTCTCCGTCAATGAGGAAACCCGAATCGGGCTCACCCTCAGCCTGGCGATCATGATGTTCTCTGTGGCGCTGACGCTGAGGCCCCAGGATTTCATCTTTCTGGGCCGCAATCCGAAAATGTTTTTCGGCGGGGTGGCAGCCCAGATCCTGCTTTTGCCGCTGATGTCGGTCGGCCTCGCCCATCTGATCGCCCCGACGCCCTCGCTCGCCTTCGGCATGATTGTCGTAGCCTGTTGTCCCGGGGGCAATGTGTCCAATCTGATGGTGCTGATGGCCCGCGGGAATGCCGCCTATTCCGTCTCGCTCACGGCCGCATCAAGCGCGCTGGCTTTCATCATCACGCCGGTGGCCATTCTCTTCTGGGCCGGGCTCTATCCGCCGACTGCCGAGCTCATCCGGTCCATCGAGATCGACACGCTGTCCTTCATACTCCAGACGGCCTTTGCATTGGGCGTGCCGCTGGCCATCGGCATGTTGCTGGCGACTTTCCAGCCACGGATCGCACAGCGCATCCAGCCGGTCGTCTATGCCATGGCCATCGGCATCCTGATTTTGCTGGTCGTGGCAGGCATTGCCGCAAATTGGGGGATCATTTTTTCCAACGGTTTTATTATCGCCCCGGTGGCAATGATCCACAATGCCGCCGCTTTTGCGCTGGGGGCGCTGATGGGCCGGATTCTGCAGATCGCGGCAGCATCCCGCCGGGCTCTGACATTCGAAATCGGAATCCAGAATGCCGGCCTGGGCCTTGTCATTCTCCTGACCCAGTTCCCGGCGCTCGGCGGAGCGGCAGCGGTGGCTGGTTTCTGGTCGCTCTGGCATCTGTTTGCCGGGCTGGGCCTGGCGGCGGGCTTCCGCCTCTGGGACCGCTATTCTTCGATCCGGGAATAGCGAAACCTGCCGGATACGCTTTCATTTCAGCGATTGGCTTAACGCCGAAGCCATTTCGCGCCACACTCTCCTAAAGGACGTCACCGGGGGAGACATTATGAGCTATGATATCAAGATCACGGGCGGCATGGTTTATGACGGATCCGGCGCGCCCGGCCGCAAGGCAGACATCGCCATTTCTGCGGGCCGCATCGCCGCCGTGGGCGATTGTCCGGGTGCGGCGGCACGCGAGATTGACGCCTCCGGCTGCATCGTCACGCCGGGCTTTCTTGACCTTCATTCCCATTATGATGGCCAGGCGACGTGGGATGACACGCTCGAACCCTCCTCGCGTCATGGTGTGACCACCACCATTATGGGCAATTGCGGGGTCGGTTTTGCTCCGGTGAAATCCACAGACCATGAGCGCCTGATAAAGTTGATGGAGGGCGTGGAAGACATTCCCGGGACGGCGCTGGCCGAAGGCCTGAAGTGGAATTGGGAAAGCTTTCCCGATTACATGAATGCCCTGGAAGCGCAGAACCGGACCATCGATGTCGCCGTGCATATCGGCCACGACCCGTTACGCGTTTATGTCATGGGTGACCGCGCCATCGCCGATGGGGAAGCCAGCGACGGCGACATTGCCGCCATGCGCAATATCGTGCGTGAGGCGATGGAGGCCGGGGCTATCGGCTTCTCGACCGGGCGGTCGGATGTTCACAAGACCGCCGACGGCGACTGGACGCCCTCGTCCGAAGCCACATCCCGCGAACTCGCGGGCATCGCAAAGGCTTTCGAAGGTCTGGATTATGGTGTCGTCCAGGCCGTTTCGGATTTTGACCTTGAACGCGAGGGTGACCGCTTTGAAGCTGAATGGGCCGTGCTGGAAGCCTATGCCAAAGCCGCTGGCGGACGGCCCTTCTCCATGTCCCTGATGCAGCGCGATTTCGCGCCGGACCAGTGGACCCGCATTCTGGAAAAAGCCGAAAAAATGAAGGCGGAAGGCGTGGATATGCGGGTCCAGACCGCCCCGCGCGGCATCGGCGTTTTCCTCGGCCTGCAATGCACCTTCCACTTCTTCATGGGCTATCCCAGCTACAAGAAGATCGCCCATCTGCCCTTTGAGGAGCGCGTGGCGATCATGAAAACGCCGGACTTCCGCGCGCAGATCCTCAGCGAGACAACTGACAAGCTCTCTGGTCCCGGCTCCTCCATTCCGCCCCTGGCCGACATGCTGATGGAGCATATCGATTTTGTCGCCACCAAGCTGTTCCAGCTCGGCGATCCGCCCGACTATGAACAGCCGCCGGAAAATGCGCTCGCCGCCCAGGCCGAACGCGACGGCATTCCGCTCATGGAAAAGCTCTACGACACGGTGCTGGAGCGCGATGGCAAGGAGCTGATCTACTTTCCGATCTATAATTATACCGAGGGCGATTATAACAACGTCATGAAGATGATGACCCACCCGCAGGCGCTGCAGGGGCTGGGCGATGGCGGGGCGCATGTCGGCACGATCTGCGATGCCTCCATGCCGACCTATCTCATCTCCCACTGGACAAGGGACCGGACGCGCGGGCCGACACTCCCGGTCGAACGCGCCGTGCAGATGATGACGGGCGATATCGCCGATTTCCTGTCCCTGAAGGACCGCGGGCTTATCCGCGAAGGCCTGAAGGCCGATCTCAACATCATTGATTATGACGCCCTTCAGCTGGAACCCCCGCACATGGTGAAGGATCTGCCCGCGGGCGGTCAGCGCCTGTTGCAGGGCGCGCGCGGCTATCGCGCCACACTCGTCAGCGGCGTGCCTATTGTGCTGGACGACAGATTCACCGGCGAGAAGCCGGGACGTCTGGTCCGGGCGGGGAGGTAAGGCTCTTCGACTTTTTCAACCGCCTTCCTCCGATTTATTCGAAAGATCATCCGGTCAAGCCGGACGATGACGCTGACGCGGGCACATAGCGCACCGCCTTCGCAAACCGTTCCGCATAATCCGGATGCTCCGTCCCCATCACCCGGTCCCAGAAAGTGAAGTAGAGCCCGAAATTCCAGCCCGCCTGCGCGTGATGCAAATCATGATGCGTCACGGTCGTCAGCCAGCCGAAAAGCGGTTTGCCGCGCCACGCCGGAAACAGCTCATACCCGCAATGGCCAATCGCATTGCGCAGCATCATGTGGCTTGTGAAAATCAACATGGCCAGAGGCGAAACCGGCATGATGAGAACGACCAGCGGCAGATAGGCGGCATTCACTACTGCCTCGGCCACATCGAAGGAATAGGACGTGAAAGGCGAGGGATTGTTCGAGCGGTGATGCCTCCGGTGCACGCGCCGGAACAGGCGCGGATGATGGATCAGCCGGTGCGTCCAGTAGAACCAAGCATCATGCGCCACGATCAGGATCACCACGCTTGCCCAGAACCACGGCCAGCCGCGCTCGGCGGGGTCCATATAGAGATCGATCCAGCCGGAATAGG